>Ga0114977_10001383_pt1 | contig 15879 bp, 16 predicted proteins | sample S_130805_MF_Meta_FD_87026 | JGI IMG/M metagenome (GOLD analysis project Ga0114977, IMG submission 87026) | Freshwater microbial communities from Lake Simoncouche, Canada to study carbon cycling - S_130805_MF_MetaG | ecosystem: Environmental > Aquatic > Freshwater > Lake | place: Lake...
AAATTCCCAAATCATTTTCAACTATAGATAAAAGATAATTGTATTCTTTTACAATGTTATCCAATTTAATTGGGTCAGTAATGTTTTCTTTTTTAATTTGAAGGATTGTTAACTTATCTACAATTTCTCCGTGTGATACTTCTATATTCATTTTATACAAATTGTGTTCCAACCATATTTAGTAATTGAATAACCTTTATTAGTGAGGTAATTACATAGGTTATCATAATATTCATTCTCCATATGTAAAGATTCGAACAATAACAATTCAGGTAATAAATTATCATTAATAGCATATATTAATTCACCGTCCATACCCTCAACATCAATATGTAACCATTTAACCTTACCTCGTTCAGAAACTTCTTTAATTAAATTATTAATAGATATTGATGACCTCTCAACTTTTTTTATGTGTTCTGAGTTAACATATTTAGTGATAATTTTTTCATTTACAGTATTAGTAAATCCGTCACCACCTTCATAAAAAAATACATTTGAACCATTAGGTGTTATGAGTTCTTTTTTACAAGTCACCCAAGATTTACCATTATAATATTTTAGTAAATCTTTAAATTGAGGTTCAGACGCTTCAACTAATGTTGTTTTTAATCTTCCTTTAATTACAGGACCAACCCATTCACCAGTCATACCATTGTGAGTGCCGATAGCAATACCATTTGACCCAAGATTATTTAATGACCATATTTCAAAATATTGATGTGCAAAATCACCATGAATAAAAGGGTTCCATACCCACTCAAATAATTTATTACCTAATGAATCTATAATATCAACATTTGTATAAGTATTCATTAAATATTGACTAAAATGACCTGGATATAAATTTGACGACCACGCCACTTCACCCATAAGAGTTTTATGGGTTAAATACAAAGGGAATTGTTTCTCATCATAATACCCCGATGCATTATGGTCTACACTTATGTCTAATATGCCTTCAGGATTCTCATCAGAAGGTCTTGTAAAATTAAAATTTATCATAACCAATTTTTTATTTTTTCCATAACGTCATTTACGGTTATGGATTTATGACACTCAAATTGTCTTTCAGTATCTTTATGTAATGGACACCAATACCAATCATTTTTATCAAAAGTATGCTCCACATTAATTTTATTCCAACAACCATGACAAACAGATTTGTTGGTGATTCTAATATAATCATCTAATGATAAGTCAAACTCATTCCAATCCTCAGTAAAGTTTGAAATCATTACAACTTTTTTACCCAAAGCGTGTGCAATCCAAGACATTCCTGATGAAAGACCAATATAAAACTCGGAATGATTAATGATGTTTACTGCATCCAAAAGAGTTTTCCCAATCTGTTTATTAGATTTGGAAGGAAGACCATTATAAAATGGGGGAACACCATACGTCTCATCTTTTTCCACAGTAACTGGTGTATAACCACGTTTTCTCAATATTGCCGACAACTCATTCCAATTTGTTGAATCACCTTGAGATTTAAAACCATTTGGGTGATTCCAATATTTTAGTTGACAAGTTGAATGTACACCAAGAGCAATATATTTATTTTTAATTGGTCTTAATAATTCAGGTATTGAAACTACGGGACGAATATAAGGTGGGTTCTCAAAACCTAATTGTTCAGCATAACCACCTTGAATACTTTTATTAAAAACGTAATCTATGGAGATTTTTTCATCATACACCACAACATCATTTCTACCTACAAATTCAATATTTTCATAAGATTCATTTAGTAAAAAAATCAAAGGGTCGTTGATATTGAAAATAACATTAACATCATGTTTCTTTTGATATTCTGATACATATGGTGTTGAAGCAATAGTGTCACCAATTGAGTTGGATAGTAAATGTATATATACTGTTTTCATATTATAATAAATGTTGAATTTGGTTAATTACCATATCCGCAGTAATTGATTTGTGACATTCAAATTGTCTTTCAGTTCCTTTATGTTCAGGACACCAATACCAATCACCTTTATCAAATTTAAAGTTGGGGTTATTCCAACATCCATTACATACTGATGGGTTAGTTATTCTTGTACAATTAATTGTAAATTCGTGGTCAGCATCAGTAAAGTTAGAAATCATAACTACGTGTTTACCCAAAGCCCAACTTAACCAAGATAATCCACTTGATAAACCAATTACAAATTCACTATGGAATATTACATTTTTTGTATTCTCCATAGAGTCGTCAGATATGTTTTCGACACCTTCAATTTGTTCACCATCTTTAGATATGTTAACAATCTTATATCCTTTATTTGATAGGTATTTGGTCAACTCTAACCAACCTGTTGGGTTATTCCATAACTTACAACCTGCGGTTGAGCTTGGGGCAATACAAACGTATTTTTCGGAGTATGGCCTTTCCTTAGGTTCAAAATAAATCTCTGAATGAATTTCTTTATAATCTAAACCAAGAATATTGGTTGCTGATTTTTGTAATGGTATTATACTTGGTAATACAGGTTCTTTATCATAATCATAAAACCAACCTAATCTATATAATGCTTTAATGTTATTAACAACCGCACCACGTTCAACAAACTCAATCTCAGGATATAATTTTTCAAACATATCATTTCTAAATGATGATACTACAACATGACAATTATGTTTTTTCCTAAACTCTTCACAATATGGCATCCAAGCGATTGTATCACCTAATGAACTAGATTCAAATACAATAAAAACTCTACTATTCTCTAAATTAAATTCGTGTTCAAATACTAAATCTTCCAAATACAATCTTGTTTTCCATTTGGTGTAATATTTTCTATTTAATTTTGTATACATACCTGAACTTAATTCAGTACTATACATTAAGTTTTCTTTTTCATCAAAAATTTGAACCTTAAATGGGTTTGTAATATTAGATGATAATTCAAAAAAATACCCATCAACACTGTGTGAAGTAACATTAAAAGTTGGTAATATTTTTTTATCATCAATATAATCATCACCAAAAGATTTAATATATTGTCTTTTATAATCTTCATTTGTTGGGGATGACATATTGTAATCCTTACCGTTAATATTAATCACGTTCAAAGTATCCATCGTATTTAATTTGATTTAAATAATAAACAATTTTATTCATTTCTGAAGTAGTTTTTTCACCATGTAAAACTTTAACATCTCTTTTATCATTGGGTATTTTATAAAAATGTTTGGTAAAATCACCTTCATCATAATTGATTAAATAACTACCATCCATATTTCTTGTATAAAAATCCTTAACGGTTTCCAAACCATTATCTAAATTAACATAACACAATGGGAAACCACTATTACCCCATTTCCAATATAACGCATTATATATTGTTTCTTCTTGAAACGGTGCAATTTTTTTAATGTTGGAAATTTTAGGTAGAATATTACATAAGTTCCACCATATATTAATAAAGTCCAAACAATTTTGGTTCATTAACATAATACCTGTGGTTCTGTAAATTCCTCTATCAGTTGGGGACATTCCCATAAATTGCATCAATGGCCATTCTAATGTTTGTGTAAAATCCATAGCGGGATAACAACCTTCAAACGGATTACCCATATAAGAACCCTCTTCAAAAATAATCATATAGTCATGTATTCCTTTTGTACCAATTGGAAAATTAGTGATATTAGTTGACCAATCAAACAATTCATCTACGATTGGGGTTGCAATACAATCTGAGTCCAAATAACATACTTCATCCCAACCTGATTCCAATGCATGTTTCATAGCTAATACTTTGGTAGATAGAACATTAAAACTTCTAGCATCATGTCTATCAACATAAAAATTACCTGTTGGTGAGGTTGGAAAATCTGTTGGTTTATCTAAACCTAAATCAAGAATTTCGGTATAAACATTTTCAAGATTTTGAAATATGTAAGTATCTTTTTGTTTTACATCAACACAATAAACTACAACTGGTATATCTGAAAACGCTCTAATTGAGGTTGCCAAGTTATGTGCAACAGGTAAGTACTTTTCAGTTGAGTGAGTAATATAAGCCCTTTTCATCTTATATAAAATATTTTTTTGTTGTAGTTCTAAAATCATAATGGTATATGATTTCGTCAATTCTTGATTGAGTTTTTATTTCTTTTAGTCTTCTTTGAGCCCATTCGTCATCTTCACCAGTCCTAACATCCATAAATCTTTCAATCATAGTTTCTTTTTTATGAATTGCCAAATGATTTGGGTGTCTATAGTAAACATTATTAATCTCACCATATTCATACTCCATACCTTGTCTCGCAAATTTTATATCCCAACCATTTGTTGTTACTATACCATTAAAAACAATAACATCTGAATCCTCTTTTGATTTTGATAAGACAAAATCAACATAACCATCACTAACAATATCATCATCATCAATGAAACAAACATATTTTCCATTTGCGGAATCCAAAGATACATTTCTTTTAGTACCTATCGGCATTTCACCATTGTCAGTTAAAATAACTATTTCAACATCTTTTTCATTTATTTGAGGTTTTAATATTGAAAGAATTCTATCTAAAAATTCTGTTTTTCTTTCTTGTAATGTGCAAATTAAAATTGATAATCTTGGAGAATTAAAACTACCTTTAATATACTCTAATTTAATTTTGTTTTTAGTTAATTCAATTTTCATTTTTTTAGTTGTTAAAATTTAAGATAAACAGATGCGTATGGATTATTTACGATATATTCGATAATATCATACTCATTATTGTTAAAGTCTATTGAATTAAGTTTAACCTCAATAGCATTATTAAATAAATCTCTAAACCTTTCAATATTTTTGTCTTCCCACCAATCAAGATGAAATGAAATCCATAATGACCAATGATGTGTTTCCGCATGTTTTATAAGTTCTTCTAAAATAAATTCTTCACCACCTTCAATGTCGACCTTAACAAATCCCACATTTGAAAAAGGAAAAAAATTATTAATTGTTTTAGATAAAGTTGTTAAAGTAATTGCGTCTGTTTTATAATCATCATTACTTTTACTCATTAGTCTTGTTTGACTTACAGATTCTCCTAACCCCATATTATTTAACCAATCTTCATTGACATTTGGACCAAAAAAAACATTAGTATCCTCAAAAAAAATAGGGTTACTTAAAACCCAAACATTTTCACAGTTAGATAATTTAAGATTTTCTTTTAATTCTTTTAACGCAACAATATCTGGCTCAACAGACAAAACTTCTTTGAAGTTTTTAGATAACCAAATTGATGTAGGACCAATCCAAGAACCAATGTCTATAGCCAATTTTTCGGGATTTTTTACATATTCAAATGTCTTAAATGTTTCTTTTTCCCAATCACCACGACTCATACCTAAACCACCACTCCATTGATTTTTATTATCATTTACGGTGTAATCAACACCAAATATGTTAAAATTTATTATGTTATCCATTTTTTTGAAAGTTTTTTAATTTTTTATACTCCTCAATATTATCATTATTTAATGTGATTAGGTCCTTAAAATAAGTGATAGTTTTTGAATATCCAATAATTTCTTTTTCAAAAAAAAGAATTTTATGTTGTTGAATAATATTAGTAAGATTATCTAAATGATACCAACCTTTTTTCAATTCAATTTGATTTAGGTAAATTGGATTATACGTTTCATCTAAAAGTTTAATATTGAATAAAACTTTATTATATGAAGAGTCATATGGAACATATAACATCAAATGGTGTTCATAATCATTATTTACGTAAATTGATGATGATATTTCATTATGTAAATTACTTGGACCTGGATTAATAACAGAACTATCCATATTCCAATTACCAATACCAAAAATATTATTTAATTCATCGTGTTCCTCAATTAAATTATCATCATTACCCCAAATATCATTAACAACATCTTCACCACAACGATTTGGAAAATACTTTTGATATGTTTTATTATCAGAAAAATCTAAATTTGGGATTTTATTAATTAATACATCATCAATTGTAAACCCAAAGAAAAAACCTGCAAACCAAGAACTAAATCTCGCTTGGTTTTTTATGAAGTAATTTCTTTTATTTTCTAATTTTTGAAAAATATTATTTAATTTTACTTCAAAATCATCAGGACAATTAAAATCATCAATCATGTAAAAAGCGTAATTATATCCTTTACTATATAAAAATTTTATTGAATTAAATAATTGAGATATTATTGCTACTGACCAAGCGGTTACTACTAAATTATCATAAAAAATATTTTCACCAATATGTGTGTATTTTGTATAAGTAGGTTGTTTAGTATTTTCAATATTTTCATTTAATATGTGAGAATCTAAAAAATGATAATTATTTTCTTTTTCATATAAAAAATATTTTGAATTTCCTATTATTTCAGGTGTGCAAGTATTATGTGATGTTAATAATACATCAATATTTTTACTTTTTAATTTTTTTAATGTATTAAGTAATCGTTCTCTTTGAATATCACTTTGAGGGTATGAATCAATAATGACAGCATATTTCATATTATTTAATGTTTTTGATTTTTTTATTTGGAACACCAATATAAACACCATTACTATCTTCTATGTTTTTAACTACAGCGCATTGTGCTCCAATTAAATTTTCTGAAAATACGTCAGTATTATTTTTAATACAAGCACCCGTACCAATCTCAACTAACTCACCAATATTTACAAATCCTGAAATATGAACACCAGGATTACTCGTTGAAAATTTACCTATTTTACTATCGTGACCAACAGTTGTTGATAAGTTTAATGTTACATAATCATCTAAAGTTATATTTGTTGTTAAAATACAATTTGGTGATATTAAACCACCTTTACCAATTTTACAAGTTTTTTTATCTTGAACTAAAGCTCTTGGATGTATAATAGTATCGTTAGGATATAACCCTGATTCTAATGCTTTTTCTACTAATTTTTTTTTAATAAATGGATTACCTATTGCAACAATAAAAGGATATGAATTTTCAAAAACCCAATCTTTTACTACTTTATATTTTGTGTCATTTATTAATAACTCATGTTGACCATCATTCAAATCATTAACAAATATAAAATTTGTGAATTGATTAGTACTTTCAATCACATGAAAGTAAAATTCTCTTGCTAATGATGTAGAACCTAATATAACTAAAGTATTATTTGATATCATATTTTTATTGATTTTAATACTGTTGAAATCACTTTTTGAATGTCATCCTCAGATAAATAAAGATGTAATGGTAATGATATGACTTCTTCACTTGCTGTATAAGCATTTGGACATTTTCCTTTAGCATAGTCATACATTTTATATTTTGTATTATCAATATAATGTACACCTGGAAAAACATCATTACTGTTCAAATACTCCATAACATTATTTCTATTTTGAACCCTAATTTGATACAGATGTCTTGAAGGGATTGTTGTCTCATCGGACATTGGAACCACTTTAATATCGGTATTTGCAAATCCCTCATCATATAAACCACAGACTTTTCTTCTAAATTTATTATCTTCGTCTAAATATTTTAATCCAACTAAACCCATTGATGCCATGATTGAATTGCCATGATATTTGTAACCAACGTCAATTAAATCATATTCCCATTTATAGTTTCCTTTTTCATTACTTCTTTGGAATGTATCCTTTGTTATTCCTAACCAAGAGAGTTTCCTTGATAATTGGTCATAATCTTCATTTTTGAAACAAATCATTCCTGAATCAGCTGTTGGTAAATTTTTTACTGCTTGAAAACTAAACACACTAACATCAGCATCGTGTCCGGCATGTTCTAATTGAGATGACCCTTCAAAATATTTAGTTGACCAAGTACCTGACATGTGTGCGGCGTCTAAAATAAGTTTTAGATTATTTTTCTTACATATATCTAAAATTTTACTATATTGACCCATATTACCACCTATACCAACAAACAAAACAGCTCTTGTTTTTTTTGTTATTAGTTTCTCAACAGATTTTGGGTCCAAACACAAATATTCGTCAACATCCGCAAAAATTGGTTTTAAGTTTTCATATAAAATTGAATGATTTGAAGATACGAATGTTAGTGGTGTTGTAATGATTTCATCACCGTCATTCCATTTATTAACATCTTTTAATATTTTAAATGATAAATGAAGTCCTGATGTATTTGAATTTATAAAATGTGCGTTCGGTAAACCAGTGTATTTTTTCCATTCGTTTTCAATATCAACTGTTTTATATCCTAAACCAGTCCACCCTTTATCTAAACACTCATTAATATGTTCAATTATTTCTTCGTTTCTAAATTTTGGTTTGAAAAGTTGTATACTCATAATTATAATGGTTTTCTGAACATACTGATACAATCAGTACCATTCCATGAATTTAATGGTTCAAATTGAATAATATTTTGAGATACAATTTCCATATTATTGTTTTCTACAAAAATTTTGAATTGTTCGGGTGACATATTAGCTCTACCCGCAACGTTGTTTGTTGATTCATCAGAACCACCATATAACCAAGAATGATGTATAAATGCTTGACCACCTGGTTTCAATACTCTGTAAATTTCTTTTACATATTCTTCAGTTACGTTTGCGTGCATATGTACAAAAGAATCAAACGAAAATACTAAGTCTTGAGAATTATCTCGAACTTTTGGTATTGATTTACCGTCATTTACAAAATATGCCAATACATGGTGATTTAATTTTGACCTTGTTTTTTCAATACAAAGAGGGTTTAAGTCAACCACAATTAGTTCACCGGCTAAAATTGATAAAAATTGAGTAATTCTACCAAATCCAGGCGCAATTTCCAATATTTTTTTACCTCTAAATTCTTTGATTTTATCAAAAATTTCATTATTCCATAATTCTTCTGTAGTACCAAAAGATTTTGACCATTCATGTCCATCAATTGTCCAATTGGAGTTTAAATTCCAAAGACGTTGTTCTTCTACATTATAATATTTTTCCATGTTAAAAATTGTAAGTTAGTTTATATTCCATTCTGTCATCTAATATAGGTGCCAAAGTATAAAAGTCACGACTATATTCACCTTTTTCACAAACTCCTGGTTGAGAATACCAATGTATATTATAATGGTAATGGTTATGTGGTTTAGACGACATTCTTTTTGAACCCTCAACTTCATTAACCCAAGGGTCTTCGCCTTCTAATAGATGTTTAATTAGGTATTCTCTATTCCAAATTGTTGCGTTGTGTGAATGTAGAAAATTATCACCATCAGTATATCTTTGAATCCTAATGTTATCTATTGTATAATCAGTGTTTTCTAATATGTAATTGTAGTAATAACCTAATTTTGTATGTATTTTAATTGAGTCCACATTTTTTGTTTCACAAAATAACAATAGTTTAGATATGGTCTCATTAGGTATTTTTGATAACAACCACATATCTTCTTGCATATAAATAACCCATTTAGTATCTATTTGATTCAACGCATTAATCATACGTGTTGAAAATCCATTCTTATCTGTTTTACCTGTTAATATCTGTTTTATCCCACTATTTGGTTTATATGGTAATTCTCTACAAGTAAACTCGTGATTGTGTATTGAAATTTCTTCAGATGCCCAATACACAGGTATTGATTTAAAATCCCAATTAAAATCTAAACTAAACAACATGCCAGGCCAAAACCTCTGATAATCATCACATGTGTGTATTAAAAGTGATAAATCCATATTTTAAAACCAAGTATCTTTTTCCAAATAATCTAATGCTGAATACCCTTCTTTTTGAAAACAAATTGGGTCTTTACTGACCAATACTTTAGATTTCATATTGTAGTTCCATGCCAACCAAAAGTCAGGTGAATGCCAACCAGTTGTTTTAATCTTGTTAAGAATACTTTCCCTTTCAGATTTCATAACCAAATAAGTGGTACCCATCAAAAAGTGTGGTACTTCTAACCAATTATTATGGTCTTTAGTCATATTCCACCACTCACCACCTGTCATATAACAAGGACCAGCAAAACTAACTATTTTACCGTTAATTCTTTTACACAATGATTGTGATTCTACAATCTTATTGTAAAATTCATCAGGACTTAAATTGGTGTATGAATCACCTTCGGCAATAATCAAAACATCAACGTCCTCGTCAAAGTTTTCGTATATACCTTGAGTATGTGCTCTATAGGCTCCATAATGACCATAAGTTAATACAGGTGGTTCATTTTTAAATTCCTTTGACGTATTAATAATATCTGGGTCCATACAAGTTTCAACAGGAAGTTCAGTCCTATTAACAACTGAATATCTTTGAACATATGATGTAAACTTATGTTTCATATTATTCCAGCACTCAATGGATAAGTTTTGTTTATCAACTGTAGATTTCCAATTTGACTCGGTTATATCTTGAGGTTCATTTGGGTCCAACAAAAGATGTACAAACTTAATGTTAAGTGGTTTTTCTTTTAATGCGTCAAATCCTAATGATATTAAAAGTTGGTTAGCGTCTTCCTTAACATTACCTGTTAAGAATATGATGTTGTCCTCATTTTCGTATTTTCCTTTATATGTGTGTAAATCAAATATAAATGTTGGTAAACTATATTCTAACGATTCTTTAATTGCTAACGGATTTAATTCCATATTTGATGTAAATAAATGAACATCAGAAGCTTGTAAGAATGTGTCAGTATCATTTCTTTCACCCCAAACAATACAATTATCGGGTTTTGTGTCCATTATTGGTTCCCAATAGTCAGTAAAATTTGAAGCTTGATTACCTAAGAAATGGAATTTAATTTTATAGTCCTGTAATAATCTAGCAATTTCAAAGGCGTATCCTTGGTTCTTACCACGAGTGAATAAACCAATATTAACTACGTGTTTATATTCAGGGTCTAAACCTAAGGTTGATTGTGAATTGTGTTTATCGGGTATTCTTTTATCTATTGGGTATTCAATCAAGTCAAACGGTATACCTAAATCTTTGAATGTCTCACAACTATAAGGTGATACAAAGATAAACTTATCTGGCATATATTTTTTCCACTCAACTTTTGAATGTGAACTATGAGTTGATTCAAAAATCCTGTAAGTCCTATCAGGTGAATATAATCTTTTTGCAATATGTAGTTCCATGTATGTTTCAGGAAACTCTTCAAGAAAGATATAATCTGGATTATAGTCTTCAATTGCGTTAAATAAATCATATTCTTTATTCTCAGATAAAGATATAAACTTATCGCCAATCATTTCAATTACACGGTTTCTTTGAACAACATAAGACCACGCAAGCATTTCATATTCTATAACAACAACATTGTAATAATCTTTTAACAATTCTACTTTTTTTGCCACAACTTGAGGACAACCACCTGTAGACATGTGTGGGGTTATAATCATTAATGTTTTCATAATTTAATTAATTTTTTTATTGTAGATATGCGAATGAATTCCAATAATCATATTTTACTTTATAACCGTTTGAGTTCAACCAATTAAAAAGTTTATCAATACGAGTTGAGTCGCCAGTTCTTTCTTCTGAAAAATTAATAGTTTCAAATACGATAAGTTTTGGTTTTTTTATAATTGAAAAATTTAAACCCATTATTATTTCATCATCAATTGCTTCAGTATCTAAATGAATCCAATCTAAATTATTTTGTAAATTTTCTTGAATAATTAAATCGTTAATTCCGAGACTTTTAGTTAAAATTATTTTTGACAAATCTTGAGTAAATACGTGTTTTTCATAATGTTCTTTACTAACAGTGTTTGCATGACCTGAGCCAAATTCAAAAAATTCTGTTTCTCTACCGTCTGATGTTATAACTTCTTTTCTAAATTTAACATTATTAAATTGATTATAGTTAGATTTAAGTTCATTAAATTGTTTTTCTGAAGCTTCAACTAACACTGCGTTTGTTCGATTGTTTATAATGTGTTTAACCCATTCACCACTTGTACCATCATGAGTGCCAATAACAATTCCATTTGAATTTGGGTTTTTCATAATCCAAGTATTAAAAAATTGTTCAGTTGCATTTCTATTTACCCATGGGTCTAACTTAAAATGGGATATAATGTTTTTGTTTTTATCTTTAATAAAAGCATTTAATTCATCGTTTTCTAAACAATCCCACGATGCCCAAGAATTTGGGGTTAAATTACAATTCCATATTAAGGTATCTTTTAACCAAATTTCAAAAGAAAATGGAAATTCATCTTCATTATAAATCCAAGACGTTTCGTCGAATATTTGTGCAAATATTCTGCCATTAGGGAACTCACTACTTTTTTCTAAGTATTTTATACTAAACATATTTTTTTATATTAACATTTTTTTAATTCTTTCAAATTTAGTTGGAGTACTTCCACCTGCATGATAGACATAATTTATCATACCATCATCAAAACATCTATGGTATCTGTACGGTATTATTTTAATATTATTTAATACAATTGGTGACGCAAGGTCGTCAACTGATTTATTTAAAATATTTTCTCCACCAGGTAATAAAAACAAATCTTGGAGAAATTCATCTAATCTAGTCTGTTCGTGAAAGTAACCAAATCTACAGTCACCAGGATTATCCCAAAGATTCTTTAATAAATTAATAGACCAATCGCTATTTTTCCATATCATAAATCCTGTTGTGGTATTTGTCCATACATTACCTGTCAACTTATCCATTTCCATTTTTGGTAAAATTAAGTCAATGTCATCTTGTATGAAATCCTCAACCACTACGTCTTTATTCACAAAAATCGCGTCAGAGTCAATCCAAACTACATAATCAAAAAGTGGTAACGTTTTTATTAATATATCAATTTTTATCCACGTAGGATTCCAATTAGAATAGTCAGAATCTTGTACAATTTGTTTAATATAGGAATAACCGTGATTGTTAGCATAATCCAAATGATTGGTTGATGATAAGTTGCAATAATCGCATTTACCGTAATCATTCCACCTAATTTTATCGGTGTATGATGTTAAGATACATATTTTTTTCATATAATTTTTACTACGTCTTTTATAATTTGACTCTGCTCAATTACTAAATGAGAATCTTTAACCCAAACATCGTTTTCTTTAATAATATAAAAAATAATATTATTGTTAATGTTTACGTTAAATTTATATTCTTTATTTGGTCTAAATAAAGATATTACTTTTACACAACAATCACCACTATAATCATCTTTAACAAAAAAATGGATTTCTTCAGCATTTTTATTTTTTCTAACATCAAATATAGTTATATTTGAATTACATAATTCTTTACCTAAAAGAATATTGAATATTTGCTCATATTCATCGTACCTTAAATTTGAAAAATCTTTACTGTAAGGATTAAATGTGGTATACCTTTTTGTGTGTATGTAAGAAACAAAATTTTTAGTTTTTTCTAAATTATTTATAACATCACTTATTGGTAAAAAGGGACTCACATCAAAACATATGTTAGATGAAATATATTTTGAAAAATTATATTTTGAATATAAATAATTGAAAACAGTTTCGTCACCCATTGGGAGATATTTTTTATAATCTGAAATAACGTTTGGGTCAAAACATATATTGATTACTTCATCAATAAAACTAATACAAGATTTATTATATAACATACAATAAGTTGCAATGTAATCTATTATGTAGTGTTCCGTACCGTATAATTCTATTAACGGATAATAACCTGCAGATTCTATATTATATTGACCATATTCGTCAAAGATAGGTACATTAATTTCATGACCTGTTGAGTACTGGTAAAAATATTTTACTGATATTGGAAAATTATAATCACCAATACTTGTTAATATATTGGTAAAAAAAACATCCGAATTTTTTGTTAATAAACCATCACAGTCTATGAATAAAAAATCATCATACTCTTCAATTAAAGACTCCTTCAAAATTAAAGGTTTTAATAATGTTGTATATTTGTGTTTTTCATATTGATTTTTAATAAAATCATTTGAACCCAAATTTTCATATTCCCACAAATTTTTATCAAAATATTGTTTAAAGATTACTTTTTCTGATTTAATATCAGTTAATTCAAAATTAATTGTATATACAATCAAATCAATATTGCTAAATAAACTATGTGATTTGAGTAGTTGTCCTACATATTCTTTATAGTCCTCATTTACTATTGTAATAAAACATTTTTTTTTCATTTTTTCCAAAAAGTTAAAGTTCTTAAATTACCTTTACCATAGTATACTATATAATGTGTAAACCCTAAACTATACATTCTATCCGTAAATTCAGATTGAAATGTATCAAATTCATCATATGTTTTGTGAAATTCGGCGGATAAACAACGCAATGAACTTAAATGTTCATCCTTTATTGAAGTTAAAACATCAACTTCACCACCCTCAATATCAATCTTCATAAAGTCAATTTTAAAATCCATACCTTCAAAAATTTCATTGATTCCAATAATTATTACTCTTTCTGAATGTATAATATTCTTACCCTTTAACATTAAATCTTGGTTATGACTTGTTCCTCCACCAATGTGTGTGTAATCAGTGTGAATATTAAAAGTTGTAAAACCTTGTTTACCACCAACAGCGTTTTTATAAACTAATGTTTTAGGTCCTTTGTTTTTGATTAAACAATTAAAAGTTGGAGTTACAGGCTCAAAGCAAATAACTTTGGATGCTCCTCTTGTTTCTGCTCTGTGAGCAAATACACCAATATTTGAACCTAAATCTAAAACAACATCTCCTTCTTTTATATAACAACCTTTTCTCTCATAATCACACCCATTGTCATCAAAACTATAATGGTCAAACATCTCAAACCACATATAGTTATTTCCATCAAACTCACCTTTTAAATAAGCATCTCTTGAAAAATTTTTATTTTCCTCTTTTAAGTCTCGTAAAACTTCAGTACCATCAGGTCTTAAAGTCCAAAATAATTTATTTTCCATGTGTTAATTTTTAATTATAAAATGACGAATATATGTCCACCAACTATAGTTGGTTTGTTTACCAATTATGTTTTTATAATAATGTAATTGGGTTTCTAATTCTTTATCTTTTTTATTGTTATCATTATGATATTTTTGATTTTGGTAATAAAACATCATTTGTTTACCTTTTGTTTCTTGTAATAGTTCATCTAAATCATTTTCATTAAAATAATTCAATGAAAATAAATGTATTTCAGCATCAACAGTATTAAAAACCAAATCAACATCATAATATAATTTTTTCAGAATATCTTTCTGACTCTGAGATAAAACTCTTGACCATAATGATACTTTTTTACCTTTTAACTTCTCAAATTCGTATGACATTAATGTTGATGTTTCAACATAAATGTCATTAAACATTTTATCGACACCACCATCACTTTGATTGAGTTTATTTAATGCGATGTTAAAGTTTCCGTTAAAGTTTGTTGGTATTGATTTACTATGGGATTCTGAATCATCTCTAAGATTCCATATATATAATGGTCTTGGTATGTGTAAATATTTTCCAAAAGAGTTAGCCCAGAACACGTGATAACTATCTTCAGCACACGCTAACATATCGTCAACATCAAACGATGGTATAATATTTTTAAATCCTCTTAATAAACCAAAACACGAATAACTGGTGTTATTCAAGTAATCACAAGATGGGTGATATCTTTTAATTTTATTTGAAATAATATCATCGTTCAGTAAGTAAGATATTGAGTGTAATGACTTAGTATCTTCATATAATTTAAAACAATCCGATGAAACCAATGAAACATCATTTCTACCATATAGGAAACTATTATATATATTTAAGAAATTTTTATCAAAATCATCATCGGCATCTACTAAAATAATCCATTCAAATGTATTATCAAAAAACTCATTTGGTTTCCAATACATTTGTTTTTTTTCTGACTGCT
>Ga0114977_10001385_pt1 | contig 15868 bp, 13 predicted proteins | sample S_130805_MF_Meta_FD_87026 | JGI IMG/M metagenome (GOLD analysis project Ga0114977, IMG submission 87026) | Freshwater microbial communities from Lake Simoncouche, Canada to study carbon cycling - S_130805_MF_MetaG | ecosystem: Environmental > Aquatic > Freshwater > Lake | place: Lake...
AGCGCGCCTGCTTTGGGAGCAGGAGACCGGGAGTTCGAATCTCCCCGCCCCGACCAGTTCTTTTTATACGTTCATCACTTATTTAGGAGCCCTTGTGAAAAGCACCGTCGAGACTTTATCTCCAACTCGTGTTCGCCTTGATATCGAAGTTGAATTTAGCGAGATGAGCTCACACGTAGCTGATGCTTATAAGAAAGTTGCAACACAAGTAAACATTCCTGGATTCCGTAAAGGAAAAGTTCCTGCATCAATGATCGATCAACGTGTTGGTCGTGGAACTGTTTTGGACGAGGCAATTAACGCCGCTCTTCCTGACTTCTATGGCAAGGCTGCACGTGAGCATTCAGTTGCAGTGATTGGCCGACCAGTAGTAGATGTAAAAGAGTTTGTTGATAATGAAAAACTTACATTCACAGTTGAAGTAGATGTTCGCCCTGAAGTTAAGTTGCCTGATTTTTCAACGATTACAGTTGAAGTAGATAATGTTCTTGTAACTGATGCAGATATCGATGAGCAGGTTGAATCATTGCGTACGCGCTTTGGAACTTTGACAACAGTTGAGCGCGCAGTTGTTAACGGTGACTTTGTAACTTTAGATATGAATGCATTCATTGACGGTGAAACTGTTGATGGTGGGCAAGCAAATGATATTTCTTATGAAGTTGGCTCAGATCGCATGATTCCTGGACTAGATGAAGTCTTGATCGGAATGTCTGCAGGAGAGACAAAGAAGTTTGAAACTGAATTAGTTGGACAAAAAGAGGGCGAAAAGGGTGAAGTCGAGGCAACTGTTAAGGCAGTTAAAGAGCGCGAACTTCCATTAGTAGATGATGCATTTGCAAAGCTTGCATCTGAGTTCGATACTTTGGCAGAGCTTAAGGCAGATTTTACTGAGCGCCTTGGTCGCGTGAAGAAGATGGAACAAGGAACTCAGGCACGCGATCGCTTAGTTGAAAAATTGCTTGCAGATCTAGATATTCCAGTGCCCGATAGTTTGGTTGAACTTGAAGTAAATGATCACCTTGAAGGCGAAGGCCGCATGGAAGATGCAGAACATCGCGCTGAAGTAGATGGCCAGGTGCGTTCATCACTGAAGTCAGATTTCTTGCTTGATGCAATTGTGCAGACTGAAGATGTTCAGGTTACTGAGATTGAATTAACTGAGTACTTAGTGCGTACTTCACAGCGCTATGGAATGGCTCCACAGCAGTTTGCCGAAGAGTTGCAAAAGGCTGGCCAGATTTCACAGTTGGTCGCAGAGGTAACTCGGGCAAAGGCATTGGCTTCAATCTTGGGTCGCGTAACGGTCAAAGATGCATCGGGTACGGTCATCGACCTAGAGGCACTTCGCCCACAGACCGAGCTCTCTGATCTAGTCGAAGAGGCTTAAATCTCGTTGGGCTTTAGCCCTAAGCGAACACCAGGGCTCTTACGCTGCTTTTTTGCATTATTGGGAAGCATTTAGCCCGCAATATTGTTAGCCTCACTACAGGTAATAAAAGCAACCGGAAGGAATACCCGTGGATTTTCTTAGCCCACAAGTTGGTCAGCTACATGCTCGTTCATCGAGCGTTGGAATGATCGGCTTAGATGATCAGGTTTATAACCGCTTACTACGTGAGCGCATCATCTTTCTAGCCGGTGAAGTTCGAGACGATATGGCCAATGCAATCTGCGCGCAGATTTTGTTGCTAGCTGCCGAAGACTCAAATAAGGATATTTTCATTTACGTGAACTCACCTGGTGGCTCGGTCACTGCAGGTATGGCTATCTACGACACCATGCAATATGTAAAGAACGATATTGCAACTGTCGGTATGGGAATCGCTGCATCGATGGGACAGTTCTTGCTCACTGCAGGTGCACCTGGAAAGCGTTATGCAACGCCAAATGCCCGCATCTTGATGCACCAGCCACTTGGAGGCATTGGTGGAACAGCAACTGATATTCGAATTCAGGCCGAACAGATGGCGATCACTAAGCGCACGATGGCAGAAATCAATGCCAAGCACACTGGTCAGACTTTAGAGAAGATTCTTATCGACTCAGATCGCGACAACTGGTTTAACGCCGTTGATGCGAAGGCATATGGATTTATCGATCACATTGCAACATCAGATGGTCAAGTATCTGGAGGAAAAGCGTAATGAAACACATTCAAGAAATCAGCGCTCGCTATGTTCTTCCAACTATCGAGGAAAAGACGGCTTATGGCTTCAAGCGCCTCGATCCGTACACAAAACTCTTTGAAGAGCGCATTATTTTTCTAGGCCAACCAATCGATGACACAGTTGCAAACGATGTTATGGCCCAGTTATTAACTCTGGAATCTATGGATCCAGATCGCGACATCATGATTTACATCAACTCACCTGGTGGCTCATTTACTGCGCTGACTGCAATTTATGACACTATGCAGTTTGTACGCCCAGATATCAGCACTATCTGCCTGGGTCAGGCCGCATCTGCTGCAGCTGTCATTCTTGCCGGTGGTGCAAAAGGTAAGCGTTATGCACTCGAGCACTCACGTATTTTGATTCACCAACCATCATCTGAAGGTGGCGGACAAGCATCAGATGTAGAGATTCAAGCTAAAGAGATTGCTCGTATTGCTCGTTTGCAAGAAGAGCTACTTGCTCGTCACGTTGTGAAATCTGCACCTGAAATTGAAAAAGATATCGAACGAGACAAGATTCTTACTGCTGCTGAAGCCGTTGAATACGGAATCATCGATCAAGTATTGGCCTCTCGTAAGGCTAAGCCAGTTAAGTAATATTTAGAAATGAAACTATTTGAGGCGGGCTCCCTTTGGTCATTTAAGGGATACCGTCTCTTTTGGTTTTCATCAACGATTTTTGTACTTGGTGCATCAGCATTTCCAATTGCACTTGCCGTTACCGTTCTTGATGCCGGCGGCACGGCAACCTCACTAGGTTTAATTCTTGGGGCACGCGTGTTATCTGGGGTTTTATTTGCACCTTTTGCAGGTGTTTGGTCAGATCGCTTGCCTCGCAAACAAGTAATGATTGTTGCCGATTTATCCCGCGCTGCAATCGTCTTTGCAATGGTATTTATATCAGCCCCACAAATGCCACATTTTTTCTTAGCATTACTGGTCTTTGCAATGGGAATCTTCGATGCATTTGGTGCGGCTTCAGCCGGTGCCATCATGCCTTCGCTTCTGCCTGATGACAAATTGCCTGCTGGAAATGTTGCGCGGGGTGTCATGGTTAAATCTGCATCAATTATTGGTCCTGGTATTGGGGGAGCATCAGTCTTTCTTATTGGTGGGCGCCTGACATTTCTTTTCACTGCAATTGCCTTTGCTTTGGGAACTTATTTTCTTGCGCAGATTAAAGAAGATATAAATGCAGGTAAGAAAGCGCAAGAGCCATTTATGGTTGAACTGCGTGAAGGCCTGCGCACGGTATTAGATATTCCTTGGATTGGAGCAATGATTGCTATGTCATCGGTTCAATTGATGGTGGTTTTAGCGGCAGAAAATGTTTTACTGCCGGTCATTACAAGACGAGAGTTTGGAAGTAATACAGCATTTGCTTTGTCGGCTGCAGCCTTTTCCTTTGGTGGAATTATTTCGGCAATCATTAGCGTAAAGCTAAAAATTAAACATCAAGGTCGTTTTTCTGTATTGGTATGGACGCTTTTAGTTATCGCACCATTGTCATTAGCATTTCCAGTTTCACAAAGTTTTGTAGTAGTCGCGTACCTGCTCGCCGGTTTCTCCGTTGGACCATGGGAGGCTTTTTGGAGCTCTGCGCTTCAACGTGAAGTCCCTCGAGAACTACAAGGTCGAGTATTTAGCATCGATCACATGGGCTCTGTCGGGTTAATGCCATTGGGTATGGCATTAGTTGGGCCAGCCGTTGCCTTCTTTGGTGAAAGAGAGCTATTAATTGGCGCATCTATTTTCCACGTTCTTATTTGTGGCTTGGTTTTATTAGTTCCCGGTGTAAAAGATTTGAAAATGCCGGCTGATTCTTCTCAGGGCGAACAATCTCAGGCGTAAAAACCCGAGCATAAAATCACTTAAGAATCTAAACTTTACTCATGACAAGAATCGGCGAAACAAGCGACCTGCTCAAATGCTCCTTCTGCGGTAAGACGCAAAAGCAGGTCAAGAAACTCATTGCCGGTCCTGGCGTATATATCTGCGATGAATGTATCGAGCTCTGCAACGAGATCATCATTGAAGAGCTCTCAGAGGCAACATCACTTGGCTTAGCTGAACTTCCAAAACCCCAAGAGATTTTTGAATTTCTCGATCAATATGTAATTGGACAAGATCGTGCCAAGAAGTCTTTATCGGTCGCCGTCTATAACCACTATAAGCGCGTTCAAGGCGGGCATCGCGACGATGCGATTGAACTAGCCAAATCAAATATCTTGCTACTTGGACCAACTGGCTGCGGTAAAACTCTGATGGCACAGACATTGGCGCGCATGCTCAATGTTCCCTTTGCTATCGCTGATGCAACGGCGCTAACTGAGGCTGGATACGTCGGTGAAGATGTAGAGAATATTCTTCTGAAGCTTTTACAGGCAGCAGATTACGATGTGAAGAAGGCAGAGACTGGCATCATCTATATCGATGAGATCGATAAGGTTGCACGTAAATCTGAGAACCCATCCATTACTCGTGATGTTTCAGGTGAAGGCGTTCAGCAAGCGTTATTAAAGATTCTAGAAGGAACAGTTGCATCGGTTCCGCCACAAGGCGGGCGCAAGCACCCACATCAAGAGTTCATCCAAATCGATACAACTAATGTTTTGTTTATCGTTGGTGGAGCATTTTCTGGGCTAGAAAAGATTATTGAGGCACGCAGCGGAAAAGCCGGCGTTGGCTTTAACGCGACCTTGCAAGATTCGGCCGATAAAAATCGCAAAGATATCTTCGCTGATGTGATGCCTGAAGATTTGTTGAAGTTTGGAATGATTCCAGAGTTCGTTGGTCGCTTACCAGTTCTGACAAGTGTTGAAAATCTTGATAAGGCTGCGCTCATGCAGATTCTTACCGAGCCAAAGAATGCTCTGGTCAAGCAGTATCAGCGTCTCTTTGATCTAGATAACGTGGCGCTGGAGTTTTCACCGGATGCCCTTGATGCAATTGCAGATCTTGCACTTCTTCGAGGAACCGGTGCTCGTGGACTCCGCGCAATCATGGAATCAGTCCTGTTGTCATTGATGTATGACGTACCAAGCCGCAGCGATATCGCGAAGGTTTTGGTCACACGCGAATGCATCGAAACCGGCGCCCAGCCAGAGTTCATCCTGCATACAGGTGATATTCCTAAGCGTGCGCGAAGCCAAAAGGGTCAAGAGGAGAAGAGCGCGTAATCTAGACTGCTCCCTATGTCCCGCGAACTAGCTTCTAGCTTTTCACCAGCTGATATCGAAGCCGACCTGTATGAAAAGTGGGTCGCCGCTGGCTACTTCAAGGCCGATGCAACATCGGATAAGCCACCATTCACAATTGTTATCCCACCTCCCAACGTCACGGGTTCACTGCATATTGGTCACGCCTTAGATCACACACTGCAAGACACGCTTACACGCATGAAGCGCATGAAGGGCTTTGAAGCGTTGTGGTTGCCAGGAATGGATCACGCAGGCATTGCAACGCAGAATGTCGTTGAAAAGCAGTTAGCCGCTAAAGGACAAACTCGACATGACTTAGGGCGTGAAGATTTTGTTGCAAAAGTCTGGCAATGGAAAGCTGAATCTGGCGGAGCGATTCTCGATCAGATGCGCCGTTTGGGTGACAGTGTTGATTGGTCGCGCGAAGCATTCACAATGGATGCAGGATTATCAACTGCAGTCTTAACAATATTTAAAAAACTCTATGACCAAGGCCTCATTTACCGAGCTGAAAGAATTATTAACTGGTGCCCTCGTTGCTTAACTGCCTTATCTGATATCGAGGTAGATCATCAGGATGATGCCGGAGAATTTGTTCAAGTTCGATATGGCGAAGGTGACATTCAAATTACCGTTGCAACTACGCGTGCTGAAACCATGCTGGGTGATGGCGCAGTCGCTGTTCATCCAGATGATGTTCGTTATCAGCATCTGATTGGTAAGCAAGTTTTATTGCCACTAGCTAATCGCTATATTCCAATTATTGCTGACGAATTAGTAGAGATGGATTTTGGAACTGGTGCAGTAAAGGTAACTGCCGCACATGATCCCAATGACTTTGAAATGGCGATGCGCCACAACGTTGCATTTGTTGTCATCATGAATGAGCACGGTGTTATGGATGGATCCGGTACCCGCTTTGATGGCATGGATCGCTTTGATGCACGCAAGGCAGTAGTTGAAGCATTGCGCGAAGAAGGTCGCATAATGGATGAAAAGCGGCCATATATTCACGCCGTAGGTCACTGTTCGCGCTGCGATACAACCGTAGAGCCACGTTTATCAAAGCAGTGGTTTGTAAAGGTTGCACCACTTGCAAAGGCTGCTGGAGATGCGGTTCGAGATGGTCGCGTAAAGATTGAACCCGAAGAGTTAGCTCCACGATATTTTGACTGGATAGATAACATGCACGACTGGTGTATCTCTCGCCAATTATGGTGGGGACATCGAATTCCAGTTTGGTATGGACCTGCAGGAGAAGTTTTAGTTGTCGGTCCCGGTGAAAGCGCTCCAGATGGTTACACGCAAGATCCAGATGTTTTAGATACATGGTTCTCATCTGCACTGTGGCCATTTTCAACGCTTGGTTGGCCACATGAGAGCGCTGATTTGAAGAAGTTTTATCCAACATCTGTTCTTGTAACCGGTTATGACATCTTGTTCTTTTGGGTAGCTCGCATGATGATGTTTGGTTTGTTCGCAATGGATGGCGTACAGCCATTTCACACTATTGCGCTGCATGGTTTAGTGCGCGATCAATTTGGCAAGAAGATGTCTAAGTCCAAGGGCAACACTGTAGATCCGATTGAGTTTATGGATAAGTACGGCGCCGACGCACTTCGATTTACTTTAGCTCGCGGTGCTAACCCGGGTAAGGACCAAGCACTTGCCGAGGACTGGATCGGTGGTTCTCGTAACTTTGCAACAAAACTTTGGAATGCAACGCGCTTTGCGATGATGAATGGCGCAACAACTGAAGGCGATCTTCCGCTGGTCAGTGATCTGAATGCAATTGATAAGTGGATTCTTAGTCGCTTGTCAGAGACTATTTCTGAAGTTGACTCGCTATTAGAGCGCTATGAATTCGCGCGCGCATGCGAACTCATGTATCACTTTGCATGGGATGATTTGTGCGATTGGTACCTAGAGCTTTCTAAAGTGGCCTTTTCTTCTGGTAAGGCAGATAACACTAAGCGCGTGCTGGGCTATGTCTTAGATCAACTTTTCCGCCTGATGCATCCAGTGATGCCATTTATTACTGAAACCATGTGGACCGCTTTTACCGGGGGAGAGTCCCTGGTAATTGCACAATGGCCAGTTGCGCAAGCGGGTCACGTAGATAAGGCTTCGGAAAAGCTCATTGCCGAGCTTCAAGAGATCATTACCGATGTACGCAGATTTAGAAATGATCAGGGCATTAAGACTTCACAAAAGATTCCGGCACGCTTTATAGCCCCAGCACATATCAGCGAATATGCCAGTGCGATGGCCTTCGTTTTAAGACTTGAACTTGGGGACATTACCCCAAGTGCTCACTGTGAAGTTGGCTCAGTAAAAGTTGAGTTTGACCTAACTGGTTCAATTGATGTTGTGGCCGAACGCGCACGCCTTGAAAAGGATTTAACGACTGCACAAAAAGATAAACAAACTGCAGAGGTAAAGCTAAATAACCAAGGCTTTATGGCGAAGGCGCCAGAGAATGTTGTGGTTGAAATCCGTGAGCGTTTAGAAAAGACAACTGCCGATATCGAACGTTTGACTTCGCAACTATCCCAACTTCCAACGCCATGATTATTTCACCAGATGATCAAGAGCGCATTGATGCAATTGAGAAAGCGCTATTAGAGCGTTGGCCTGAAACACGTATTGCACCATCAACTGAACGTATTGCAGCATTGGTTGACATCTTAGGTTCGCCCCAACTGACTTATCCAACAATTCATGTAGGTGGCACTAACGGCAAGACAACGACAGCTCGAATGATTGATTCACTTTTGTTTGCTCATGGTCTGCGTACGGGGCGCTTTACCAGTCCACACCTTGAAACATATCTAGAACGAATCTCGATTAATGGACAACCGATAGATCCTAAGGATTTAATCTTTGCCTATAACGATATTGCGGCGTATCTAGAGTTGATGGACACAAAGTTTGAACATCCAATCTCATTCTTTGAGGCGATTACGGCACTTGGTTTTGTGGCTTTCTCCGAACATCCAGTCGATGTTGCCGTCATTGAAGTTGGCATGGGTGGGCAATGGGATGCAACTAATGTCATTGATGCCGACGTCAGTGTTATCACTCCCATCGGTTTTGATCACATGGAGTATCTCGGCCAAACTCTGCATGAAATAGCTGCTACCAAGGCTGGAATTATCAAAGAAGGTGGCTTCATTGTTCTGGCTCAGCAAGAGCCTGAAGCTGCTAAAGAGTTGATCCGTAGGGCCGCAGAAGTCGGCGCCGATGTTGTGCGCGAAGGAATTGAATACTCGATTGCATCGCGCGCGGTCGCGGTGGGTGGGCAGTTATTAACAATTCAAGGACTCAATGACACTTACGATGAGATTTTCCTGCCTCTTCATGGAAAGCATCAAGCTGCAAATGCAGCCAGTGCATTAGTTGCCGTTGAAGCCTTCTTTGGTGAACAGCCTTTGGATATTGAAGCTGTACGTGCAGGCTTTGCTGCGGTGACTTCTCCTGGACGAGCCGAAGTGGTTCATCGCGATCCGACAATAATTCTAGATGCTGCTCATAATCCCCATGGCGCAAAGGCCTTAGCCGATACTTTGCATCATGAGTTTAATTTCGATGAACTGATTGCAGTTGTTGGAATCTTTGGCGATAAAGACGCTACCGGCATTTTGAAAGAGCTAGAGCCAGTTGTTGACCATGTCATAGTTACTCAAAGTTCATCGACGCGAGCCATGTCATCTGCTGAGTTAGAAAAGATTGCAAGCTCAATCTTTGGGGTTGATAGAGTCTTTGAAATTAGTGATTTAAGTTCTGCGCTAGACCGTGCGGTAAAAGATGCGCACCGTCCATTGAGCGAAGAGACCATTGGAATTATTGTCACGGGCTCCGTGGTCACAGTTGGTGAAGCTCGAGCATATCTACGAAAGAAGTTTTCAAAGTGAGAGTTCTAGGGGCCTCTGTTTTGGTAATGGAGAGTTTGACGTTAGGTTTTGCAATACTTCTTGCCACTAAAGACCATACCTCCGGCGCGCTTTTATATGGCGGCTTAATATCCTTACTTCTCTTTCTTGCTGCAGGCCTTCTCAAGCTACGCGCAGGTTTCTATATCGCCTCAGTACTTCAGATTTTCATGATCGCATTCGGCTTTGTAGTTCCATCCTTTTTCTTCATCGGGGTGATTTTCATCGGCTTATGGGTCGCAGCCATCATTGTGGGCCGCAAAGGCGAGGCCGCTCGCGCAGCCCACCTGGCTTCACAAGCCGAAAAGGCCTAATAGACTACGCGGGTGAGTACAGAGAAAACATTGATCCTAGTGAAGCCTGATGGCGTTCGCCGTGGTTTAGTCGGCGAAGTTATAGCTCGAGTAGAAACCAAGGGTTACTCAATCGAAGCCTTGCGCATGCTCAACGCCGATCGAGCATTACTTGAACGTCATTACGCCGAACACATCGGAAAGCCATTTTATGAGCCACTTGTTGAGTTCATGATGTCAGGACCGATTGTTGCCATAGTTGCATCGGGCAATCGAGTCATCGAGGGATTTCGTTCACTCGCAGGTGTAACAGATCCAACTGTTGCAGCTCCTGGAACGATTCGTGGCGACTTAGCCCGTGATCAAGGAACCAAAGTGGTACAAAATATTGTGCACGGATCAGATTCACCAGAATCTGCTGCGCGCGAGATTGAAATTTTCTTCCCTAAATAATCAAGGAGAACCAAAGTATGAGCTCAGCAAATAGAATGTCATTCATTGGCCGTGACATGGCCGTAGATCTGGGTACCGCAAACACCCTTGTCTACGTGCGCGGACGTGGAATTGTTTTAAATGAGCCATCTGTGGTCGCTGTAAACCAAGACACTGGCGGAATTTTAGCTGTTGGTCTTGAGGCCAAGAAGATGATTGGCCGTACTCCTGGAAACATCGTAGCTATCCGTCCATTAAAAGATGGAGTTATCGCTGACTTTGAAACAACTGAGCGCATGTTGCGCTACTTTATTCAAAAAGTGCACCGTCGTCGTTACCTAGCTAAGCCACGCATCGTGGTCTGCGTTCCTTCAGGTATCACTGGAGTAGAACAGCGCGCAGTAAAGGATGCTGCATATGCAGCAGGTGCCCGTAAGGTTTACATTATTGAAGAACCAATGGCTGCAGCAATTGGTGCAGGACTGCCAATCCACGAGCCAACTGGAAACATGGTTGTAGATATCGGCGGAGGAACTACTGAAGTGGCCGTTATTTCACTTGGCGGAATCGTGACATCACTGTCAATCCGTGTTGGCGGTGACGAGCTAGATCAATCGATTATTAACTGGGTTAAGCGTGAATTCTCACTACTTTTGGGAGAGCGCACCGCAGAAGAAATCAAGATGGCAATCGGATCGGCGTATCAACTTCCTGGTGAAAACGATGCAGAGATTCGTGGTCGCGACTTATCAACTGGTCTTCCAAAGACAATCGTCGTTTCAGCTGCCGAGATTCGTAAAGCTATTGAAGAGCCAGTCAATGCAATCGTTAACGCTGTGAAATCAACACTCGATAAGACTCCACCAGAACTAGCATCAGATTTGATGGATCGTGGAATTGTTCTTACTGGTGGTGGCGCGCTCTTGAAAGGCTTGGATGAACGTCTTCGCAAAGAGACGGGCATGCCGATTCACGTTGCTGAGCGTCCATTGGATGCTGTTGTTGAGGGCTCAGGTAAGTGCATTGAAGAGTTTGAAGCCCTTGAGAAGGTCCTAATCTCCGAACCACGTCGATAGGTTAATTTAGAGATGCGTTACGGCGGTGAAGGTCGTAGTCGACTTCTCTTAATTGTTCTCATTGTTTCGGCGCTCTTTCTGATTACATTGGATCTGCGTGGCGTTGGCGTCCTTGAAGGCGCACGTCAAGGAACACAGACAATTCTTTCGCCTTTTCAGCGTGCTGGAAGTGTTGTTCTCACACCGATAAAGAATTTCTTCTCTGATGTTACGCACTTAGGTCGTACCAGAAATCAAATTGAAAAGCTTAGAACTGATAATGCCAAGCTTCGGGCGACGCTTTTGAATCGCAAAAACGCAGATGCTCAGTTGCTGCAGCTTAAGTCAATTCTAGATTTAGCAGGAACTGCAGGATATAAAGTTGTCAATGCACGGGTCATCAGTCAAGGTTCAAGTCAATCATTTTCACAGACTATAACTATTGATGCCGGTACAACTGCTGGAATCAAAAAGAATATGACAGTCGTGGCTGAAAATGGAATTGCAGGAGTAGTAAAAGAGGCTTATTCGCACACATCGTTAATTATGTTGGCAACAGATCCTGCATTTAAAATCGGTGTTCGAATCGCTGGAACGCAGCAAATCGGCATCTTGTCAGGCCGTGGAAGCCGTTCGGCCAGCCTGCAGCTGCTTGATAATCAGACCACAGTGAGAGTTGGCGACGTTCTACTCTCGCGTGGCAGTGTGGCCAATCGCCCATTTGTACCGGGAGTCCCAGTCGGTTATGTAACGGCAGTAGATAATTCGGCGGGTGCAATTGCACAAAGTGCAACGGTTCATCTGTATACAAATTTTGCAACTCTGGGGGTAGTAGCGATAGTGGTTGGAGCTTCATCAGTTAATCCAGGTGATGCCTTGATTCCACAAAAACCACAACCAACTCCGATTCCGACAGTTACCATTTACGTAACGCCTTCACCTACACCAACGAACTAAATAGAATGATTACACGACAGTTATCGATTTCAGCACCGATATTCATACTTATATACGGGGTGCAAGAAGTTATCGTGAATCAATTTCGACTTCCAGGTGGAGGATTTTCTATCTTCTTTATCTTTGCTCTTGTGTGGGCGATTCTAAGTACCCCAGAGGTAGCTGCTTTTTCTGGTTTTGCAAGTGGTTTCCTAATGGATCTTTCACCAAGTACTAGCGGACCGATAGGTCACTGGACTTTGATTATGGTTGCCAGCTCTTATGTGATTTCTTATCTGGGCTCTGGAAATGAAAATGTTAAAGGAAATCCTGTAGGAGTAACGTTTTTTATTTCAAGTGCAGTCTTTTTCACCGAATTTGTATTTGTGATTAGCGGAGCACTATTGGGTGTCCAAACTGGAAGCTTTGGACAAGTGCTCTTTACCATTTTTGGAATCTCACTGTGGACCTTAGTGATTACACCAATCTGTTTACCTGTATTTTCCTTACTGCATGACATTGCACTAGATACGCGATCGAAGATATGAATCAACGTTCACGACTGAACCTTATGGTTGTTCAAATTCTCATTGTTTCGCTGATGATTGCACTCTTAGGTCGATTGTTTTACTTGCAAGTTGCAGCTGGTCCCAAATATAGAGATGCTGCTTTGAGTATTCAAAGTCGGGATGTCGTATCACCAGCTAATAGAGGCTTAATTGTTGATTCATCTGGTGTTCCATTAGCCCTTAATAAGGTGGGTTTGGCTATTACTATTGATCGAATCGCCATTGATAAGCAGCCCGATAAGGGTGTGGCAGTAATGCAGCGCCTCAGCAAGTTGCTGAAATTAAGATACAGCGATGTCTATCGGAACACGCGTTTGTGTGGTGAATTACCAAAGGGACAAAAGGCGGGATGTTGGACAGGTTCGCGTTATCAGCCCATACCAATTACCAAAGAGGCTGCGCCTGATATTGCTCTGCAGATAGTGGAGCGCTCTGATCAGTTTCCTGGAGTTGATGCCGCTCCAGTTGCGATTAGAAACTATCCAGGCAATGCCGGAGTTAACGGTGCGCATGTGCTTGGATACGTCGGTCCAATAACTGAAATTGATTTAGCTACAGGAAACGGCAAGGCGTATTTTAGAAGTGAGACGATTGGAAAATCTGGCTTAGAGATTGAGTACGACTCTTATCTGCGAGGAATTCCTGGAATCAAAACTCTCATAGTTGACCGCAAAGAGGCAATCACAGCGCAGGGGCAAAATACTGCGCCAATTGCTGGGGATCACTTAGTTACCTCCATCGATGCTCGCTTGCAGGGCGCTGTTGAAGTTGCACTTGCCGATGCAGTAAAGCGTGGTCGTGCAAATGGATATACGTCCGATTCAGGAGCTGCGGTTGTAATGGATGTTAAGACTGGAAGAATTTTGGCTTTGGCCTCGTATCCAACATATGACCCCAATGCCTTTGAAAAAGGTTTAACTGTTGCGCAGGCCTCGGATTTATTTAGTGAAAAGAAAGCCGTGCCTGCATTGTCTCGAGCACTACAAGGTCTGTATGCACCGGCATCAACTTTTAAATCAGTCTCAGTGATTGCGGCTGCAGCTGCAGGCTATGACTTAAATGCATCGTATAAATGTCCAGCCGAAGTTCAGGTTGGAACTCGTGCCTTTCAAAACTTTGAGAGTAAGTCGCAGGGAACTATGAGCCTAAAGAAGGCTATTGCAGTCTCTTGCGACACTATTTGGTATCGAATCGCATTTGATGAATGGCTGCGAGATGGTGGTCTACATCCAAAAACTAAACCTAATGACTACTTCTTTAAAGCTGCTCAAGGTTTCAATATCACACAAAAAGTTGGAATCGATCTGCCATCTGAATCATCATCGCGACTTGCCGATAGAGATTATAAAAAGAGTTGGTATGCCGCAAATAAGGACTTCTACTGCAACTACAAAGAGCGCGCAACTAAGGCTCAACAAACGACGTTTCTACTGCTTCTTGCCAAAGAGAACTGTGTAGATGGTGACAAGATCCGTGCCGGTGATGCCGTTAACTTTGCTATTGGCCAAGGCGACACGGTAGTGACGCCACTTAAGTTAGCCCAAATGTATGCCGCAATTGCAAATGGCGGAACTATTTGGCAGATGCTAGTCGGTAAAGCAATAGTAAAAACCGATGGCACTGTTGTTAAGACAATGACTCCAAAGAAGCTTGGAACACTTCCGGCGGCTCCTTCCACGATTAAGTTCCTACATAGTGCACTTCGTGAAGTTGTAATTAGTGGAACAGGCGCCGGGGCGTTTTCAGGCTTCCCTATTGCCGTGAGTGGAAAAACTGGAACTGCCGAAGTCTTTGGCAGAAACTTAAATGGCTCGCTAAAAGAAAACACATCATGGTTTGCATCATTAGCTCCGAGTAATAACCCACGCTATGCCGTTGTAATGATGGTTAGTCAGGGTGGCTTCGGTGCATCTACATCTGGCGTTGGTGTTCGAAAAATCTATGAAACACTCTTTGGCGTAAAGGGCAATAAAGTTATTCCAGGGGCAGAGATTTTCCCTGGCGGAAAGCCTCCGACAAAGCTTCCTAAAATATCCCCAGCAACTAAGCCAAAGGTGGCGCCATGAGTCAGATCTCAGCACGCCAACGTTTATATCGCCGATCACGATCTTCGATCTTTCATGGCTTTGACCCTGTACTGACTGCAGCAGTGGGTTTGCTGCTACTAATTGGCACGCTCTTGGTATATGCCGCCACTCGCGATTGGTATGCGCGCAATGGGCTAGATCCACAGTATTACCTCAAACGACACGTCATTAATATTGCTATCGGCGCACTACTCGCTTATGGAACAACGGTGATTGATTATCGATTGCTGCGCGCCTATACGCCGATTTTCTGGGGGTTAGGCGTTTTAGGGTTAGTCATAGTTTTGATTCCAGGTCTTGGCAGTACAGTCAATGGCGCACGCGCATGGATTGCTTTACCGGGTGGGTTCCAAATTCAACCTGCAGAGCTGGCAAAAATCGCAATCATTATTGGAATGTCAATGCTCTTATCCGAGCGATCGCATGATAGCGATGAACCTACTTCGCGTGATGTATTGCAGTCTTTAATAGTAGCTGGAATCCCAGTGCTACTAATTATTCTGCAGCCGGATATGGGAACTGTATTTATTATTAGCGCCTCCGTTGTCACGATCATCGCTGTATCTGGAGCGCCATCAAAATGGGTTGCAGGCCTTTTGCTCGTTGCAGTGCTTGGTGCAGTTGTTGCAACTAAAGCGGGAGTTATAAGCGAGTACCAGATCAATCGATTGCAAACATTTGTAAATCCAAATGCAGATACTCAAGGTGCCGGATATCAACTTCGCCAAGCACGAATCACGGTTGGTTCTGGGGGACTAATCGGGACTGGATTATTTAATGGTCCTCAAACCAATGGACGATTTGTTCCTGAACAACAGACAGACTTTATTTTTACAGTTGCAGGTGAAGAGTTAGGCTTTTTGGGAAGCGGTCTGATTCTCATTTTGTATTTCATTATTTTAATGAGGGCCTTTGCAATTGCACGGCGCACCAATGATCCCTTTGGCAGACTGATGACCACTGGCGTTATAGCGTGGTTTGCATTTCAACTCTTTGAAAACATCGGAATGACTTTGGGGCTCATGCCTATGACCGGCGTGCCACTGCCCTTCATCTCATATGGTGGCTCCTCGATGTTTGCCACCTTGATCGGTTTTGGCCTCCTACAGAACGTTCACGCTCGATCTAAGGGCTAAAGTAGGTAATTTCGCCCTCCTCTGCCATACTTAGCCAACAGTTCAGCGCGGC
>Ga0114977_10001386_pt1 | contig 15867 bp, 25 predicted proteins | sample S_130805_MF_Meta_FD_87026 | JGI IMG/M metagenome (GOLD analysis project Ga0114977, IMG submission 87026) | Freshwater microbial communities from Lake Simoncouche, Canada to study carbon cycling - S_130805_MF_MetaG | ecosystem: Environmental > Aquatic > Freshwater > Lake | place: Lake...
CGAACCCCCCCCTTACCCCCCCCACTCTAATACCCCGGGCTGACATATGTCCAGCAATTACTACAGCGTCCGCGTGTCGCCCATATCCACGTACCGCACCCAGTACACCTATCTATTGACTGCTCGGTCATTACCATAGCCCGCCTGTCTGATTAGTTCTACTAATTGTTCTAAGGATAGTAACGCGACCCAGTCCCCTATAGAGGCCTCTCCCTGCCCGTTTAAGCGAAGTACTGCCACTTTTAGGTCTAGGTCATTACCTCGGTCTTTTAACTGTCTCATAGTCTCACCAGGGCTAAAGTTAGTCCGGGCTTTTACTTCCCAGTCAATACCGACTGTTCCTGTTATGTCGCTACCCTGGCGCCCTGCCCCGGTACTCTCGGCATAGGGGAAGCCATTAGCAGCTAAGTATTGAGCTACGACCTTCTGAGACCTATAGCCTCTATGCTTGCGAGACTGAGTCATAGACTTTCACCAGCTCAGCTTGAGGCACCCAGTAGCTAATAGCTGTCTGGCGCGTAGCCTTTAGATATAGGTCGTCCTTGCAATAGTGAACCGGTAACCAGCCGACAATAGTAAAAGGATTAACGCCCGTAACTAATACAGCTCTATCGGTATCCCTATCGCTGTCTTTAATGATGAGATGAGCGCTAGCATATTCTGAGTGTTTGACTTCCCAATTAGGCCAAATATCCGGCTCATCTTTGTAAGTATCTATAGATAGAACAAAGTTAGGCACGTTAAGCCATTTAGCGGCTGCTAATTCTGCAGCTGCTCCTAGAGCGCATAGCCTTAGTAGCTCCTCAGCGTCTAAGTGGCTGTTCTCATAGCTGTAACCCTTAGTGCTATTTATGCGAGCTGTTGCAGCCATAAGCGCATAGGCTAACTCTGCTTCGGTTAACCATATCTTTACGCTCATCTATGCCTACAGTCTGCACATAGCCAGACAGACATTTCTAGCGCCATAATCCCACCAGCTTTAGAAGTCTCTCTATTACAGCCGTCGCAGACTTCGGTTTCGTCTATTGTCGCGTTACCTTCTCGGTCTACCTTTAGCGAGATATTGCCAGGGTAGATAATCTCCATAGCTCCCATTAGTTAATCCACTCTGGGGCGCATTGTTGAGCCTTAACCTTCTCTGGGCACATATAACCCTTATAAGGTTTATTAGTCTTAGGGCTAACTCCTGTTAAGAATTGGCGCTCGCCATGCTTACAGCTCGGTTTCGCTTCCTGCTCGACTGCGCCTAAATTGCTAGCTACTGTCCCTATCGCGTCGTTAATTGTCCAGACGTCGTTCGGGTCTATAGGCTCTCCTCCTATATGCGTACTGCCCGCTTTTAAAATTACCGGGGCTTGCGCTACCCGATTTACCTTATGCATTTCCTCGCGGCTTGGCTTCTTGCCTATCTTGGCTTGAAAGCCCCCAGCTGCTAAAGCTCTACCTATTGAACTCGTCTCCGCGTTAGGTATATGAAAGTCCCTGTTTACGCCTTTTTCGCTTATTGTCTCATCTGCGTAGCCTGTCGCTATTAACGTATGATCGTTACGGTATACGCTGCATTTAAAGATTACAGTCTTACCGTCATTAAACACTAGGTCGGTCTCTATTTTGCCGTCTGCGTACTTCGCCCAGAACTTAGCTATACGCTCATCTACTGGCTCGTAATCATCTAAATTAAACATTATGCCCCTATCTCTAATTGGCTCATCTGAACGCTTGCCACTTGCCCGTCTAAACCCCACCGATATTCCTGAAAGGTAGTTATTTCTATGACGCAATCATTACAGTAATGGCGCTTCTTAGAGTTTGATTTAGAGTTAGTGCTGTGAACGGTGATATTCGCTAGGGTCATGGCTTTAGGGTGCCAGCCGCCCGAATTCTTACCCCACTTCAATTTACAGTAATCGCACCAGATACCGGGGTCTGATTTAGTAATCATTGAGGGCGCTTACTGTGCCGTTAGCGATATGACGGGCTACAGCTCTGCCCCGTTCGTATCCTTCTGAGCGACCGGCGTTAAAGCCTCTCGACCAGGCTAGGACGGCGGCTAAAAAGGTTAAAGCTGAGTAGATCAAGCACATAAATATAAAGGCGAGATTAGGAAGCATTGGCTAACCCCTCGCGTACCTCGAAGTTAGTAATAATGCAGTACTCGTCTAGGTTATTGTCGTAAAGGTCTCTAAAGTCCTGACCAATAGAAGCTAGATAAGACTTAGCGATAATTAAAGCTAAAGCACTATCGAACCAATAAATAACGCTGTAGCCGGGGTTTGACTGAATACCCTCAAAGCGTCCGTCTCTTATTTGTTTATTCCAGCTCTTATTAAAAGCCATATAAGTATTAGCTAGAGCTTCGTAGTCTTTTACGTCCATTTGTAAAACGATATTACTTTTCATTTTTACTCCCTAGTCCAGGGCTGAGAAGTATCTCCCAGCCCCTTTAGTATGGCACACGCTCCCGACGGATAGAAGCTAGCGCCTAACGCGTGTCTATTCTTTTTTAGATATTCCGTAATTAGCGTCTTTAGGGTTAAGCGCTCTCATTAGGACGGGTAGCCCAGAAGCCCAGAGGCCGTTAGCGATTAAGTGCCAGTCTGCGGCGCTAAACTCTAACGGGGTCTTACCTACTGAGGCCATGAGTGTAATTAGTAATAAAAGCAGCCCTCTAATATAAGTCCCTGCCGCAGCTGTGCATTGTGCCTTCATTTTGCCTTATCCAATCCGAGCGCTGTTATACGCTCTATAGCCTGTTTAGGGGTTAGGCTAATTTCAAAGTGCATTTCGTCTGCTCTGTTTTTGTAGTCCCCGCCCCACCGGCAGCCGTATTTAGCGGCGATCTGCCTTACTGTTGTTTCCTGTTCCATAGTAAAAGTCTCACGTTTACCTAAAGGGTGAGCGTTAGCGTTTAGGTCTACCGCTGTCCCGCTAGAGTGGTTAGATAGCGTTTCGGTTTGTCCTCTAATAGGCCTAAAAGCGTATCCCCATGAATCTAAAGTACCTTCATCTATTGGCTCTACTAACTTATGAAAGTCCGCGCATAGAGCTACCAGTAACGGCGCCACCTTTTCAGCACAGCGTATTTTAATACCAGTACCAGGTATCGGATAAGACTTAACGCCAATTTCTGCCGGGTCTTTACTCGCTAGCCAGCCGTTAGAGCTTTTAAGCCCTGGCATTACAGCGCCGCGATCTCGGTCTCAGTTAGTCCTAACGCAGCTAGCTTGGATAGTGCAGAAGTCCGAGCAGTAGCCTTAGCCGTAGTTTCAGCTTCTAAGGCCTCGCGCTCTGCTTTAGATTTAGCCTGGTCTATAACTTGCTGAGCGATTTCAGCTTCTGTTAGCTCAATTATAGACTGCTCGCCTGTTGCGCAGTTAATTTCTATTCTGGTCGGTTTACTCATTGTTTCTCCTTAGCTTGATTTAATGCCGTATAGGTCTAGGCGAGTGCCTGAGACAAAACTACTACCGCAGACAATAGAAGTAATTGCAGCGGTCATATTTGAATTGGCTGCCGAGGCAGTTATAAATTGGACGCCAGTAGAGTTAGTTTCTGTTACAGAGGTAGCGCTAGCTACTTTATTTTGAGAAGCCGTATAATTAGGTATATAAATTTCAATCGAACCAAAAGTGTTACTAGTCATACCAGAATCACTCAAGCGTAAATAACCCTGTCCGAAAAATTGACCGTCCCCAGTTGATCTTACAGAAGTAGGGCCACTTCCCCCCGAGCCGTCTCCTCTTAAATCTGTTTCGCTTGAAGTTGGAGAACCGTTCATAGTTAATAAAAGATAGCCTGGCGCTGTGCTGCTTCTACCGCTGCAGGTTAATAGTAAATCTGTATAAGTTGAAGGAATAGCAGAAAAAGTAACGCTTGCAGTATTCGAAGTTATTACAAACTTTGCTATAGCCGTATAGGTATTAGCCATTATGCCGCCTTAATTCCGTAAAGCGTAAAGGTTGAACCGACTGCAAAAGTAGTAGAGGCTGCAGCTGTGTAATCTATTCTATTTATAGCAGCTGTAGAGCGCCATAATTTTACATATTTAAGAACTACACCGCTACCGTTTTTATCCATTGAGGTAGTAGTTAAATGAGTTTTAAAAGTTGAGCCAGCGTAAGACAAAATATCGTAAGTTATCAAGCAGATCGCAGTAGTAATAGAACTTAAGTTAGTGTCGTAATTTTGCGCTGTGTTTGCAGTTCGAGCAGAACCGGCGGCGGCACCTGTACCGCTTATCCGAGTGTTTGAGTAATTTGTTGCTGTATCATTGTTAAAATATCCCCAGGTATCTATAGTCCCGCTAGTTGCCGAAATTGTAACTACTAATCTTAAATCTGTATAAGTTGCAGGAATTGAACTAAAAGTAACTGTCTGCACGGCAGTTCCTAAAGTGTTGGTCGCTATAGGTTCGTACGTTCCTGGCATTATGCAGCCGCCTTAATTCCATAGAGGGCAAAAGTAGAACTCGTAGTAAAGAAAATACCGCCCGCGTCGATAGTAATAGTACTAACTGCGTTAGTGTTTAACCATAATCCGCTCGTTAAATAAACGTTTCCGCTGCCGTTTAAATCGCAGCCGCTAAAAGATTTAATAGTTTTATTTTTTGTTGCATTTGTGTAATCTAAAATATCTACTATATAACCACCCATAACATTAGCGGCGTTGTTACCTAAAGGGTGTCCATATAAAAGTATATTATCTATAGATACAGACCCGTTAGAAGTTGGAGTAGCACCGTCTCCGCTTAGTGAGTGTCTAGCGTAATTTGTCCCGGTATCGCTGTTAAATCTTAACTTTACATAATCCACGCCAGTAGTTACGAAAGAATCTCGCGTAAGCATACGTAATTGTAAATGGGTGTAAGTGCTAGGGATACTACTAAAAGTAATAGTACCGCTAGCGCCAGTCCCGTTAGCTGTAGCTATAGACTGGAAATCACCGGCAGCAGCACCAGCTCCACCACTAGCTAAAATCCCTAAGATCATACGATTTTGCCTACTACGTACCAGCTGTCGGTAGCTACCTTTATGCAGCTAGCAGCGCTAAAGGCGGTGGTAATTGTAGGGGCAGCGCTTACAGTCGCGGCACTTGCAACGGTTACGCCACCGGCGCCCTGAATTGTGATAGTACCGCTGGCACCGATCTTAATAAGGTTGATAACGCTACCTACTGGGATAGCAGCTGAGGCATTAGTAGGAATAGTAATAGCTACCGCTGACGTGCTGGAGTAAGTAATAAGATAGTTATTTATGTCAGCGAGTAAAAGCGTGTCAGTAGTGCCAGTAACGGCGCGAGTAGTTACAGCGCCTAGCATATTTACGGTACCGGCGAGGTCGTTCATCTGGGCAGCGGTCAATACCGAGCCAGTCGTAAAGTTAGCCTTAGTAGGTAATCCTGCAGCCATTAGTAACCCTTCGTAGTAATTAGTATGATAACACCGACGTATCTAAAATCCCATATAACGCGCTGTCTAATATAAAACTATCTATAATTGGCTCTAACGTAGTAAAGGTAGTTCGCCAGGTCTCTACAGTAATAGCGTGAGATACGCCGAATATCTGTAAAGTTTTATTAAGGGTAGAAGTCCCGGTAGCCGCTGGCTGAGTGGACTTAACCGTAATCGTATCAAAGTAATCCAGGTCTAAAGCTGCCGCTACTCCTGCGTTATAGTTTGTACTATTTAAGTCTTTTAGTGTTACGGCGTCGCACCTGATCGAGGTATCTTTACGAGAAGCGACATAGGCTAGGGCGTAGTCTTTAGCTGCAGTCGTTGAGTCCATAAGTAAATCGGTCTGCTTATAGCTATGAGTAAAGTAGGTAGCAATAGAAGCCGCGTCGCTGGCTGTCTGAGTGGCTAGGCCTGTAGCCGTTATTGAGGCGTCGTTATAAATTAAAGCGTCGTTTAATATCCATTTAGCCTGAGCGTAATCTATGCCGCTGCCGTCGTCTGCGAAAACTGTAGGGGTAGAACCAATACTAGAGCTAGTTAAAGCCCTGTCCTGGAAAGTAGCGTTACCGGCTGTATCCATATAAAAGGCGCCGTACTCGCTAATTTCAACGGTCTGTAAAGCGGCAAGCGCTTGCCTAGTAGTCCCAGGGTCAGCTAGTAAAGTCTGTTGCCCTGCGTCTATATCCCGCATAGAGCTAGGCCAACCTACAGCGTCCAACAGAGCGTTACAGCGGGCGCCTGAGAGCTGACCAGCTGGGGCACCTGCGACAGTAGAGACGTTAGCCATATTGAGGACTCTAAAGCCGTCTACGCAGTTTAAAGTTGTATAACTGACTTCTCCTACTAGGTTAGCCTGTACATAGTCATAGGAGACGATATAGCCGCTAAATAGGTTATATGAAATACCGGTAGTCGTATCGGTAGCGCTGACGATTAACTTACGGTTAGGAATTACATTAGGGTAAAAAATTGACGCCGTGTTTGCAGGATTAAAATTTCCGTCCGTATCTGCAATTCTGACTGAGCAGGTACCGGCTTGGAATTGGTCGGTATTAGCGTTACGGCCTCGGTTTATATTAACTGCCTGGACTGTGCTAGTTACGTCCGCTATAGCTGTAGGACTATCAGCTAACACGTTAATATCTAACTGGCCGCTATCTAAAATTAAAGCCTGGCCGAAGCTAGCGCCAGAGCTAAAGTTTACTAATACCTTTAAAGTCGGCTTAGCCATTACTGCCCGGCTCTAGTAAGACCGTTACCAGCTGTATTAGCTGCCTGGACTGCGGCCTGGACTGACTGGTAGAACTCATAAGTAGAGCCGATATTTATACCGCCTTGAAGGTTTACGGTTACGTTAGGGGCTGGGGCTGTCTGCCCGGCTGTACCGCTATACCCGGCGTCCCCTGGCATATATGGCTGGTCTCCTGGGTTACCAAATATGGCTGCCCCGCTGCCTACGTCAAAGCCTGGTAATGCCGTACCCATAGAAGGCGTAGGTACCGCGTTAGTAGCGTTACCAGCTGTAGGGGCTAAAGGCGTACCGGCGAATAGACCGCCAGGGTAGGTAAAAGATTTAACGAAGTCTGCGTAAGCCGTAGCGTTAGCTTTGTTTAGCGCCAGAATCTCAGCGGCGTTTTTCTTATGAGTAGCTAGGATTTCATTTTGCCGGGCTATTTCTGCGTCTGCGTTAGCCTTCTGAGCTGCGTCTAAAGCGTTTAGGGCTGTTAGATCGTCTACTTTAGTAGCGGTCTTAATAGCAATTAAAGCATTAACCCGGGCTAATTCCTCAGCTGATAGCTTGCCCTGCTTAGCTGCGGTTAATTGAATTATATCCATATCAAAAATAGCTTTTAGTTTATCCGCTGCCGCTGACTGCTTTTTAAGTGCCAGTAACTTTTTAGCGTCTGCTAAAGCTTTAGCTCTAGCTTTAGCTGCCGCTGCTTCCTGAGCTTTAGTAAACGCCGCGCTGGCTGTTTGATTACGGGCGAAGCCTTCGCGAGGTCTGTTCATAGCTTGAGTTCTAGCCTGGGCGTTAGTCTCTAATTGTCCGAACATACCGAATACAGACTGATTAGGATTAACCCCGCCTATAGTGCCTTTAGTTTGAAAATCTAATAAGCCTAAAGGATTTTTAACAAAGTTCATAAGTACCCCGGCGCCTGGGATAGTTTTTAAAGTATCTACTAATCTAGCTACGCCTAAAATAGCGTTCGCCGTATTATCGGCTAATTCTTGCATGGCATTAGCAGCGCCGTCTATGCCTTTTTCGTCGTTGAGACGTGCTATAGATTTAACTAAAGCGAAACCAATAGTCTCGCTAGCTTCCTGAGCTGCTACCTGTAACTTTCCTAATTGGCCGGCGTAGCTGTTAGCTGCTACTCCTGCCTGACCTGCGAATAAGGTAGTAAGTTTTTTAGATATATCCTCAAAGCTTTTAGTCTGTAATTCTGCTTTAGTTAAACCAATACCTAAACGGCCTAACGCTTGATTTTGCCCGAGGAAACCCTTAGCGAGCGCGGCGCTCGTTGCCTCTAAAGATTTTCCAGTCGAGGCGGATATATCTAAGCTAAGGTTTAATAAATCCTGCGCCTTAGTAACGTCGCCTGTAGCCCGTACGAGCTTCTGCATAGCAGGGCGTAGTAATTCCTCAGAGACGCCAGTAGCTCGCTGTAGTTTGTCTATGAAGTCGGTTAAAGGTAAAGCCGCATAACTTAGGCCTAAGTTCTTTAAAGTCTGGTTAAGGGTTTTTTGCGCCTTATCATCTGCTACCGCTGCGGCTACTGACTTTTTAGCGAATACTCCGATAGAAGTAGCCATAGCCGTTAAAGTTAATTTACGAGCTAAACCCATTTTTTTAAATGATTTTTCGATACCGCCGATACCTTTAATAGCCTGTTTAGAGCCTTTAGAATCATAAGATATAAGTACCGGTATTTTAATAGCCATTATTTAGCCAGCTTCCTATTAAGTGCAGCTACGCCCTTATCTACGGCGTCGCGTAGCTCGTTCATAGTGTAAGCCTTCCTATCCTCTACAGCTTTGTAAACTACGCGTCCCTGTTTACCGCGTACGGTTATATTGCTGTCTGCTTGAATAGCTCTAATAAAAGCCGCCCCCTGGGGTGTTTTCCCGTTAGGGTTTCTGCGCCCTGCAGTCTCATAAATAGCACCGGCTGGGTCGTTGTTAATCATTAAATAGGCTCTACTAGTTACGTCGCCTTTACGTCGCTGGCGCTCGATCTTAGTTTTAACGCCCATACGTGCGGCTCTAGGGTTAAATTGGATACGCGCCCACTCTGTACCCTCTTTAGGCGGCTTGCCCCAATTACCTAAAGGTGAAGCCTCGGGCATTAACTGGCGAGCGTCTACCTGGATTTTTTTCATTACCTGGTATATCTCTTTATTCATGATCTTTAAAGCTGCAGGGTTAAATTGTTTTAGATCGCGGATAGTCTGCTCTAATCCCACCATGCGGGAAGTTCTAGCGCCTTCTACCTGAGCCACGTTTAACCGCCTTCGCCCTATCGTTTAATACCTGTACTACTGCCGCCAGCATTTCCGGCGACATATGCAGTAAATCCTGAGTAGGTAACCCAGTCTCTACAGCTAGCGCCGCTATTTGGTAGGTAAGTGTCTGGCGATCACTTACCCATTTAGCGGGTCGCTATCTAATACCTCTACTTCTTTTAAAGTCTTTAAAAACTCGCTACCGAATACTGCTACGTTCTGGCCGCTATTCTTAATAGCTATCCAGACTAAGTAATAGATATCGGTCTGTTTTTCCTGCTCTCTAAAGCATTTGTTAATACCCATTTTTGCGTACGCTTCAAACTCGACTTCGATAGCCGGGGTAATTTTGTAAGTCTCCACTACCCCGGTCTCGAACGTTACTTTTAAACTTGCCATTTTCTAGCCCTTTCTCTTTGTTATGAAGTTGCGATAGTTACGTCTGTAGTGCAGTCAAAAGTAAAGTCGATCATAGCAACTTCACCCTGAGAGCCCGCTACTGGGGTATAACCATTAACGAAGCAGCTGCCGGAATACTTAGGATTTGTTACCGAAGCAGTAGCGCCATTAGGTGCGATAGAGAACGCTGCAGCTGTACCTTTTAGGCCGTCTAGCGTGGCACGTGTAGCACCGGCTGAGGCTGCGTCCTGTGTTAGGTAAAGGGTGCCGCTAATTGTGTGAGCTGCTAGACCTTTTAGGTATTTGTGTGAACTGTCCCCGGCTGCGCTTATGTCGAGCTGGTCATAGTTCAAGGTCAAACTAATTGACTGTACAGCCGCAGATAGGTCTACGGCTCCCAATAGAAAATAACTATTCTGTGCATAATATACGGTGCTAGACATTATCTACTTCCTTTTCTTTAGTGGCTGGCTTTTCGATTAGTGCAATAGCACCAGTTTTTAAAAGGTTAGGAGTATCCCAGCCTTCTAAATCTTTATCTGTAACGGTGCCGCCTAGCCCTACGCCCGCTACTAGGTTATCTATTAGTACTTTGTAAGTGTTCATAATTAACTCCAACTCGATATAATTTCTACGCCTACTTCGGTCTGAAGTAGGTTACCTGAAGCAGTCTCTAGTATTGCCGGGGCGCTAAAACTTCCTACCGTCATTACTAAACTTGAAGCGGATAACTTAGCGAATATCGCTACTATAAAATCCTCTATATTTACCTGGTTACCCTGGTTATCGAGCATAGGCACCAGGCCATAAATACGATATCGGGCGACGGGTGCTATCGCTGTTTTTTGTCCAGACTGTACGACGATAAACGGGTCGTCATTGACGATCACTACACTATTGGCTATCGGACTCTGAGGAATAAAACTAAAAGTAGACCAGACGCCGTTATTAGTTAAAGCGGTCGCTAGAGCTGTACGAAGGGTAGTTATCGCGGCTGGCATTTTTCAGCCGATCATTGACGAAGGCGACATATACGGGGCGATTAACCCGCGTACTTTTGCTACGAGAGTATTTCCGAGCGCGTAAGGATTAGCGATAAAGCCGTCGATAGTGGTAACGCTGGCGCCCGGTGCCTGGCGTGCGTTCCAGATAGTGCTAGCTAAAGTAGCTGCAGCTTCTCTAATCGCTGGAACTGTCGCGTAATCCTGGGCGTGAAATTCTGCAGTAACTAGGCCATAAGGTTTTACCATATGGACTAATTGGTCTGGGTTAGTTTTAGTATAAGTAAAAGAATAAATAGTAGTACCGGTAATAGTTTTAGTACCATTAAACGTCGTACCAGCATTAGAGATTACTACCGACTGATCTTTTACTAATTCATGCGGTACCGGTGTGTAAATTGTAGCGACGTTAGCTGAAAGAGCAGTAGCCGAGATAGGGACAGTATTAAACCAAAGATACTTTTTTAAAATATCCTCGCTGGCCTGTGCAACTTCCTCGACTGTAGCGTCTGAGTACAGGGTGCCAATACCCAAAAGAGTACGCAACTCAGCGAGCGTAATATAGGTAGCTGCCATTAGCGTATCTCCTAACTGTTAAGGCCTAAAGCCTGTCGGACTAGGGACAGGCTCTAGGGTTCTAAGTTATCCGACTAATCGGACATTTACGGACAAACTAGGTCAAATTAAAACGACGGATACCGCCTGAGACCAAAGTCTTAGCTGCGATATATCCGTAGAGCATTGTCTCGATCTCCCCTGAGGTTGGGACATTAGTGGAGAGGCGTAGTACTGGACTCTCCGCGATATACATAGAGCTAGGGACGATAATAAATGCGCTTTCGTCGATAGTGGTCGAAACCATATTAGGGTCTACGTAGAAATCTAGTCCGAGTACGTTCCCGCGTAAACTGGTAGGAATTGCAGACCCGCCGCTATTGTAAGGGCTTCCTGCGTTGTAAATTGGTCTCCCAGAACTATCCGTCGCGCCGAGAAGCAACGACCATTGGGAAGTGCCTCCTACGTAAGCTGTAGCTACTTCGCCAGTCGCTAAGTAAGCAGCTGGGGCTTCTGTTGATACGAAGGAAATAATACCGGCGCTTGAAGCTGCACAAGTAGCGCCCTGCGTACCGCCAGAAGTAGCTTCTGCTACTACATAAGCGTCTGTCGCCTTATTGTATGCGCGTTGCATATTGTCTAACATAGCTTGGAAAAATGCAGGGTTATCAGATGAACGCTCTAATAATTCTACGGAGTAGCGTTGCAGACCGGCCATTTTAACTACAGTCGCATTAACATAAGCGGACACGATACCGGTCTCGCTAGGTGCTGCCCCTTCTCCCGTGGTCGCGACAGTCCCAGCGGTCGTAATCTTAGGAATACTTACCACCATGCCCGAATTACTAAGGGCTTTGCTTCCACCAAACGCGTCAATTAGCGGACGTGAGCCAATAAGAGTATCGACTACTGTACCGACATATTGAACCGGGTTAAATGCTGGGTTAGTGGTAAATGAATCGTCTGCGAAATTCATAACGTTAGCTGCTTGTGCGTCTGCAGCGCGTACGTAATCGCGTGAATCATCATTACCTAATTGGGCTTTAATTGTGTGCTGTAGGTAAGTAGCTTTTGACTTGATAGGGCTACGTACTTCTGAGTACGCCATAGCTGTTACTGCGGTTGGGCGTGAGGCTTCGACCTTAGCGGCTTCTACCTCGGGGGTTACTGGGGTAGCGTTTTCCACGCTGGCCTCCTCGGGTTGTTGGGTTTCTGGACTTTCCTCTACTAGCTCAGGCTCGGGTTCGCTAGCCGCTACCGAGATTACAGCCGCAGAATCGAACGCGGCCGCCTGGACTAAACTGGTTTCTATGAGCCGGGCAGAACTGATATATAAAATACCGTCCTTAGGCTGGCTGGCAATTACTTCTACTCCGACACTAAGGCCGCTACGTAAATCCTGAGAAGCTTCTACTAGCGAATCATTACCGCGAGTAGTCTCAGCGATTTTAAAGCTAGCAAAAATACCTTCGTCGGTAGTAGTGAAGTTTACAGCTCTACCTATTGGCTGCTTAGGGTCATGCTCTAAAAGTAGTTTAACTTTAGCTGTCTCATGAATAGCGATCGAGTTCTTTTGAAAAATTACTTAACCGGCGCTGGTATAACCGATCTCATTATCGAACGGTACAATTTTACCGCTGATAATTCTGCGGCCTTCGTCGCAGCTTAATTCCTGATTAAAGTTCAGCTTCATTACTGTTATCTCCGTTCGGGGTTAAGTCCTCCATAGCTTTAGCTTGATCTAAAGTTATGAGATTAAGCGCTAACATTTTTTCGATAATTGCTAAACGTGTCATAGCGTCAGAACGTAAAAACGTTTCGTCCAGATTAAACTTTACGTAATTTTGGCTATTAGTAATATCGTCCATAGATAGGCGACCTTCAATAGCTGAAATTATCGGGCGTAATGACATATCTACGAATTGTTTACGCTCGTCCATTACGTTGCTGTAGGTCATGCTGTTATTCATATCCGCAGACAATAGGTAAGCCGGTACGTTACATAATCTAGCTACCTGAGTACTTAAAAATTGTGAAGCCTCGTTGTACATCATATCTTTAGGGCTAAAACTTGTAGTTTCATATTTCAAACTTGCAGAAAGAAAAGCAGTACTACGCTGTAATCTAGCTTGTTTCCACGCTGCTAATAAACCTGTAATTTGTTCCTCAGGAAGGTCAGGCCCGGACGACTGGAGATACCCCGACGGGACGGGAGTACTCGCGGCTACAGCTGCAGCCTTCTCTAAATCTAACGCGGCGCGAATTGTGCGACCGCCTCTATTTAAAATACCTTCGTCTAATCCTTGAAAAGTAATAAGCGAACCGACGCCAGACATAGGGCGCACTTTATTATCAACTGTGTACTGTCTTACTAAAGTGTTATTCTCGTTTAGCTGTACGCTAACTCTGTCATTAGATACAAAAGCAAAACGAGCCGGGCGGCCGTCGATTACGTAGGTCTCTGTAACTTCTAGGTAGGCCACGCCGAAAAAAAATAAACTGTCCGCGATATAGGTATAGGTAACCGCGCCTGGCTGTCTGTAATCTGGCTGATCTAACCAGCGCGGGTTTTCTAATTCCTGCTCTGTAGATTTACGGTAAAGGTGTAAAGGTAAAGTGCCGATAGTGCCGCAGATTAAGTTACGCGCTCTAGCTATCGAAGGTACAGCCATAGCCTCAGCTCTAGTTACATAGACTGGCTGGGATACGTTATAGAGAGTATTACCGTAAGCTTCCATAACCGGCGGGGCATATTGCGCGGTAATTGACGGAGTGCTATAAACTGGGTCAGCGATAGAGTTTACTAATTTTAGTGTTTGTAGTATTCCCACGTTAGGCAGTATATACCTTAATTTTATAATATGTCCGTTTTAGTATGGCGTGTCTAACTTATTATAATTTGAGCCGTAGCCTGAGGCTGAGACGCATACCAGGCGACCATAGCTGTACTTAAAGCCGCGCATATCTCACCCTGGCTTTTACGCCTTACTAATTTCCAGCCGTACTCGGTAATTTTTGTAGCACACGCATTTATAGCCTCGGTTAATACTGGGTCTCCATTATGAACTAGCTGCCTATGAGTCATTAGCTGAGCGAGCCGGTTACTGGCGTCATTTTGCACCCGTCCCGATACGTCGAGTAATTGCACCCCGCTAGACTTTAAATAGTCCATTACGTTTTGACTCACCCATTTATCGTACATAAGTACCCGGGGTTTAAACTTTAGAATATACGCGTTAATCTCACTAGCTAGCTGTCGATCATCTAACGCAGTCTGAGACTCGAACACTTGCAGCACTTTAACCTTTACTCGTAAATCGTCTACCTTTTGACCAGCTACTAAGACCCCGTATTTATGCGTATAGCTCTTATCGAAAGCGAAGTAAGTCGTAGCACCGGGAGTTACGTCTGAGTCTTTATCTAGACACGCCTCCCAGGCGCCAGGCTCAAACGGACTTGCCAGGTTATCTACAAACTGGCAAAGCACCTCGACTCTAAAGGTCATAGGGTCGCTCGTAGCTAGTGAGTGTCTTAGAACTTCCTCGGTCATAGTATGACCCAGGGCAGGGACAGCCTCGACCCAGCCTTTAGGGTCATCTATTTTTCTAGACGGGTGAGCAGACCACTCAAGCCAGCCCAGAGACGGCGATACGTTAGAGATCGCTTTGTCGCGGAGATCGTTAAGCACTTTGCTCGTTTTATCACCGGCGTTGCTAACTGTGAGCATTTGAGCCGCTGGTCTAGCGTTCATAGTAAAGCTAACCGCCTCGATAGCCTCAGGCGTAATCGTTCGTAGCTCGTCGAGAAATACAAAGTCCGCAGACAAACCGCGAGAGCCGTTAGAAGTTGCAGCTACTACGATAATCCGGGCGCCGTTCTTAAATCTTATTTCCTGCTTACCGTTAGTTAAGTAGTAGCGCTGGTAAAGCCCCATTAGCGAAGGATTGTTAGTAATGATCTCGTTAATCTGGTAAAGCGTCATTTCGGCCTGTTGCGCATTGACCGACATTAGAATTATGGACTTTTCCTCGAATAGGTAGATACCGGCCAATATGCGGACTTTAGCTAGTTCAGTCTTTCCAACTTGGCGACTACAAACAATACCGAGCGTACGCCTTGTCCACTTGCCGTTAGTGGTCTGGAGAAGTTCCCGTAACGCCGTAACTTGCCAGGGCATTAACTTAATACCGATACTTTCGGCAAAAGCTAACGCCTGGTCTGCCCGTTCGCTATCCCCAGCGACGGGAAGCGCTCTTAGTCTAGGCGTAGGGCTTCCTATGAGCTGACCCCCAGGTGCTACAACATTTGGCACAGCCGTTTCCGTTATGTCCGGTTTGTTATCGTTTAAACCAGTTTGAAAATTCGGACTTATCGGGACAATCTCGGATAAATCAGAGTTTGCAAAATCGAGGGGGGTCGATTTGGTACCTAAAAAAGGGCTAATTTGTCCTACTTTGTTACCTTTGAGTAGATTACAACGTCTACAGATAGCAGCTAAGTTCTCAGGGTCGTAGTCTGCTCCGCCTTTACTGCGTGGCCTTATATGATCTACTTCGTTCGCCTCTGGCGTACCACATACGTAACACGTGTGCATATCCCTAGCCAGGATTACCTTACGTAATGCTTTCCACTCAGCCGTTCTTAGTCCGCCTGTCATTAGTACCAGCCCTTAGCTCTATGGTGTCTTAATGCCACTATACAGCTACCGCTATATCTATGGTCTAGGTACTTGACAAACCAATCTATCTGCTCTATGGGTGTAGCAGTCTTTAGATACTTAGTTCTACCTTGCACTAATCCGTAATGGCTACCGTTCTTAGCTTTAGGATTACCGTTACTTTCTAGCCTTATTATCTCTAGACATGACTGTAGTTCTTTGGGTTTAACTACCTGTTTTAAATGAGTTTTCCAATTATCTAAGGACTTACTATAACTACCATAACTCGAGCTATAC
>Ga0114977_10001389_pt1 | contig 15856 bp, 15 predicted proteins | sample S_130805_MF_Meta_FD_87026 | JGI IMG/M metagenome (GOLD analysis project Ga0114977, IMG submission 87026) | Freshwater microbial communities from Lake Simoncouche, Canada to study carbon cycling - S_130805_MF_MetaG | ecosystem: Environmental > Aquatic > Freshwater > Lake | place: Lake...
GATTCGTCGCTGGTTAATTGCGCTAGACACCTTGTTGGCTAAAAATAGATATATCCGAGCGCATTTTGCTAAAAATAAACAGCTTGATCACTTAGATGTTTTTTGCTCGATATGAATGATGCACTCAATACTGTGTATACGCTTCTTCAAGATGAAAATCGTTGTCATTTTGTCTTAGTGACATTAGCTCAAGAAATGATTGTTGAAGAAAGTATTGATTTAGCGAACGCGCTACATAAACAAAAAATAGTACTTTCAGATCTCGTTATTAATCAATTAGTACCAGCAAGTGACTGTCAAATATGTACCGATGCGCGTCATCGACAATTTCAGGCTTTACAAAAACTCAATCAAAAGCTACCAAATACACTCTGTTGGACGCTTCCCTTATTAGCAAAAGAACCTCGAAATGACGCTATTTTGATGTTTTTGAATGTGTTAAGTCCATTAGACAAAACGGTTGATTTACCTAAAGTATCTCATTTGAATGCATTGTCATCGCATATAGAAAACAGACTACCTCTTCCAGGTAAAGACACCCGCCTACTGCTTTTTGCTGGTAAAGGTGGCGTTGGCAAAACAACCTTGGCTTGCAGTACCGCTTTGCAGCTACAAGCAAGTTACCCAGATCTCAATATTTTATTATTCTCCACAGATCCAGCGCATTCTATAAGTGATTGCCTCGGATTACCCATCTCATCAACGCCCAGTAGAGTGGTTTTAAATTTAGATGCTCAGGAAATCAATGCGGAAGCGGGTTTTGACAAAATTCGCCAGGGTTATCGTGATGAACTACAAGCATTTTTAGAAGAAAATTTACCTAATTTTGATATTACGTTTGACCGAGAAGTATTAGAGCGACTTCTTGACCTTGCGCCGACGGGATTAGATGAAATTATGGCGCTCACCACCATCATGGATCATCTTGATGCGGGGCGCTATGACATGATTGTCGTTGATGCTGCGCCTAGTGGGCATTTTTTACGATTACTTGAAATGCCTGAGCTGATTCGAGATTGGCTGAGACTGTTTTTTTCATTATTACTCAAGTACCGCAAGATCATGCGTTTTCCACATTTGTCTGAGCGCCTTGTGAAATTGTCACGCGAATTAAAAAATCTTCGGGTTTTGTTGCAATCCGCTAAACAAACGGCTGTTTACGCAGTGACTATTCCAACGCAATTAGCGCTAGATAAAACCCATGAAATGACCACAGCGTTAACCCATCTCAATATCCATATTAACGCGCTGATTATCAATCAAATCACTCAATCAAATGATTGTCAGCTTTGCTTTGCGATTGCTAGCAGAGAATCAGCGCAGATTTTAGATGCTCACGACAAAGTGACAGATTTTCCGATCGCCTTAGTCTACCGGCATAGCGGTCTTGCAAATTTAAATCAGCTAGCCCAATTGGGCAGTGCACTTTATCAACCGATTTCTTAGGACGCGCAATGATGTCAACACCAAAGTCATATCAGCATGAAAACGAGCAAGTATCGCTTTGCGAGGCCTTAGATCGTTTATTAAATAAAGGGGCGGTTGTCGTTGCAGATGTGACGGTTTCTGTTGCCAATATTGATTTAATTTATTTAAGCCTACAAGCCTTAGTTGCTTCTGTAGAAACAGGCAAACAATTACGAGGTAAAAAATAATGGCCAATCATTTTTTAACACCAAAATCAAAGCAATATGACACCACCTCTTTGCAAGCGCAAAAACCGGTAGCGGCAAATTTACCGCGTAAACTAGAAATAGATGGCGAAAAAGTCCGCAATGGTTTAGCTCAACTGGTTTTAACGCTCGTTAAATTACTTCATGAATTGCTTGAAAGGCAAGCCATCAGACGGATGGATTCCGGCTCGTTAACAGATGATGAAATTGAGCGTTTGGGAATGACACTCATGCATCAAGCCGAAGAATTAGAAAAATTACGGGAAGTCTTCGGTCTCAAAGATGAAGATTTAAATCTAAACCTAAACCTAGGCCCTTTAGGGCGATTACTATAAGACTTTTACCAATGAATCCTAAAACAATGTTATTTCAGCCGCCGTTTAATGGCTATAAACCGTTTATCTACCTAAAAGAGGTTCGTCATGCATGATACGGAAGAATTCTTTAACTCGTTAGAATTACAAAATACAGTAGACATAAATGAACCTATTGAAACACCTGCCGAACCAAAGAAAACAATCGAACCAGAAAAAACGAATGCCTCAGTGCAACGTTTTCTTTTGCGGATGGGCACGGCGTTACTGACTCAAAATGAGTATCGACAAGCCATTGATGTTTTCTTAAAAATAATGGATGAATACCCAAATAGTGTTGAGAGTCAGGTAGCTACATCATCGCTATTAACGGTATCTCAATATTATGAAAAAGAAGGGCAGTTAAGATTATCGTTAGATGTGCTTGAACGCTTAGAACAAGCCAATAATTAAATTTCTGCAAGGGATTGCCTCTCGCTATTCACGCTCTTTTGCAATACGCCGCAAAAGAGTATTTGTAGTTTTTAGGCCTTCGGGCTGATACTGTAAGGATTTACGTAATGAGCGACAAAAAAAAGTTAACCCATTCAACCGATTCAACGACGGTAGCCGATTTATTAGAACGCTTACTTGATAAAGGGGTTGTCATTAGTGGCGATATTCGCATTCGTTTGGTTGAAGTGGAATTACTCACCCTCGAAATTCGACTTCTCATATGCTCCGTGGACAAAGCACTCGAAATGGGGTTAGATTGGTGGACAGGCAATCCCGCGTTTGATTCACGCGCAAGAAATCCAGCCCTGCCTAATGTTGAACTTGAAGATCGCATAAAGCGTTTAGAGGCCGTATTACTCCCACAAGTAGAAACAACACCTGAAGGTTAATTTTATGCGTGCACTGATTCATTTCCCCATTATTCATAGTCCTCAGGATTTAGGTTCATTTAGTGACGCAAGTCGCGCATTAAGAACCCCTGAGCAAGAAAATCACTACCTCACAGCAGTTAACGAATTTTGGGATGTGGTCAGTACTACGATTGCGAGTTTTAATTTAGATTATAAAACAGTAAAACTTTATCAAGATGGTTTGCCTGTTTGTGGCAAAGAATCTGAAATCGTTGCTGAAGTCGCAAATTCAGGTAGTGAAAATTTCAAATTATTGCAAGCATTAAATCAACAAGGTGCAACGTTAATGGGAACAGAATTAGCGGACTTACTTGTCAATGAACATGACTTGATGTTGCACACCCTCAAAGCAGAAAAATCAGCCATTAAGAATGCAACTAACTTAAATGGACAAGATTTGCTTGATATTCGCGATGAATATATTGCACAACGAATTGATCAAACCTTACTTGATAACGAAATGGGAATACTGTTTCTTGGATTTATGCACAACATTGAAACAAAACTGCCTTCAGATATCCTGCTCATTCAACCACTTGGGAAACCCACTTTTTGATATAAAATATTTTTTTGAAAATGACACTGTTTTTAACGACTTACCCTCGATTTTCGTTTTTATATCCAAATGTTGTTCATAAAAATGCATTTATAATTATATTTATCAATTACTTATGTGATTTATAAGCTATTTGGCATTAATTTCACCTACTCATATGAGTTAAATACCTAGTTTTGTTTGGTAGTGATGCATTTTTATAGGGCGTATTCTTGCTACTACTTAATGAGTAGTTATATTTTGATGCAGGAATGAATTATGCGCGAAAGACTTTATCAATGAAATCACCAAATTCAGGACATATTCTCATTATCGACGACAATTAAGATATATGCGATTTATTGGCGTTTCTTTTAGAAAATGCGGGTTACCAAACACAACAAGGCTATGATGGAAAAACGGCGATTGCCTTACTATCAAAGTCTGAACCAGATTTACTTCTCCTAGACAGTGTCATTCCATAACCAAACGGAATGGCTGTATTAGTCAAAGCGCTCGACATGTATCCCAAACTGCCTGTCATTATCATCACAGGATCAGCAGGGGTTCTCAGTGCAGTAAGTGCTATTAAAGCGGGTGCTTTAGATTATATCCCCAAGCCTTTTGACAATAATCGCGTATTAGCGTTAGTTGATCAGGCTATTGAGTCACGCGCAATCAAAATCGATCATCAAAACGAAACCAAAAGCGAAAGTTCAAATCGCATCAGTGAGTTGATGGGGAACAGCCCAGAAACGCAGCAAATGATAAAAGACATCAATCGGGTGGCGCACACTGATTTCTCCGTCATTATTCAAGGTGAAACGGGTACCGGTAAAGAAATGGTGGCCAGAAATATTCATTTACTCAGTAAAAGGGCAAAAGCAGACTTTATTCCCATCGATTGTGGTGCCATGTCAGATACATTGATTGAAAATGAATTATTTGGACATGAAAAAGGCTCTTTTACGGGCGCTGATGCCTTGTCGATAGGCAAATTTGAAGCTGCCAATGGTGGCACATTATTTCTGGATGAAATTGGGAATATGTCTTTATCTGCCCAAGCAAAACTCCTTCGAGTATTGCAAGAGCGTGTCATTTATCGCATAGGTGGCACAAAAGCAATACCGGTGAATGTTCGAATAGTGGTGGCTAGTAATGATTATTTACTTGAAGAAGTCATCAAGGGGAATTTTCGAGAAGATTTATATTACAGATTAAATGAATATGTTATTCACCTTCTCCCACTACGAAAACGCCCCGAAGATATTTTATTTTTAGCTAAGCGATTTGTGAAAGAAGTTTGCATAGAATTGGGTATTGAATTAATCAGCTTCTCAGAAGACGCCAAAAAATTACTTTTAGATCATTTATGGGCAGGCAATATCCGAGAGTTGAGGGCCGTAATTAGACGCGTAGCCTTAATTTCCCACAAGCAAGTCACGGCTGAGGATTTTGCATTCTTAACGACACGCTCTCCAACGTTGTATCCAATCGTTTTGGAAAAGTCTATTTCGCTTGAAGTTGATCATAAAAGATTGCAAGAAAATTATCAAAATCGCTCCTGTTTAACATGCATAGGCGAAGGGGATTATAAGGGTTTATCACTCATTGAAATTAAACGTCTTAATGGCGCGAAAACGGATCGAATTATTATTGAGTCCATTTTAAAAGAAACAGGCAATAACAAAGCCGAAGCCGCAAGACGTTTAAGTATTGACTACAAATCATTTTGTACCAAATTAAAAAATTTACCGTCACCTGAGAAAATATAATGATGAATAATAGAAAAAATAACGTAACAGGCAATGTAGATGGCATTTTAAAAGGCCTGAGCGAATTGGTTGATAAGTTAGCTGGACTTGCAGAACAAGGAGATAAACTTAAACGCAGTGGCGTTTTTGATGTAGATACCAACTCAAGTAAACAAGCAAAAGCGGTTTACGGTTTTTCAATCAAAATGGGGCTAAATGAAAACTCAGAGCCGCTTATTGAACCGTTTGGTAATGTTCATCAAGATGAAAAAACTGGCGAAACCATCGTACATGAAGTATCAGAACCTTTAATTGATATCATTGAAGAATTTGATCATATTTTAATTTTAGCAGAAATGCCTGGTGTGTCTGATGACGACATTCATCTCGATTTAAACGGTGATATTTTAGTGCTACATGCAGAGAAGGGGAGCAAAAAATATCATAAAGAAATTATTTTGCCTAGATCGTTTGATAGCTCAGCAATAACGCGTGCGTGTCATAACGGTATTTTAGAACTTAAGTTAAAAGTGTGACCCGTCATGAGTGAAGAAATTAAGCTAAAAGTGACAGAAGCGCTTTCAAAAGATACGGGGCGTGGCTATGCCCGCATTGATCCATTGGATATGGTAAAACTCAATTTATCTGTTGGGGATGTTGTCAAAATCAGTGGCGCCAAAGGCAGTGGCATCGCTAAGTTAATGCCAACGTACCCCGATCTTCGTGGTAAAGGCTTAGTCCAATTAGATGGTTTAACAAGACGCAATGCTCAATTGAGTTTAGACGAGAAGTCAGTCATTACGCGAATAACCTGCAAACATGCTGAGAAAATTGTCCTAATTCCCACCACAATTACGCCTAATCCACGCGATTTAGATTATATAGGTAGCTTACTTGATGGGTTGCCGGTAAAAAAAGGCGATTTACTGCGAGCGCATTTATTTGGTAGTCGCTCTGCAGAATTTAAAGTGGAAAGTACGACACCCGAAGGCGCTGTGCTCATTACACCTTTAACGACGCTCGTCATCGGTAAAGCTAAAAACAGTCAAAACGAGAATAAAACAGCCCAACGCTTTTCATATGAAGATGTCGGCGGATTAAAAGGTCAGGTTCGTCGTATCAGAGAAATGATTGAACTCCCCTTAAAATACCCCGAAGTCTTTGAGCGTTTAGGTATTGATGCGCCTAAAGGTGTTTTATTAACAGGCCCTCCTGGATGTGGCAAAAAACTTATTGCGCGTATTATTGCGCAAGAAACGGACGCTCAATTTTTCACCATCAGTGGGCCTGAAATCGTCCATAAATTTTATGGGGAAAGTGAAGCGCATCTTCGAAAAATATTTGAAGAAGCCGGAAGTAAAGGGCCGAGTATTATTTTTCTGGATGAAATAGACTCTATTGCTCCGCATCGAGATAAAGTGACGGGCGACGTTGAGAAACGGATTGTCGCTCAGCTTTTAGCGTTAATGGATGGACTAAAAAGTCGAGGTAAAGTTATTGTCATTGCCGCAACAAATCTGCCTAATGCAATTGATCCAGCCCTGCGTCGACCTGGTCGTTTTGATCGAGAAATTTCTATTCCCATTCCAGATCGTGATGGTCGACGTGAAATAATTGAAATTCACAGCAGAGGTATGCCACTTAATGATGACGTTGAAATCCATACGATTGCGGATATAACGCATGGTTTTGTGGGCGCTGATTTAGAAGCTTTGTGTCGTGAAGCGGCCATGAGTGCATTACGCCGATTGCTCCCTGAAATTGATTTTAGTATTTCAGAAATCCCTTATGAACATCTAGCGGCCTTAACTGTCACGATGGATGATTTTCGAGTTGCGCTTTGTGAAGTATCTCCTTCGGCTATACGCGAACTCTTCGTGGATATTCCAGATGTTCGTTGGGAAGATGTCGGGGGCTTAGACGCCATTCGCCGTCGCTTAATAGAATCAGTCCAGTGGCCTATTAAATACCCTGAACCTTTTGCTCAAGCCGGCGTTAAACCCCCTAAAGGCTTATTATTAGTCGGTCCACCGGGGGTAGGTAAAACGCTCATTGCCAAAGCGATTGCAAATGAAAGTGGCGTGAATGTCATCTCGGTTAAAGGTCCAGCCTTAATGTCACGCTATGTGGGCGATTCAGAGCAAGGTGTTCGTGAACTTTTTCATAAAGCCCGTCAAGCATCTCCCTGCATTATCTTTTTAGATGAAGTGGACTCGGTTGTTCCATCACGCGGAGAAGGTTCAACAGACTCGCATGTTGCAGAACGGGTGCTTAGTCAATTTCTCTCTGAAATGGATGGTCTAGAAGAGCTTAATGGTGTCTTTGTCATGGGGGCAACAAATCGAGTGGATTTAATAGATGACGCCATGCTTCGACCAGGGCGATTTGATGAAATCATTGAATTAGGTCTGCCTGATGAAGATGCTCGCCTTCAAATTCTGAGCATTCATTTACGCAACAAACCGCTCAACCCAACGATACGGATTGATCAACTTGCTGCTCGCTGTTTTGATGCCAGTGGCGCGGAACTCGCGGCTGTTTGCAATCGCGCGGCCTTAAATGCGCTGCGACGCACAGTTGAACAAGAAAATAATCTTGAGTCACTTAGCATAATAAAAGTGCTGATAGAACAACATGATTTTGATGAAGTCATCATGGATATGTTTGGTGAAAAAGATAGACAATGAGATCAACCGTGAAAGAAACGCCTAAAACTGCCCTCTATGTTTATGGGTTTACGTTAAATGAACCCGTTGATCTCAATATCTTAGGTATCGATGATAGCCATCCTGTATATCACTTTACCCATTCGGGTTTCAATGCCATTATCAGTGACGTGTTACTAGCCGATTTTACGAGTGAAAAGGGGGATGCCAACCTGCAAAATGTGGCGTGGTTAACCCCAAAAATTTGTCGACATGCACTCATTATTGATATGGTGATGAAACAAGGCACTGTTTATCCACTGCCTTTTGGAACCTTGTTTTCAAATTTAAGTGCGCTAAAACAAAAAATGCACTATAGCGCCTTTGCAATTCAAGAAACCTTACACCACGTCAGCAATTGTGAAGAATGGGCGCTAGAGGCTACGTTAGATCGACAAAAAAATATCGATGCATTGCTAGCAGATAGCTTGAAATCGGGTCGTTTTGAGTTGCCTAAAGCGGCGGGGCGCAGACATCTTGAAGAACAAAAAATTCGCAAAATACTCGCCACCGAATTAACCATGTGGCTTGATAGCACCCTAATCACCCTGCAAAAGATATTGAAACCCGTCATACATGATGTTCGCACACGCCAACTGGGCGATGATAAGGTGATAAATTTTGCTTATCTGGTCAATATTCACGAAAAATCAGCGTTTGAGCAACGCATTAGATCCGTTGAACAGGATTATGAAAGCTATGGATTAACTTTCAGAGTAACCGGACCTTGGCCGCCCTATACGTTTTCGCAACATAGCCAAATATGAGCTTATTATTGTATGGGATTATTTACGCGCAAGATAAACCAGATAGAGATACGACCTTAAGTGTCATTAAAGCAGGAAAATTAAGCGCCATTGTAGCTGCCTCGCCACAAATTCTGAGCAGGGAGCCTTTAGACGTTCTAGCTTATGGTCAATGCATACAGGCTATTCATCAACAAGTCACCATTGTCCCCATGCGCTATGGCAGTATTTTAGCCGATGAAGATGCGGTAAAAGACCACTTACATGAAAATAAACGCCATTACCGCAAGCGATTAAACGAACTAAATCAATGCGACGAAATAGGGATAAGGCTCACAATAAACGTTGAACCCGATAGTCATCCTATGCCACACAAATCACTTAGCGGACTTCATTATTTACTCGAGCGCAAACGTGCACAGAGCTTACCTCTGCACATTGAGCAATTAGCCGATTTATTAAATACCACGTTATTAGGCCTTTACAAAGAACATAGTGCTGACATGAGTGTCTTTAATGGTCAACAGACTTATTTGATTAGTTACTTAGTTCCTCGCATCTATTTAACTAGCTTTATGAATCGTTTAAATAATATTCGTCCAGACTTGTTAATGCTGTGCTCCGTAAGTGGCCCTTGGCCGCCTTATAGTTTTGCCAATTAAGTCGGAAGTAATCATGACGGAACATCCTAAAAAAAATAGCTTTGAGCTCCAATATGAGTTGCTACTCAACGCCATTCCTTCTTCTGTTTTAATTGTTGATAGAAAAATGCTGGTACTTTCAGTCAATGACAATTTCTTACTAAAAAGCCAACGCGTAAAAGAAAGTACCGTTGGTCGACCGTTAGCAGAAGTATTTCCCTTGGTAATTCTACAAAGTACCGGCATCGAAGAAAATATTCGACATGTTTTTCAAACGGGTATTGCAGATAAAGGGCAGAAAATGACCTATCGCGCACCGGGGGTGCCGCTAAGAATTTATTACTACTCTATTTTACCGATTCAAAACGATCAAATTATTTTGATTATGGAAGACGTAACAGAACAATTTCGACTCTCTGAAGAGGTGCGGCGAGTAGAACGCCATTTGGCTTCTGTAGTGGAAAGTGCAAGTGATATGGTGCTTTCCACCGATATTGATGGTCAAATAGTGACATGGAACTCAGCTGCAGAAAAACTTTCTGGCCTCACTACACAGCAAGTGCATGGATGTTACTTTTTCGATTTTTGTGACCCAATCCAAAAGCAACACGTACAGCAAATATTTCAGCGCATGAAGACCAGTAATGCCTCACATACCACAGAGTTTAATTTATTAAATCCAAATAATAACGGCACTATTTTAATTTCATGGGTTTTTTCGCCAATGAAAGATGACTATTTCAAAACAGTGGGTACGGTTGTTGTAGGCCGCGATTTAGCCGAACGTCGTAAACTTGAATTTCAACTTAGGCAGTCACAAAAACTCACTGCTTTAGGCGTGATGGCGGGAGGCATTGCGCATGAAATTCGCAATCCGCTAGCTATTTGCTCATCAGCTGCGCAGTTTTTGCAAGCACCTGACATAGCTGATGACTTTCAAAAAGAATGTGCTAAAAAAATCCAAACGAACATTCAAAAAGCCTCAGCTATTATCGAAAATTTATTGCGTTTTGCTCGCTCATCGCTGGATACCGAAATGGCAGAAGTGGATTTAATTTCTGTTTTGGAAGAAACCATTGAGCTGGTCACTAATCAAGCTAAAGTCCAAAAAATTAAAATCCATTTTTTACTAGAGCAAGACAACGTATTTGTGTCTGGTGTGTCTGGGTTACTGCAACAAGTTTTTATGAATATATTTTTAAATGCGATTAATGCGATGCCAACGGGCGGCGTTTTAAGTATTAACATTTATACAAATGAAGATCGCGTGATCATTCGAGTTAACGATACGGGAGTGGGTATCCCTGCAGGTGAATTGGATAAAATTTTTGACCCTTTTCATACCTCTTCACCCGTTGGTCAAGGAACGGGACTGGGGTTGTCTATTTGTTATAGCATCATCAGGCAACATCTTGGCTCTATTGTAGCAGAGAGTCGACATGGTCAGGGCGCATCGATTATTGTCACATTACCGCTGTTATGAAATCAAGAAGCGCTAAGATATTAATCGTTGATGATGAGCCGGATATGTGTTGGGTTGTGTCGCAAATTATTCAATCACAAGGTCTTGAGGTTGTGATTGCCTATACCGGAGAAGATGCCTGTTTAAAAATGGCGAATGGTGATTTTTCAGTTGTTTTTTTAGATGCAAAATTGCCTGATATGGATGGACTTGATGTCGCCAGACACATCACGTCGACAATTGAAGAAAAACCTCGCGTCGTCTTAGTGTCTGGCTATCATTATCAAGATGATCCAGTAGTGAGAAATGCACAAAATGAACATATCATCAGTTGCTTTTTAGCAAAACCGTTTACCAATGAAGAACTGCTAGCCATATTGATTAAGCTCATTTAGGTAAGACCTAACGCACCATCAACACTAGAATTTATGTAAATTAACCAGTTAGTTTAATAAAACAGCTGGTTTTTTTGTGCCTAATAAAAAATCGTACTTTTTTGCAGTTGAAACGTCAGTTTTTTGGGGTGAATTGTTAGTAAATGACGGGAATTTTTTTCCTGTTTACACTTTTGTGAGGTATATACCCATTTTAGTTTGGTAGATTAAACTTCATATAGGCGTATCCTTAATTACAAGGTCAATTTTTAAAGTTAGTTTAAGTTACAAATTGATATGGGCCAGTAATGGTGACTTCATATCAGTTGTAATTTAGTAAGAGTTAACTTTAAGTATCTGACATAAAATTGCTTAACGTGGTTACAAGGTCTTATTAAATCCGTTCATCCCAATAGGGGTGTATTTGTTTTTTTATGAACTAGGTTAAAAAATACAAATTTAATTTTCGAACATCTAAGGAATAAAAAAATGGCTGCAATCATTAAAAAGTTCGCTACTAACAGTGTATTTGGTGAGGGTGAAGGTGAGTTTAGTGTCATTGATTTTGCTAAATTCTTAGCAGCTGATTTCGATTTAATCACGATTGCTCAGGCGGGTACATTAACAGCAGATTATTTATCTGTTTTAAAAGCTGCCTCTATACCGAGTTTAACTCGAGTTTTAGCTAAAATTCCAAGTGAAGCCTTAACGGGTATTTTACCCATCGCAATGGTGAGTTTATCCTTAGCACCACTTACAGCGGATCAATTTTCTGTGTTTACCGCTGATCAAATTAGTGCATTAACCTCAATCCAAATTGCCTCATTAACGTCAAAACAATTAGGCTATTTAGTCCCTGAACAATTCGGGGCGATCTCTGTGAAAAGTCTAGCTGGACTTAATATTTTAAATTTAAAAGGTGATTTAATTACAAATTTACCGGTTGAACAATTTGCATTTTTAACGTCCACTCAAGTAGCAGCTTTAACATCAGCACAATTAAATACGTTAGACGCAGAGAATTTAAACGCATTAACTATTGGCTCAGGAAAAATTCTAGGTAACTTAGCTGGACTGAAAGTTAATTTGTTAGTGAGTGATAATATTTCAAAATTGTTGCCTGAACAAATTGCAGCATTAACGTCAACTCAAATTGCCGCATTAACATCGGTTCAAATGATTAATTTGACAGAAGAACAAATTCCAGCGCTAACGTCAATTCAAGCACTCAGCATATCAAGCAAAGCAATTGCGTCAATTCCAGCAGTTAAAATTGAATTTTTTAGTGGCAGTTTTATCAAGGCAATTCCGTCGACTGCCTTTCAAGCTTTATCTACTGGTGCCATTGAATGTATAACCGTTGATCAATCCCCCTTACTTACTTCTGTCCAAATTAGTGTTTTAAGATCTGCGCAAATTGATAAGTTAAGTCCAGATGCTACTGCTGCACTGAGTACGCAAGCGCTTGCAGGTTTTACTCGAATCAATATGCCCGGTTTGAACCTGTCAGAATTGACGGGTGAGGGGCAAATTGCCGCATTAAAACCGGCTCAATTTGCTTTTTTAAGTACAGCGCAAATTAATGCCCTCGATTCGGATGGTGCTGCTTTGCTTACGCCATTAACTATCGCTGCGTTAACGTCAATACAAGTAGCGGCCCTTAATTCGCTGACGTTGCAATGTATAACGCCTGAAGCCTTCGTGGGCTTTACAACGAAAAATATTCTTGGATTAACAGCAGTTCAAGTCGTTGCACTCACTGAAGAACAAGTTGGTGCTTTAACGTCTGTGCAAGCAAAAGTGATGACAGTTACGCAAATAGGCAATTTGGAATCGATTGATATTCTTGCGCTTCAACCATTAACGCTTGCTGCAATCACGCCATTGGCATTTACAAAGATAAATTCGACGACCTTTGGATTGATGTCTTCTGAACAAATTGCAAAAATAACGACTGCACAAATTGCAAGTATGACGGCTAATCAATTAAGCCAGATTGGCGCTGATCAAGCCGTTGGACTGACTGTTGCTCAAGTCACTCAACTCAAAGCTAATCAAGTAATAGAGTTATCAACATTAGCTATTTGTGCTTTAGAGCCAAAAGCGATAGGAAAATTAAATCTTACTGCTTTTGATGTCAATGACATTGCAGCACTAACTGAAGATCAAATGGCGGTAATGGGTGCGACTACGCTGCAAATTGGTGGTTTGAATGAAAACCAAGTGGCTGCCTTAACAGGAATTCAAATTGCTACAATGAAAACAGCGACATTCAAAGGTTTAAGTGTTGGTGTTCTGGATAACCTAGGTTATAGCGCGGCAGATAGTGCAGTCCCATCGATTACCGTTGCTCAATTAAGAACATTAGTGGCTTCAACTCAATTAGAAGCGCTCACTCAAGCTCAAGTGAATAAATTAGATTCATCAGTCATCGACTGGCTACACGATACAAAGGGTTACGTTACATTAACCAGTGTTTCGGGCATAACGTCAGGTATCGAAACATCAACTAGCGTAATCGCAACCACAGCAAGCACAATTATGGCTGGAAAAACAGCTGTGACTATCGTTGGGAGTTCGGGTGCAGATACTATTTTAGGTAGCATCAGAAACGATACGATTTCAACAGGCGGTTATGCTGCGGGGACCACTCCAGCTGACATTATAGTTGCTGATTATGGTAGTGACACAATTATTGTTACGGGTTCGACTGAAGCCGTTTTAGCGGCTGTCACTATAGATGGTGGCACCGATTATAACGGAAGAGATAAAGACGTTTTAGTATTAGACTCTCCCGCAACTGATTATGTGGATCAAGGATTCGCTCACATAACAGGTATTGAATCGTTAACCTTAGCAAATGGGGGAAATATCATAACATTAGGTGTTAATTTCAATACTGCTGGCATCTCTTCAATTACGGGTGGAACAGGTAATGATGTTGTCAATGTTAGTGCCATTGCCAATGGCATAAGTATCAATGGGGGAGCGGGTGCTGATGTACTTAAATTAGGCAACTTCTCAAATGTGGTTTCAGTTGCAGATGACGCATCGGGTATTTCGGTGACGGGTGGTAATGCAGGCGATATATTGAAATTTACCACTACTTTAGCAGCAACTACAATCAACGGTGGTACTGGCGATGATACGATTGCTTTAGCAGCAAATGTTTCAAGTACAGTAACGATTAATGGTGGTTTAGGTTCGGACATTATCGCATTAGGCTCAGGTCATGGTGGTGCCGTTACAGTGAAATTAGCTGCTACCGCTTTAGCTGATGCGGATACGGTAAGCTACTTTCTTCATGGTATTGACATCCTTTCGTTAGGAGAAACGGGTGCAACCGTAACAGTAGCGACCACTGCAGCGGGAGCGTTTAATAATGCCAACTTAGTGTTTGATCTAGCCACAAACATTGGTGCAAACGGTGTTGGCATTACTGGAGTGAATGAACATATTCATTATGCGGTTGCGTCAGATACGGGAGCAATTTATTACGATGCTGATGGTATATGGTCAGTGGGTGGTATTCAAATCGGTAGCATTGGTTCAGTTGCTAACGTGCAAGCAAGTGATATAAAAGTGAATGTGGATGCTGGGGCAGGTATATTGCCCACTATTACGAGTGCAATGAGTGCTACAGCGCTGACTGCTTTCTTTAATGCTTATATTGGAAATACAGCTCCAGTAGTTGCAACGAGTATGGATGCAAGTCAGCTTGCCGTAGTGGTTATTAACGCCGCTGATATTGGAGCAGCGGGTATTACCGGAACAATCGGAGCAATTAGCAGTGCAGACTATAAAACGTTGAATACAACAACGACGCGTATTGCAACTGCTGCAAATATTACTTTGACTGATATCACTATTGCTGATGCAGCGACATTAGTAACAATGAATACGGCGCAAACAGGCTTTGTAGATGCTTCGTCAGTAACAATTATTACGACTGCTACTGTAGAAAAAGCTAAATTAATATTGGTAACAGATAATGGTAGTTCTGGTAACAAAGTCGCTCATGCTTCGAATGTGGCCGTTACTTTATCTGATGTAGGAGATACAGCGGACACAATTGCAATACTTGGTGCCACAACAGGAGTGGTGACTACAAAAGCATTAACCGCAGGCACATACACAGGCTTTGCATCGGGTGATAAAATGGCGACTGGTTTGACGTTCAATGCGCATACATCAACTTCATCTGCGGATGATTCTTCACTGACTTGGGCCTTCTCTGTAAATACATTAACTTACGAGTCAGCAGACGCAGGTACGGCAACCAATGTAGCGTTAATATTAACAGGCGTTAGAGCTGTTTCTGAAACTGGTGGTGTCTTTACACTCACTGTTTAGTTTATAGTGAATATTTTTTCTTATATTCACATTTTTGTGAGGTATATACCCATTTTAGTTTGGTAGATTAAACCTCATATTGGCGTATCCTAGCTTAGAACGGGATGAACCCGAATTTGGAATTGCCGGCATTAATTTTGAAAGGGGGAGTCGTATACTTTTTTAATTATGTCTAATCATATTCGACTTAGCTGATTTAAACATACTTGAATAATTATATTTTATTGGATTTAAATATTTTCTGTCCCCCACCTGTCACTTTGCAATTCAAGATTTGTTGGTTGAATCATTAAATGTAGAGTGATTTTTTTTAATGAATTAAAACCGATCATAAGAAGTAACAAAATGCAAAATAGTAAAGTATGGGATTTACCTTTAAGAGTGTTTCATTGGC
>Ga0114977_10001391_pt1 | contig 15847 bp, 15 predicted proteins | sample S_130805_MF_Meta_FD_87026 | JGI IMG/M metagenome (GOLD analysis project Ga0114977, IMG submission 87026) | Freshwater microbial communities from Lake Simoncouche, Canada to study carbon cycling - S_130805_MF_MetaG | ecosystem: Environmental > Aquatic > Freshwater > Lake | place: Lake...
CATATACTCTTACATGACCTCTAGAACTACCTCCATCACCCGCATTATTGGGTGCACCAATTGCAACAATAGACCCATCGGATGAAAGACTTACGCTCCAACCGCTTTGATCAGAATCTGCCTCCCCATCGATATCTGCACCGCGTTGAACCCATGTTGATGTTGTCCCATTCCATGCATATACTCTTACATGACCTCTAGAACTACCTCCATCACCCGCATTATTGGGTGCACCAATTGCAACAGTAGACCCATCGGCAGAAAGACTTACATTCTCCCCGCTTTGATCATAATCTGTCTCCCCATCGATATCTGCACCGCGTTGAACCCATATTGTCCCATTCCATGCATATACTCTTACATGACCTCTATAACTACCTCCATCACCCGCATTATAGTGTGCACCAGTTGCAACAATAGACCCATCGGCAGAAAGACTTACGCTAAACCCGCTTTGATTATGATATGCCTCCCCATTGATATTAGCACCACGTTGAACCCATGTTGTCCCATTCCATGCATATACTCTTACATGACCTCTTTGATAACCACCTCCTGCATTATTGGGTGCTCCAATTGCAACAATAGACCCATCGGCAGAAAGACTTACCGACCATCCGCTAATGTCATTAGCTGCTTCCCCATTGATATTAGCACCACGTTGAACCCATGTTGTCCCATTCCGTGCATATACTCTTACATGACCTCTTTGATAACCACCTCCTTGATAATATGGTGCTCCAATTGCAACAATAGACCCATCGGATGAAAGACTTACGCTCCATCCGGAATCTTCATACTCTTCTTCTCCATCGATATTAGCACCACGTTGAACCCATCTAGGTGGATTAATATAAGGTGTTCCTGCAATCTCAATGTTAATGGAACCAGAAGAAATAGCGGAGTTACTATATGTCGCGACGTTACTATATGCCGCGACGATTGAAGGAATAGTATTAACTCCCGGTGATTCAAGAACATTAATTATATTCTGTTCGGTGATTTGAATAACATTATTTCCTAAAGAAGCAGAAGAAAAATCTTGTTCATAAGTTGAAACTTTAAGTTTCATCGAATTAATACCAGTAGGAAATGAAGAAGGCATCGTTATAATATTATTAAATATTTTTTTTTGCAAATATTATTAAATATTCATTTCACTTGTATTGTTTTATGAGTATTCAAATACTCTTACATGACCTCTTCGATTACCACCTCCTGCAGTATATGGTGCACCAATTGCAACAATAGACCCATCGGTAGAAAGACTTACGCTCGGACCGCTTTCATCAGAATCTGCCTCCCCATCGAAATCCGCACCACGTTGAACCCAACTAGGCGGAATATTAGTATAAGGTGTTATAGCAATCTCAGTGTTATTAGAACCGGAAGAAAAAGCAGAGTTACTATATGTCGCGACGATTGAAGGAATAGTATTAACTCGCGGTGATTTAAGAACATTAATTATATTCTGTTCGGTGATTGGAATAACATTATTTCCTAAAGAAGCAGAAGAAAAATCTTGTTCATAAGTTGAAACTTTAAGTTTCTATTATTATATTACCGTTATTACTTTATACGTAATATAAAATTGATACAAACTTAGAAATATCTACTTATTTATATTAACAACTCTTAAATCCTATATCCTATATCTTATATTTTTAAGTTTTATATCACTCTGACGCGATGGATGCTGAAACACAAACTGCTGATATTTTAATAAACGGTGTACATTTGAATGAGTTTATTAAAAATAATACCAGTCAAAATGATTCAAATGATTCATCTATTTGGAATTTTATAGAAAATGATACAGATACCGACGATGATGATATTAATTGCAAGGCATATAAAAACATGAATATTTATAATAGTACTAGCTCAACAGATTCATTATCCGAAAAAGACATACAAGATTTGCGCGAGTCTATATTATACTGTATTGATGAAAATGTAAAAAATAATCCTTTATTGTTTAGTGACCCCGATTATCATCAAAAGTTGGAAGACTCTATTTATTATAATATTGAATGTATGTTTTCGGATAGTTCAAGTGATAATGTAGATATATTTAAATTTACGGAAGAAATGGAAGAGCAAGTTGAAGAACTTATAAGCGAATGTTTAAACGAATACTTTCAGACGATTATTCCACCAAGGTCTTATCCCGATACATCTATCATACAATCGCCAAATATCACTGAAACACTTAAGAAAATAGAATATTTAAAGTCGATTCCACAAGATGAACAAAGAACGGCGGGGTGGTATATTTTTAGAAATAAACTCATTACAGCAAGTGCTGCATGGAAAGTATTTAAATCTGAATCATATGTGAATCAACTTATTTATGAAAAATGTAAACCTCTTTCAGTTAATATTTCATATAACCCTGATGATGCAGATGATGTCGAAAAGGAACATGTAATAGTAGAAAAAACATTCGTAAATACAAACTCACCTCTTCATTGGGGGCAAAAATATGAAAAACTATCGGTTATGATATATGAATCGCGAAATAATACAAAAGTTGGAGAGTTTGGTTGTATAAAACACCCCAAGTATGATTTTATGGGAGCATCACCCGATGGTATTAATGTCGACATGTCTTCTTCCTTGTACGGTCGTATGTTAGAAATTAAAAATATAGTAAACCGTGAAATAACAGGAATACCATTCGAAGAATACTGGATACAAACACAACTTCAAATGCAAGTATGTGACTGTGATGAATGCGATTTTCTAGAAACATGTTTTAAAGAATATGAAGATGAGGAGCAGTTTCTATGCGATTCATCGTCTGATAGTAATGCCGAGTTTCATTTAACATCCGCTAAAACGCTTAAGGGTGTTATTGCATATTTTATGAAAGACGGTAGACCGTTTTATGAGTACGCACCTTTATACTTAACACGCGATGAACATGATAAATGGTGTGAAGAAATTATTGATAAGAATGCTGGGATTACTTGGTTAAAAAATATATACTGGTACCTTAATCAGTATAGCTGTGTTCTTATTAGAAAAAACGATATATGGTTTGAAAGTGCAATTAAAAAAATAGAAAATGTATGGAATACTATTGTTGCTGAAAGAGAAACGGGTTATGAACACAGGGCTCCTAAAAAACGTACTCCCAAGAAAAAAAATAACTTACAGAGCGAAGAAAGTACAACGGAGTCCGTATGTCTTATTGCAATATCCGATTTAGAATTAAATTTATGATGATATTCTTTCTCGTAAGTAGTTAGTAAAGTATAAATATAAACAATAAATATTTTACACTATTTATTGTTTTCATTTTTTTATTTTTTTTTAATATAATGTGTGTTTATGTTTACTCATACATATTTGCCGCCCACCAGTTAATTCGTGTTACATTTGCATCTATGGGAATAGCTTTAGATTCTACCTTTTTTTTCTGCTTAGTTTTTTCGTACGGAGTTCCACAAAATTCAGCAGGTGAACAATTACCATTATCCGGGGTTGTCCAGTATTGTTTGTTATTCGTTTCCTGCTTATATGAGCTAGGGTAAACCGTATATTCTTTCCAAACAGTAGATTCGCTATTTTTTGTAACATTCGTATTTTTTTTTACTTTATAGTCTCCGTATAAAAGTGGTTGTGTTACAGAGAGAGGAAATTCATCTGGCTCAAGTTTATTATTATTATTCATATTTGGAGCAAATGTTTCGGTATGATAGACTTTTACTGTTCCCATGAAAACCAATACTAAAAATACTACTAAAATTATTAAAATAATATTTATAAAAAAATTTAAACCATATGATTTTGTTATACTTGATTTCATTTCGTTAAATACTATAGTTGTATATACTTAAAAAATATTTTATTATATTTATAATAAATATTTCAAATATATTTCTAATAAATATTTATTATTCATAAATAATATACGAATAATATATAATTAAGTTATAATTATAATGAGTAAAAAACCAACAATGAAGTTACCACCAATAGTTGGGATTGATCCATCTTTAAGTGGAAGGGGAACTTTTTTAACGGCCGAAGAAAGAGCAGAATTAGCAGGCGCTGTTCCTCAAGTTACAAGAGGGTTTTCTAAAAATGCTGGTACAGGATTAAGACAAGATATTGCCTCTCGTGGAACACAGTTAGTATTAGCAGACCCCGAGTATTTAAAAATGAGACATCAACCCTACCGAGAACCCGACTGTACACTAGTGCCTTGTGGTGCCGCTCCTGCTACATATGGGATGATAAGTACTACTTTAGCAAGACATAGAGCAAGCCACGCAGCGTATGAAAAACAACTTAAATTTTATACTTTGTTAGAAACAAAATATGGTGCTATTAAAGGAAATGACCGTAGTTACTTAGAAGCTTTGGAAAGGTACCATGATGACAAAGAACGAAAAGAAGAGGAGAAAAAGCGTCAATCTGCAATAGAAAAACGAGAAACAGAGAGAAAAAAAAGGGAAAAAGATGAAAGAAAACGTCGCGCGAAAGAACAACAAGAAGAATATATAAGAGCACAGGAACGGGAAATAGAAAGACAAAGACAGGAAAATATTCGCCGCGAACAAATGCGCCAAAAACAACAAGAAAGAGAAGATTCTTATAGGCGACAACAATACCAACAACAATACCAACAACAACACCAATACCAAGAACACCCCCAACCGCAATCGCAACAAGGGTATGCTCGCGGTGGTCCCGCAGAGGAACCTCAACTTAGCCCACGTTCTAGACTATCGCGTAGACATCCATCACCTAAAACGAAACAAGATGCACTGTCAATTTTGCAACTTAACCCTCGTGGTAACCCTACACAACGCGAAATTAAAACTGCATTCAATAAAATGGCTATTCGACTACATCCTGACAAAAATTTAGATAATCCCGATGAAGCATCCGTTTTGTTTAAACAAGTACATTCAGCTTATAAACTGTTGAAACCACAAGCGGGTGGTGTTAGTAGGCGTATTAAACGAAAACGCAAAGCCAAAATAAATAAGTCTAGAAAACATAAGACGACAAAGCGTCGCGTTTCAAAGCGTCGCAAGTAAATTACTAAACTACTAAAGTACAAAACTATAGTATTACAGAAATAATTATTTTAAAAAGGTATAAATATAATATATGTAATATTAATACACATATTATATTTAAAACAGTTGATTCGTATAACAATGCAAAAAACTGACAACAGCATATTCGAAAGCCAAATGCATGTAAAGAAGCGCGATGGTTCTTTTCAAGAAGTAAAATTCGATAAAATTCTGACACGAGTAAAAAAAATGGGAATACAAGCCGGTGTTTCTATAAATTTTTCAGCACTGGTTATAAAAATTATCGACCAGTTATATGACCGCATACCAACTACAAAAATCGATGACCTTACGGCCGAACAATGTGCGACACAGTCATCGCAGCACCCTGACTACGGTACACTAGCATCATATATTATTATTTCCAACCATCACAAAAATACTGACCCGTCTTTCGTAAATGTTATGCGGCGTCTATATGAGTTTAAAGATAAAGATGGTATTCATACACCTCTTATTTCCGAATATACGTGGAATATTATCGAAAAAAATAGTGACTTTCTGGAAGAATTTGTATCGCAACATTCTAATAATGATTTTTTATTTGACTATTTCGGTTTTAAAACATTGGAGCGTGCTTATCTTATGAAAATAAATGGTGTTATTCAAGAGCGCCCTCAATATATGTGGATGCGTGTATCGATAGGGATACATGGTGAAAATATTAAAAAGGCATGTGAGACATTTTTACTTATGTCTGAAAAATATTTTACACATGCTACGCCTACTCTTTTTAATTCGGGAACTGTGCGTCCTCAACTTAGTTCATGTTTTTTGATTTCGATGGAACATGATAGTTTGGATGGTATTTTCAATACTTTAAAGGAATGTGCGAATATTTCAAAATGGGCAGGGGGGATCGGACTTCATATTCATAATGTTCGCGCATCCGGTAGTTTAATACGTGGAACCAACGGTTCTTCGACAGGTATTATCCCTATGCTCCGCGTATTTAATAATACTGCAAGATACATCGACCAAGGTGGACGTCGCAATGGAAGCTTCGCTATATATTTGGAACCATGGCATGCCGATATCGTAGACTTTCTTGACCTTAAGAAAAACCAAGGCGATGAAGAAATGCGCGCACGTGACTTGTTTTTTGCTCTTTGGATACCCGACCTCTTTATGGAAAAAATAAAAACAAATGAAGATTGGTGCTTATTTTGCCCCGATGAATGCCCAGGATTAGCAGATGTACATGGTACCGAATTTAATGAGCTATATAAAAAATATGAAACATCCGGTAAATTTAAGCGTAAAATAAAGTCGCGTGATCTTTGGTTTAAAATTCTTGACAGCCAGATGGAAACGGGTACTCCTTACTTATGTTATAAAGATGCCGCAAATAATAAAAGCAACCAAAAAAATATTGGTACTATAAAATCGTCCAACTTATGCACGGAAATTATTCAGTACTCAGACAGCAATGAAACAGCTGTATGTAATCTTGCAAGTATAGCTCTTAACCGTTTTGTTAATTATGATATAGATAGTTCTCAATACACTTTTAACTATGAACATTTACATCATGTTGTTCGCGTTGTTACAAGAAACCTAAACCGAGTTATTGATATAAACTACTATCCAACAGAAAAAACAAAGACTAGCAACTTACGTCATCGACCAATTGGTATTGGTGTACAAGGATTAGCTGATGTTTTTTTCCTCATGAATATTCCATTTCAAAGCGAAGATGCTATTAAAATTAATAAGTTAATATTTGAAACCATATACCATGCTGCATTATCCGAATCAAATGTTATTTCGGCAGAACGTTCACAATTTTTCGGTTTATTAAAAACAGCCCCATTTGACGTATCAAAAGATTATTTTAACGCATCTACTGGAGAAAATTTTAAACTAACAGATGATGAATATAATAACCTAAAAAACACACCTAACTTATTAGGTGCTTACTCTTCATTCATTGGTTCGCCGATTTCTAATGGCGTGTTTCAGTTTGACATGTGGAATATAAAACCCACACCCGACCGCTATGATTGGGAATCACTACGTTCGGAAATTATAAAATATGGTTTACGAAATTCTCTTCTTGTTGCACCTATGCCTACTGCAAGCACATCTCAAATTCTTGGTAACAATGAATGTTTTGAACCAATTACTAGTAATATATATATGAGACGAACACTAGCTGGTGAATTTATTATGGTGAATAAGTATTTGATTAGAGAGTTTATTGAATTAGGTATATGGAATGAAAAAATAAAAAATAATATTATTGCGAATCGCGGAAGTATACAACAACTGGACGCTGCGTTACTGCCTGGTTTAACAGACCATGTCAAAAATAAATATAAAACTGTTTGGGAAATACCTATGAAACATTTAATAGATATGGCTGCTGACCGTGGTGCATTTATTTGTCAAAGTCAAAGCTTAAACTTGTGGCTTGAAGAACCTAACTATAATACTCTTACATCAATGCATTTTTATTCATGGTCGCGCGGTCTTAAAACGGGTATTTATTATTTACGCAGAAAACCTAAACACCAAGCACAACAGTTTACAATCGAGCCAGAAAATACTGGAAAATCCGGTAAAGAAAAAAATGATGATGATAGTGATGATATTAGTTTTAGTAAGTATGATATTGATGGTAGTAATGACGCAAATACATGCGAAATGTGTTCTTCTTAGTTTTAACAGCAGTTGTCACGAAATAGTAACCGAAAGTGTCGCGACTCAAGTGACAAATTCACATTGTGAGCAAGTTTGCAATAACATTTTAGAGTTACTATTGTATCAGCAAGAGAGTTGTGTAAATTTTGCGGTGCAGGAACTTCTGGAAATAAGTGCTCGTATAGTTCCATCAACTTTGGAAACTTGAAACCTTTCGTTCCATTTGAAAATGTGTAATCGATTTTGCAAACATTCTTGCTATTTTTCATAGTACAATAATCGGCCGGAAAATTCATTCGAATGTTATTTCTTATCCCTTCCACTAAAATGAAACGCTTGTCAAATGAAACATTGTGCCCTACACAAAGGTCTACCTTACCAAGGGCGTCGCGAAGTCGAATAAGAGCATCTTGTATTGATATTCCTTTACTGTCCATAACTTCGCGCGTAATTCCGTGTATTCCTTCTGAAACCGGGTCTACAATCACCCATGTATTAAGTTTAATGTATGCGTCATATGTTTCTTCCAGTTCGCCTGTTTCCATATTGTATATAATATAACTTATCTGCATTACATGCGGCCATTTGTCGGTATCATATATAGATGAGTTTCGCTCTTTGGGTAATCCGGATGTCTCGGTATCGAAAACAAGAACTTTCATTTTGTTGTTTGTTATTTGTTGTTTGGTTTTTTACTAATTTCTGTTTTGATAGATTTAGGTCGTTTTTCTTCTTTTTGAATTATTCTGTTTATTATTTACCCAATATTTTTACTTCAATTTACCATAAATTTTTATTGATTTACTAACATAAAATATATGTAATATATATAATTACTTATATTTTAAATGGCTAGAAGAAGTTCAGGTTTGGGTGGCGGGGGGCTTTTTGGGTCTGGAATTTTTGGATTTTTCGGAACTACTATAAACTGTGATTCGAAAGATGATTCTACTTATTGCAATATTATGAAAATATTTAATCTTTTGATAGTATTTTTCGTTGTTGCGTATATTTTGTATATTGTATATGGAATTTTTATTGCTCCTTTGATGAGAAAAAGAAGATAAATAGTATTATAATTTTATCTTACCATTATATTACCATTATATTAGTACTATATATGTATTATATTTAAGAAAACTCTTTGCATATCCCAAAGCTTTTTCTATGCCATTGACTAATGCCGTGTGTTTTGATACCCTCCATATGTTTTTTTGTACCATACCCTTTGTTACTTTCCAAATCATAACGCGTATTTAGCTCCGGATTTTCTCTACACATTTGCATAACATACTCATCGCGAGTAACCTTTGCAAGAATAGAAGCTGCAGCAATAGATGCATATGTATTATCACCACTCTCAATGCATTTATAAGGTATTTGAAAATAAGAGTCCTTACATAACTTCATCATAGGTATAAAGTCGTTCCCATCAACTAGTAAATATAGCTTATCAGGTGTTTGGTTCATTTTTTCCATTAATTCGTTAACAGCATTGTGCATACAGTCTATTGTAGCTTTTCTTATATTTTTTTCATCTATTTCATGGTGCTCTGCATACGTAACACTCCACGCAACTGCGTGTGATTTTATATACTCTGCTGCTTCTTTAATTTTTTTGTCAGAATGAAATTTTTTACTATCTTTCATTTTTGAAAAGTCAAATTGTTTGCTATCTTTAGGTAAAACAACGGCTCCAATATATACTCGTCCAAACATAGGACCTCTCCCTGCTTCGTCTATACCAATTTCAGTAAAAGGTGACGCCAATGTATCGTCGCTTTCAAAATATGATGACTTTAAAATATTATGACTATGAGTTGGTTTACTTTGTTTATTTGCTTTGCTACTAGTGTTTATTTTTTTGTTTGTTGAGTTGTTATCTGTTTCAGAAATATTTACAGATGTTTTGGATTTCATAATTGTGCTGTATTTAGTTTTGTTCTTATTTTATAATAATAAAATATATATTAATCAATTTTTTTCCATATATATATTATATTATTTACATTTAATAATGAAATTAACAAAGATTCATATATTTCTTATACTATTAGTTGCGCTTGTTTTATGTTCTACTTTAGGTATGTGTTTGAATCAAGGTGTAGAAGGCTTTTCAAATAGAAGTGATGATAAAAGAACCTACGAAAGCTATTCCGATTATAACACGCAAAAGAATGACGATAATATAAGAAGTGTAAACCACGCTGATAAGAAATCCTCTAACTATAACAATCCATTTTATAATAAGGCGAATTGGAATAAAGATAAAAACAAGGATAATGAAGATGAAGATGATGACCGTTCTAGTATGAATACGAAAAAACCCAAGTACTCTCGCTATAGAGATTCGAGTGATAAAGATTCACATAATAGGGTAACTGATAGAATAGCTATTTTCGATTCTGTCGCCAAGGGTAACGTAAATGGTTCAACATATAATATTAAAGAAACTATTACAAAAGAAAATGATGGTATTCCAAGAAGTAGAATCCCTCGTGGACAAGAAAACTTATATATTCTTAAGTCGGAAATTGTACCACCCATTTGCCCTGCATGTCCAAACGTAAACTGCAACAACAATAATAACAGTGAATCTAAAAAATGTCAACCATGCCCCGCATGTGCAAGATGCCCTGAACCATCATTTGAGTGCAAAAAAGTTCCGAATTATAACAGTACAAATTTGATGAATCAGTTACCAATTCCTTGGGCAAGCAAGTTGTAATTTTTATTCGTATTATAATAAATTATATAATATCATGTTTAATAAATAATATTATATATATGTATATTAATAGAAATTACTATGGGTGTTAATGATCTCATATTTAAAAAAGTTAATATTTTTAATGTATTTATTGTAATATTTTCTATTTATATTATTTTATCAAAAAATATTAATATTTTTACGTTGGTTATAATTCTTTTTACTTTTATTATTCAACAAATAGTTACTATTAGATTTAAAAATAGTAGTAAAAAGGATGGTATCATAAAATATGATAACTTAGATACTATAAAAAAAACAATAAAAGAAAATTTATTATATCGTTCCCAGTTATTACAATCTAAAAAAATGAATTTAAAAAAATGGGTTGAATATAATAATAACGATAATACTATATATATAGATAACAGAAAATTTTATTTTTTTGTTTATGAATATATACCAGGCGTAGATGATTTATTGCTATTAGCTCATCCCCATAAAAAGTTCGTTAATATGGCTTGGAGTGATATTCTGAAAGATGGAAAAGAGACATTTCCATATATTAAAGAAGAAACACACGATAAAGCTATTCTAGATATGTATCATATGTCACAGGTAGATGAAATAAACGCAATTAAATATTTTTGGACAGATACAAATTTAGAAGCATTAGTACAAAAAGAAACTTATTTTGTTAAGTGGATTGATGAAAAAAATAATAAAACGGGGGTGCTTGGAATTGGATATAATATAAATAATATTCTAGAATCAAATACAATTATATATTCTAACTATATTCATTATGCTCATTTATTTTTTTTAAATTTTATAATTTTTACTGTTTCATATATTACATATACTATAACTAATCATAAAGTTAAATCTTTGATATTATTATTAATTTCTTTGACGTACTTCGATTACTATATTAATTCAAAAGAACTAATAGGTTCATTTAATACGGAAAATTTAAAAATTCAAAGTATAAATACTTCCATACTAGGTGTATCATTTTTAGTTGGTATGAACGTATTTATTTTAACATCCTTAAAAAAAGAAATAAAAATGGAATTATTTACAGAATCGGGTATAATTTTTTCACTGTCATTAATATTATTACTTTTTTCTATGTTTAAAGATACAGCTTTTATAAATATACGCGAATTGATGCAAGATAGAATATCGAATCAATCATTATTTAACTTTTCTATTTTACTTAACTTATTTGTTATTATAAATTATATATTATTTGTCGTATCAAGAAAAAATCGAGTTTTATTGAAATATATTTAAACCCTTGAAGATTTATAATGGAAAAGTGTATAAAACACGAATGAATTAATCAACACAACGCTTACTTACCTCTAACCTTAATACACTTGTTATCCATTACAAATGACGGCGTTATTTCTTCTTGAGGAACAATCTGTATAACACACTTTGCTTTTTTACCATATAAAGGTTCTGTACATCCTTTTTCTTTTTCTTTTTTACGCGTATTATTAAACTTGAATATTTTAGGCGCATCATTTTGTGTACATCTAGATCTGAAGTGTTCATATCTTTCACGTACATCACAGTAAGAAAGACCAGATGTTTTACCTAACATTTTATTAACTATTTCATGTAAGTTATAAATATATCTCGAAAATGCGTCACGATTTTTCATATGACATGGTTTTATTGGGTGTGCTTTTAAATTATTTTCCAAATTCATTCTACAATATTTGCAAGGGAGAACATTCGTAAGACTTTCGATGAATTCCTTATATTCTCTTTTGTTTTCTTCAGTGGGGTTTATAGGGTAGTTGAAACTTATAGTATGCAAAAGATGCCATGCCGCCGGTCCCCATACACTAGTTAACATTCCATCGCCGCTCATATAATCCTTACGTGAAAATGTTCGTTTTTTACTTTTTACCTTTGTTGTAAAAATTCTTTTTTTATTTTTGTTATTTTTATACGCCATTTAACTATATTTATATATATCTATTTTTATATATATATATAACAATATAATATGTCAAATAATTCAATAGAATCATTAAAAGGATTTTCAGAATCTGTTAAAAATACTACATATATTATTATTTTAGGTTTAGTTCTTATTATCATAACCTATGGTACAAAGATAGCTAATAATAGTTTTATTTCTTTGATAATAAAAGTAGGAATTGTTGGTCTGTATTTATATGTGTTTACGGTTGTTTATAAATCACTTGGTATAATTTTTAACACAAAAGGATTATTTTTAGACCCATCGATGTCTAAAGTTAAGCTATTTTTTATACTTTATTGTATATTTGAAATAGTGGTATTAATACTAGTTATTTATATTTTTTATACTATATTTAAATAAAGAATTGTTCTTGTTCTTGTTCTTGTTCAGTTCAAACTGTTAACTATATTCAATGACTTTTAGTTATTTTTAGTAATATGTCATAGTACTCTTTGTCTGTAATGAATGACTGAATTTTGATGTCTATTATTTTTCCATCTGAAGATCGAAAAAGCATAATAAGATAAAATATGTTAAATATGTTAAATGATAATACTAGTTTATATTTAGTTGTACTATATTTTTAAATTGTTGTAATAAATATTTAGTAGTATATTATTCGTTTATTCACAAAACATAATTAATCTTTTATATATATAATATAATATAGAGATAAATGTCTGATTCTGTATTTAAGTTTAAAAAAGTAATAAATTCGTTACCAACAATTACCAGGTATATTTTAATAGCATCTTTTGCTGCTATTTTAATTGGATGTGCTTATTATATTTATAAAACATACATCGTTCCACAGTCTGACCGTTCACTTCTTGAAGGCTATGCGAGTGGTATGAATATAAGGAATGATCATCCAAACCAGGAAGTAGTAACTCTATACTTTTTCGGTGTCGAGTGGTGCCCTCATTGCAAACACGCCAAACCGGAATGGGATTCTTTTGTAAAAGATAATGAAGGCAAGAGCTTCAATGGTAAGAAAGTAAACTTTGTAAACGTAGATTGTGATAAAGACGCTGCTCTTGCTGACAAATACGATGTGTCAGGTTATCCTACAATTAAGTTAGACACTGGTTCGGATGTGATCGAGTTTAAGTCAAAACCTGAGAAAGATGCTCTTACACAATTTTTAAATAGTTCTCTTTAATACTATAATATAAACTGTATCACATAAACTGTATCATAATGATTATTTATATAAATACAAGTACTATATGTCTTGTATTTATTTGTAAGATGATAGTATAATTATATATATTTTTGAAGTAGTTTTCTATTATTTAATTATGTGATTGAATTTCGATTAATCTCACGCATCTGTAACGCCTCATTGTTTTATAGGTCATCGTTATTAGACTCGGCTGATAAAGAGTTGCGATGTGAAATGAAAGATTCATAAAGTTCTTCGGCACTTTTTATTCCATGCGTTATTAGGGTATTGCGATATTCTGAAGAAAAAGGTACTTGTTTCCATGAATCATATGTTGGAAAAATATTCATATTACATACTACTTCATATGGTATTTTTTCTAGTACGAGTTCATCGTTTACGCGATTAAAAATATTTAAAATAATTTTCTCCAAAAAATCAATAACACTGGAATCATTTGTGATAAGGCCATCATTAATATCAGAGGACTGATATTTTTTAATACCTAATATTTCTTCATGTTTACATCCTGTTTCTTCTAAACAAATATTAACAGCATAGTTACTAAAAATACCCCCATCAATGTAACATTTGTCATCAACTATAACGGGTGTAAAAATAATGGGAAAGGCTGATGTCATACATAAGGCAGTAATTAGTTCAAGGTCGGGGTATGTTTTATGAGATATAATACTTCTATTAAAACGGTTTGCATCACATGTGATAAAGTTAAGCTCTATACCACTATATTCATAAAACTCTTTCATAGTTACGGATGATTCTAATCCTTTTGCATTTAATAAAATAGAATACTTTTTTAACAAAATAGAATAAGGATTTATTAGACCCTTGTTGTTATATAGTTCGAGTACATTTTCAATACCAATTTCTTCGAATAATTTTTCCCATGGTCTTTTTACAATATACTCATTAATATATTCATATTCGTATTTTAGAGATAAGTATACTGCTACCAAAGCTCCGACAGATGTTGCATATATAGATTTAATATTTTTTATATTCCAGAATTCTTTGTCATGTAAATATTTTAAAGCACCGAATGCAGATAAACCGAAAGGGCCTCCACCACCTATAACTAAATGCTTAACAGTCATTTTAATATAATAATAAATTTTAATTATTATATTAACACAATAGGATTAATTGTATATATTTTTTTCTACTAATGATTTAAGAGTTATAGTTTTAGTTATATTCTATGGATGAATTGTTTCGAAGTAAAGAAGATAGCGACAAAATAAAAAAAATAAACTTAGAAGAGTTATATGATAAGAAGAAAACGTATGATTTATCAAAACTGTCGATATATAATAAAATACTAAATAGGATTCATGAAAAAATAAAAATAACGTCTCGCCAAAAGTTAGATACGCAGTTTTGTTGGTATGTTATTCCAGAAATTATGTTAGGTGTTGCATCATATGACCGTGTATCATGTATTAGTTATATTTTAGAAGAGCTTACGAACAATGGTTTTGTTGTTAGGTATACGCACCCAAACCTGATATTTATTTCTTGGAAGCATTACATACCGTCATATGTGAGAACAGAGTTTAAAAAAAAGACAGGTATTATCATCGACGAGCACGGTAATCGCGTAGACGAGTTAGATGAGTACGGTAATCCGGTACCACAATCTCAAGCAATGCATACGCCCTTAAGTGGTAATACGTTAGACCCATTTAATATGGGATTGACACGTAAAATAAATTCTAAAAATACAGCCGACAACACAACGAATAAAAAGGAGTTTAAGCCGATTAACGACTATAAACCAACCGGCAATTTGATATATGGGAAAGAGTTTTTCAAAAAAATAGAGGACAAGTTTTCATAAATATTTGCTGCAATTCTTTTGTCGCCAATATTTCGAGGAAATGGAGCAAAATCGTTTGCGACCACATTTTCAAAAGATGTCCACAATAGTTGCAAAGTCATTTGTTAAAAAGTCTACTTCCACAAAAAGGGAGATGTTTTGTATATCTTCCATAAATACCCTGAAATATTCATGTTTTTTATTTCGCAGCATTATGGTCGCCACGTGACCACGTCTTTATTAAAATATCAAAGCAAAAAGGTAACCCCGCAAGATTGGGAGGGCGGACGCCGAATAAGTGATGATGTATGAAAATTTCAACTCTCGAGGTCCCTTTTTGAAAAATGGACATTTATAAATGTCCAATTTTGAAAACCGGGGGTAGACTTTTGAA
>Ga0114977_10001393_pt1 | contig 15843 bp, 19 predicted proteins | sample S_130805_MF_Meta_FD_87026 | JGI IMG/M metagenome (GOLD analysis project Ga0114977, IMG submission 87026) | Freshwater microbial communities from Lake Simoncouche, Canada to study carbon cycling - S_130805_MF_MetaG | ecosystem: Environmental > Aquatic > Freshwater > Lake | place: Lake...
CAACGGTCCAGGCAACCCGCCTTGTTGACGCGCACTTTGCCGGGGCCGGCGAGGCCCAGCGCCTTGACTCGCGCCTTGGTGTGCTCGAACGCCTTGAGCGAGCCGCAGTCGGCGCAGCAGCCTTCGCCCGGCTCGCGCTGGTTCAGGCAGAAGAACACATGGTGGGCAAAGTGGCTGTCAGACATAGCGGGCGGCGGCGAGGACACTCAGCGGATGGTCGATTTGGCAGGGCTGCCACGCGCGGTCTCGACCGGGTAGCGGCGCGCATTGTCGGCGAGTTTGGCTTCGGCCGTCGCCAGCAGGTCGATGTCCAGCACCTGCGACAGCCGCAAGAGGTAAATCAGCACGTCGGCCATCTCGCGCGCCACCTCGTGGTGGCGCTCCGGGGGCAGCGCCTGGCTCTGCTCTGGCGTGAGCCATTGAAAATGCTCCAGCAATTCGGCGGCCTCGACGATCAGCGCCGAGGCGAGATTCTTGGGCGTATGGAACTGGCCCCAATCGCGCTCGTCGGCAAACTCGCGCACCGCCGCTGACAGTGCCAGCAGGCGATCGTCGGCCGCTGTCATGACGCAGCGAGAGCGCCCTCATCGGGCGACAGGCGCTGCACCAAAAGCGAGTGGATGCGCCGGCTGTCGGCGCGCAACACCTGAAACTGGAAGCTGCCGACGGTCACCCGCTCGCCGCGCTTGGGCACTCGGCCGAGCGAGCGCACCACCAACCCGCCAACAGTGTCGACCTCGTCGATTGGCAGATCAGAGACCAATGTGTCGTTGAAGTCGGCGATCTCGGTCTGCGCCTTGACGCGGTAGAAACCGGGACGCTCCTCAACGATGTTGTCCTCGTCTTCGTCGTAGTCGTACTCATCGTCGATGTCACCGACGATCTGCTCGAGCACATCCTCGATGGTGACCAGACCGGCCACGCCACCGTACTCGTCGACCACGATCGCCATGTGGTTGCGGTTGGCGCGGAAGTCGCGCAACAGCACGTTGAGTCGCTTGGATTCGGGCACAAATACGGCCGGCCGCAGCATGTCGCGCAAATCGAAATCTTCGCCGGCGTAGTAGCGCAGCAAATCTTTGGCGAGCAGGATGCCAAGCACCTTATCGCGTTCACCCTCGAACACCGGAAAACGCGAATGCGCCGTCTCCAGCACCAGCGGCACAAAGCTCTCGGGCGAGTCGGCGATGTCGATCATGTCCATCTGCGCGCGCGGCACCATGACATCGCGAACGGCCAGTTCGGACATCGACAGCGCGCCCTCGATGATGGACAGCGCGTCGCTGTCGAACAGGTGTCGCTCGTACGATGAGTGCAGCAGCTCGATCAACTGCTCGCGATCTTCGGGCTCTCGCAAGAGCAGCGCGCTGAGTCGGTCCAACAGGCTAGGTTTGTGCTCGGGGTCGTCCATTCGGGGCGGGTCAGACGGCGGCTTGGGGGTCGCGGTCAGCGTAGGGGTCCGGGATGCGCATGCGGGCGAGGATAGCGCGTTCCAGTGCCTCCATTGTTGCAGCCTCGTCATCATCGAGATGATCGAAGCCCTGCAGATGCAGCATGCCGTGGACCAGCAGGTGCGCCGCGTGATGCTCAAACGGCTTGCCTTGAGCCGCAGCTTCGGCGCGCAGAACTGGCTCACAGACCACGATATCGCCCTCCACCGCGTCGCTGTCGGCGTCGTGGTAGACAAAGGTGAGGACGTTGGTGGCGTAGTCCTTGTGACGGAACTCGCGGTTGAGCGTCTGCCCCTCGTCGGCGTCGACCCAGCGCACGGCCACCGTCGCCGGGCGGCTCTGCGCCGCCTGCACCCAGCGGCGGATCCGGCTGCGCGAAGGCAGCTCGGCGGAGCTGCAGGCGTATTGCACCGCAAGGTGCAAGGCGGGCCTAGTCAGCGGGTCCGCGGCGATGGTCATGACGGTCGTAGGCCTCGACAATGCGCGCCACCAGCGGATGGCGCACCACATCCTCGGCGGTGAAATTGCAGAACGCGATACCACGCACCTTGGACAGCACCTGCCGCGCGTCGACCAAGCCGCTGCGCTGCTTCGGGCCGAGGTCGATCTGCGTCACGTCGCCGGTGATCACCGCACGACTGCCAAAGCCAATGCGGGTGAGGAACATCTTCATCTGCTCCGGGGTGGTGTTCTGCGCTTCGTCAAGGATGACGAAACTCTGGTTCAGCGTACGACCGCGCATGTAGGCGAGCGGCGCCACTTCGATGGTGCCTTTCTCGAACAGTCGACCCACCTTGTCGAAGCCCATCAGGTCGTACAGCGCATCGTAGAGCGGGCGCAGGTAGGGGTCGACCTTCTGCGCCAAGTCGCCGGGCAGAAAACCGAGCTTCTCGCCTGCCTCTACCGCCGGCCGCACCAGCACCACGCGGCGCACCAGGTCGCGCTCCAGCGCATCGACCGCACACGCCACCGCAAGGTAGGTCTTGCCGGTGCCCGCCGGACCGACGCCAAAGGTGACGTCGTGGTTCAGCATCTGCCGGATATAGGCCTCTTGGTGCGGGGTGCGGCCACGCAGGTCGGTGCGGCGGGTGCGCAGCACCGGCATCGCGTCGGCATCAGCCACTGGGCGCGGCGCGACATGCCGCGCCTCGATCAGGCCCAGCTGAACGTCGTCGATACTCAACGGCTGCTGGGCGCGCTCGTAGAAGCGCTGCAGCACCTGCGCAGCCTGCTCGCCAGCCGCGCCCCGCACGGTGAAGCGCTCACCACGCCGGGAAATCGCTACATCCAGCGCAGCCTCGATCTGCCGCAGGTTCTCGTCGAGCGCGCCGCAGAGGTTGGCGAGCCGCAGGTTGTCGACCGGCTCGAAGCGCAGTTCCAGCGGGGGCGTGGTCATGTGGTGCTGAAAACCGTTGCTGCAGGCGGCTCACCACCTCGGGCATCCTTGTTCTCGCTCCTGTTCGCTGCGCTCAAAAGTCGCTTCGAAAAGGACACCCGACGGGAGCCGCCAGCGATGCTCATCGGCACCCACATCACTGCTTCACCACCAACTCCCCTCTCAGGGAATGCGGGTAGGCGTGGGTGATGCGCAGCTCCACAAAAGCGTGCATCAGCCGGTCACGGGCCTGTCCGTGCGGCACAGCGAAATTCACGACCCGGTTGTTGTCGGTGCGAGCAGCCAGCTCGGTCGGGTCCTTGCGCGCCGGTGCCTCGACCAGCGCGCGCTGCACGCTGCCGACCATCGCCAGGTTGATGCGGTCGGCCTGGGCCTGGATCTGCGCTTGCAAGCGCATCAGCCGCTCGACCTTGAGTTCGTGCGGCGTGTCGTCTTGCAGCTCGGCGGCTGGCGTGCCGGGCCGGCGCGAGTAGATGAACGAGAAGCTCTGGTCAAAGTCGAGCTCCTCGATCAGGCGCATCGTTGCCTCGAAGTCGGCTTCGGTCTCGCCCGGAAAGCCAACGATGAAGTCGGACGACAGGCAGATGTCCGGGCGCACCGCTCTTAGACGGCGGATGATTGACTTGTATTCCAGTGCCGTGTGACCGCGCTTCATCGCCGCAAGGATGCGATCAGAACCGCTCTGCACCGGCAGGTGCAGGTGGTTCACCAATTTGGGCACACGGGCGTAGACGTCGATCAGGCGCTGCGTCATTTCACGCGGATGGCTGGTGGTGTAACGAATACGCTCGATGCCGTCGATGTCGTTGACCAGCTCCAGCAGCAGCGCAAAATCGGCGATGCCGTCGTGGCCGTCGACGCCATTCATCGCGCCGCGGTAGGCGTTGACGTTTTGGCCCAGCAGGGTGACCTCACGCACGCCCGATTCGGCCAGCCCGCTAATCTCGGCCAACACATCGAGCAGCGGCCGCGACACCTCCTCGCCGCGCGTGTACGGCACCACGCAGAAGGTGCAGTATTTGCTACACCCCTCCATGATCGACACAAAGGCACTGGCGCCTTCGACCCGTGCCGGCGGCAGGTTGTCGAACTTCTCAATCTCGGGGAAGCTGATGTCCACTTGCGGCACGCCGCTGCGCCGGCGACGCTCGATCAGCTCAGGCAGGCGATGCAGCGTTTGCGGACCGAACACCACGTCCACGTACTTGGCGCGGCGGACGATGGCCTCGCCCTCCTGACTCGCGACGCAGCCACCGACGCCGACCACCACGTCCGGATTGGCCTGCTTGTACTCGCGAATCCAGCCGAGGTCGGTGAAGACTTTTTCTTGCGCCTTCTCGCGCACCGAGCAGGTGTTGAACAGGATCACCTGCGCCTGCTGAGGGTCGTTGGTGGGCGTGAGCCCATATTCAGCCTCGAGTACATCGCCCATCCGGGACGAGTCGTACTCGTTCATCTGACAGCCGTAAGTCTTGATGTAGTACTTGCCGCTCAACGGACTACTTCAGTTGCAGCTTGCCGGTGGTCGGCTTGCAGTCGACCGAACCCATGGCGACCAGGTCGCGCTCGATCATCTCGCGCGCCTGCGCCGGTTGCACAGGGCAGACGTAGTTGCCGTTGACGAGCGCCTTCATCTGCTCGGCACGCTTGGCATCGTAAGCCTTGCTGACCTTGCCAAGCTCTGCTTCGTTCGCACCACAGCGACTGCCGAAACCAAGCAGGGCCTTGCGCAGATCGGTGGCGTTGGAGACGCCGCACAACTCGTACTGCGCCGACTTGCGGGCGATCATGTGGGCCGCGTCCTGCGCCTTCTGGAAGTCGTCAGCAGCCATCTCGGCTTGAGCCGAGAGGCTGGTCAGAAGCAGAGCCGAGGCCAGCAGCGATGGGGCAAAAAGGTGTCTAGTCATAGTCCCAGTATACTAGACGGTCATGACGCACACCGCCCCGTCCGCCGCACCCGACATCACTCGCCAAACCGAGCCCGCCCGGGTTGTGGCTCTGGCGCGACGGGTGATCGAAATCGAAGCCGCCGCCGTCGCGGCGCTGGCTGACCGCATCGACGCCGGATTTCTGCGTGCAGTCGAAATCCTGCTGGCTTGTCGCGGCCGAGTGATCGTCTCCGGCATGGGCAAGTCCGGCCACATCGCCCGCAAGATCGCCGCCACCTTTGCCAGCACCGGCACACCGGCGCACTTTGTCCACCCCGCCGAGGCGGCCCACGGCGACCTCGGCATGATCACCGGCGGCGACGTGCTGCTGGCGCTGTCCAACAGCGGCGAATCCGACGAATTGGCGGTGATCGTGCCGCTGGTCAAGCGCCAGGGCGCCAAACTGATCGCCATGACTGGCAACCCGGCCTCGTCGCTGGCGCGGCAGGCCGACGCCCACCTCGATACCAGCGTCGCTACCGAAGCCTGCCCGCTGGGCCTCGCCCCCACCGCCAGCACCACCGCCACACTGGCGATGGGCGACGCGCTGGCTGTGGCTTTGCTGGACGCGCGCGGATTCGGCCCCGACGACTTCGCCCGCTCGCACCCCGGTGGCGCACTGGGCAGACGCCTGCTGACCCATGTGCGCGACGTGATGCGTGGCGGCGATGCCGTACCCGCGGTCCTCCACACAGCCAGCGTCGGCGAGGCCGTACTGGAGATCTCGCGCAAAGGTCTCGGTATGACGGCAGTGATGGACGGCCAGCAGCTGGCCGGCATCTTCACCGATGGCGACCTGCGTCGCTTGATCGCCGAGGGTACCGCCCGCTTCGACGGCCCGGTCAGCGCAGTGATGACTCGCGCACCGCGCACCATCACCGAAGATGCCCTGGCAGTCGAGGCCGTGACGCTGATGGAGCGCCATCGCATCAGCCAACTGCTGGTCACCGACGCTGCCGGACGCATCTGCGGCGCCCTCAACATGCACGACCTGTTCCAAGCCAAGGTCGTCTGACCCGGCACATCGACAAGGACACCCATCTTGCAAGACGCTTTCGAACGCGCCCGGCGCATCCAGCTGGTCATTTTTGACGTTGACGGTGTGCTCACCGACGGCCGCATTTTCATCACCGATGCCGGCGACGAAATGAAAGCCTTCCATGCCCGCGACGGCCACGGCATGAAGCTGCTCAAACACGCCGGGCTTCACACCGCGATCATCTCCGGACGCAACGCACGCTGCGTCGAGGTGCGTGCTCAGGCGCTGGATATCGGCACGCTCTACCAAGGCGTCGACGACAAAGGCGCGGTGTTCGAGGAGCTGCTGGCACGACTCGGTTTGCAGGCCGAGCAAGCCGCTTACATCGGTGACGACATCATTGACCTGCCGGTGATGCGCCGCTGCGGCTTTGCCGCTTGCGTACCGGAAGCCCCCGAGGCGGTGCGTGCCCACGCCCACTACATTTGCAAGCTGTCGGGTGGTCACGGCGCGGTGCGCGAGTGGTGCGAGATGATCCTGCACGCGCAGGGCAAGTTCGACGCCGCCATGGCGCGCTACCTCAGCTGAACGACCGTGAGCGACCGTCCGGCGATCTGGTTTCCGCTGGCCCTGCTGGCCGTGCTGGCACTGCTGACCACCTGGCTCGACTTCCAGGTGCGCAACAGCATCACCGAACGGGCGATACGCGGCCGCCACGATCCCGACACGCTGCTGCACAACTTCGTCACCCGCCAGACCTCGGCCAAGGGCGCGCTGGAACTTACCCTGCGCGCCCGGCAGTTGCGCCATTACATGGACGACGACAGCAGCGCACTTGACCTGCCGGTGGTCGAGCAACTGGGTGCCAAGGGCGACACGCTGACGGTGCGCAGCGAGCGTGGCACCGCGAGCGGCGATCGCAGCCAGGTCGAGTTTTTCGATCGCGTGGTGTTGAAACAGGGGGGTACGGTCAAGGAACCGTACACTCTGGAGACCAGCTACCTTAAGGTTCTGACCGAGTCGCAGCGCGCCAGCACCGATCGCGATGTGCGCATCATCAACGCCCGCACCCAGATCACGGGGCATGGATTAGACTTCGATTTCAAAGCCCGCACCCTGACTCTGCGTTCGAATGTGCGGGTGACCTACCTTCCGCCCCGCAAACATGCTGCTCCAACACCTGCCCCCGCCAAGACTGTCCGTCGCGCTGCTGCTCGCGCTGCTCGCTAGCGGGCCGGCGCTTGCCGAAAAGGGCGACCGCGAAAAACCGCTGAATATCGAAGCGGACACCGTGGATGTCGACGATCGCAGCAAAACCAGCGTGTTCCGCGGTTCGGTGGTGATGATCCAGGGCACGATGGTGCTTAAGGCAGACAAGGTGACCGTGCGTGAGGACGGCAAAGGCAACCAGTTCGCCACCGCCCTGGGCAAGCCCGCGACGTTTCGCCAGAAGCGTGACGGCGTCGACGAGTACATGGACGGCCAGGGCTTGCGCATGGAGTACGACAGCCTGCGCCAGATCATCGAACTGCATGACAACGCCGAGGTGCGTCGCGGCGGCGACTGGGCGCGTGGCCAGTTCATCGAGTACAACAGCGAGACCAGCACCTACCGCGTCATCGGCGACACCCGTCCCAAAGACGCCAGCGCTGCGCCAGGCACCGGCGGCCGGGTGCGCGCCGTGATCCAGCCGCGCCAACAAACGCCGCAATGAGCACCCTCGCCGCCCAAGGGCTGCGCAAACGCTACAAGTCGCGCACCGTGGTCGAGGATGTGTCGTTCAGCGTCGACGCCGGTCAAGTGGTGGGTCTGCTCGGCCCCAACGGAGCGGGCAAGACCACCTGCTTCTACATGGTGGTCGGCTTGACGCCCAGCGATGGCGGCCGCATCACCCTCGACGGCACCGACATCACCCACCAGCCGATGCATGCCCGCGCACGCCTTGGGCTCGGCTACCTGCCCCAGGAAGCGTCGATCTTTCGGCGCATGACGGTGGCCGAGAACATTCGCGCCATTCTGGAGATCGGCCACGATGACGACGACTTCATCACGCGTCGCACCGACGAGTTGCTCGAAGAACTGCACGTCAGCCACCTCCACGATGCGGCCGCGGTGAGCCTCTCCGGTGGCGAGCGGCGGCGGGTCGAGATCGCCCGTGCGCTGGCCACCGACCCGCGCTTCGTGCTGCTCGACGAGCCGTTCGCCGGCGTCGATCCGATCGCCGTCATCGACATCCAGACCATCATCGCCTACTTGCGTGACCGCGGCATCGGCGTGCTGATCACTGACCACAACGTGCGCGAGACGCTGGGCATCTGCGACCACGCCTTCATCATCAGCCAAGGCCATGTCCTGGCCAGTGGCGAGCCTGCGGCCATTGTCGACAATGAGGACGTGCGGCGGGTCTATCTGGGCGAGCGGTTCCGGCTCTGACCATGAAGCAGACCCTGCAGCTGCGCACCAGCCAGCAGCTGACGCTGACACCTCAGCTGCAGCAGTCGATCAAGCTTTTGCAGCTGTCGACCCTTGAGCTCAACCAAGAGCTCGACCGCATCCTCGACGAGAACCCGATGCTCGAACGCGCCGAGGACGGCGAGGGCGACGAACTGCTGCCACTGCTGGCGGCGTCACTGTCCAGCAGCAATAGCGAGACGGGCGACGCACCGGCAGCGACCGGCGACGACGCCATCACCGTTGCCGACGATAGCGGCGCCGAGCTGCTGTGGGAGGGCACCTCAGCTGGCGGTCATGACGACGACGATTTCGAGCCCGGCGGGCAAACTGCTGCCGTCGAGTCGCTGCGCGAACATCTGGCATGGCAGGTACAGCTGTCGCAACTCGGCGAACGCGACCGGCAGTTGTTGCTATGGCTAATCGAGGCGCTCGACGACGACGGCTACCTGGGCCAACCCTTCGACGAGCTGGTCGAAGCGATTAACGCGGCAGCGGCCGAAGCCGGGCTCGAGGGTGATGAAGGCGAACTGGTGATCCCGGCCGACGAACTGCGGGTCGCTCTGCGCTATCTGCAGACGCTGGATCCGCCGGGCGTGGGCGCCGCCGACTTGGCCGATTGCCTACGCATCCAGCTCGAACAGTTGGCGCCAGATACCCCGTTTCGCGATGCCGCCCTGTTGGTGGTGAACGACCATCTGGATGCGCTCGCCAGCCGCGATGTCGCCGGGCTGCGCAAGCGCCTAGGCTGCGACGACGACACGGTGCGCGGCCTGCATCACCTGATCACCGGCCTCAACCCACGACCGGGTGCGGCCTTCGGCGAGACGGAGACGCGTTATGTCATCCCCGACGTGCGCGTGCTGCGCCAGCGCGATCGCTGGGTGGTGCGCCTCAACGCCGAGGCGCTGCCGCGTCTGCGCATCAACCGCACCTACGCCGAGCTGCTGGGCCGCAACCGCGGCAACAACGGCGAACTCGGCGGGCGCTTGCAGGAGGCCCGCTGGATGCTGCGCAATGTGCAGCAGCGCTTCGAGACCATCCTGCGGGTGTCGCAGGCCATCGTCGCGCGGCAACAGGCGTTCTTTGACCACGGTGAAGTCGCCATGCGGCCGCTGGTGCTGCGCGAGATCGCCGAGGCGCTCGATCTGCACGAATCCACCATCAGCCGCGTGACCACGCAGAAGTACATGATGACGCCGCGCGGCCTGTTCGAACTCAAATTCTTCTTCGGTAGCCACGTTGCCACCGAAAGCGGCGGTGCAGCATCGTCGACAGCGATTCGCGCCTTGATCCGCCAGCTGGTCGCCAGTGAAGATCGCCGTCAACCGTTATCCGACAGTCAGCTGGCTGACATTCTCGGTCGGCAGGGTATTATGGTTGCGAGACGTACTGTCGCCAAATATCGCGAGTCCTTGCAGATCCCCGCAGTCGCTTTGCGGAAGTCGTTGTAATCCTGAGTGAAAGTGAAGGAGTCAACATGAATCTGAGTCTTGCTGGTCATCACGTCGAAATCACCCCGCCGATCCGCGAATACCTTACGGGCAAGCTTGACCGCGTCTTGCGCCACTTCGATGAGGTCACCACGGTGAATGTCGTTCTATCCGTCGAAAAACTCGAGCAGAAGGCAGCCGCCACCATCCACGTGCGCGGCCGTGACCTTCACGCCGAGGCGGTCAACCAGGACATGTACGCTTCGATCGACGCACTGGCTGACAAGCTCGACCGTGAAGTGATCCGCCACAAGGAAAAGCACAACAACCACCATGGCGCCGGCCTTAAGCGACAGCCACTGGCAGACACCTGACCCGTCCAAGCATGAACAGTCTCGCCACCCTGCTGCGTCCTGCACACATCGAACTTGACCTCAGGGTGGCCGACAAACTCGGCCTGTTTGCCCATCTCGCCGATCAAGCCGCTCCTTTGCTTGGCGTTCCGGCCCGCAACATCGTTGACAGCTTCAAGGCCCGCGAGGCGCTGGGATCGACCGGGCTCGGCATGGGTGTGGCGATTCCGCACGGTCGCCTGAAGGGTCTGAAAGACGCTGCGGTGTTCTTCTGCCGACTCAATCCGGCGCTCGACTTCGAGGCGCTCGACGCACGGCCAGTGAATCTCGTGTTTGCCTTGCTGGTGCCTGCCAGTGCCGATGAATTGCATCTGCAACTGCTCGGCGAACTGGCTCAGCACCTCGGTTCGGCGGCGTTTCGTCAGCGGCTGGCGGATGCGCCCGACGCCGCAGCCGTCGTCGACGCCTTTAGCACCAGCGAGGCCTGAGCGTGTCGAGCGTCTCGGTCGCGCAACTGGTCGCCGATAATCAGGTCAAGCTCGGCCTGCGCTGGGTGGTTGACGAGCGCGCCAGCGAGCGTCGCATTGACAGCGAATCGCTGATCAATTCGCCAAACGGCCTGGTCGGCCACCTCAACTTTATCCACCCGAACTGGATCCAGGTGCTGGGCGCGACCGAGCTCGCTTATCTCGCGCACCTCGAACCCTCGACCCTGCACCACCACCTCGATCAGCTGTTTGCGGCGCGCCCTTTGCTGTTGGTAGTCGCCGACGACGCTCCGGTGCCGGATCTGGTCGAGACCGCTTGCCAGCAACACCACACCCTGCTGGTGGCGTCCAACCAGCCGACCATTCCCTTCATGACGTTGCTGCGCAACTACCTGACCTTGCGTCTGGCGCAGTCAACCAGCATCCATGGTGTGTGCCTGGACGTGCTGGGGATGGGCGTGATCATCACCGGCGACTCGGGCTCGGGCAAAAGCGAATTGGGCTTGGAGCTGATCTCCCGAGGCGCTGGTCTGGTTGCCGACGACGTCGTCGACCTCTACCGCATCGGGCCGGACACGCTGCAAGCACGCTGCCCCACCCTGCTGCGCGACTTTCTGGAGGTCCGCGGCCTGGGGGTGCTCAACATCCGCACCATCTTTGGCGAGACCTCGGTGCGGCCGAATAAGAACATCCGCGTCGTGATTCACCTGGCGAGCGTGCGCCATGTCGATCAACCGCCCATGGAGCGGCTGCCGCTCAATGCCAGCGTGATCGAGATCTTGGGCGTCAAGATCGCCAAAGTGACCATCCCGGTGGCCCCGGGCCGTAACCTGGCAGTTCTAGTAGAGGCCGCTGTGCGCAATACCGTGCTGCAATTGCGCGGCATCGACAGCAACCGTGAGCTCGCCGAGCGGCAAGCGAAGATGATCGCTGGCAGCGAATGAGCCCGGTGGGTCGAACGCTCGACATCCTGCTGATCACTGGGCAGTCGGGCGCCGGCAAGAGCATCGCCCTGCGGACGCTCGAAGACAGCGGCTACTACTGTGTCGACAACATCCCCGCGAGTCTCTTGGCCGAGCTGGTCCCGCGCATCGGCCCGAGCATTGCCGCGCCACTGGCGATCAGCGTTGACACGCGCAGTGTTGGTGGTCCGACCAGCGGCAGCGATATTGCCGCCTTGACGGCGCAGATCGACCACCTGCGGCACAGCGGCCACGCCGTACGCGTTCTGTTCCTGGAAGCGCGACCGGAAGTGCTGGCCCGGCGCTTCTCGGAAACGCGCCGCCCTCACCCGCTCGGCGATCCAGCCCGCAACCTCAGCGAGACCATCGCGCTCGAACGCAGCCTGCTCGATGGCATCGCGTCGCAGGCGCACCGTATCGACAGTTCGGATGCGACGGCGCCACAACTGGCTCGGTGGGTGCGCGATTTCGCCGGCTCGGCACCCGGGCACTTCAACCTGCTATTCCAATCGTTCGGGTTCAAGAACGGTGCTCCACTCGGCATGGACCTGGTGTTCGACGTGCGTTGCCTGCCGAATCCGCACTACGACGACGCCCTGCGTCCGCTGACCGGACGCGACGCCGGGGTCGCCGGGTTTCTCGCTGCAACGCCCGAGGCGCAGGCAATGCGGCATGACATCGCCGGTTTTCTGGCGACCTGGCTGCCACGCTATCGCGACGAGCCACGCAGCTACCTGACGGTCGGCGTCGGCTGCACCGGTGGACGGCATCGCTCGGTGTGGCTGGCCGAGCGCCTGGCCGAAGACTGCGCTAGCCTGGCCGCGGTGCAGATCCGCCACCGCGACATCGAGCGGGACAATCCGAAGTGACAGTGCCTCGGCGAGTGGTGGTTGCCTGGAGTGGTGCCTCCGGCATTGGCTACGGCTTGCGCTTGGTCGAAGTGCTGCTGTCCGCCGGCGTGCGCGTAGAGTTGGTGTACTCGCCGGTGACGCAGATTGTCGCCCGCCAGGAGCTTGATGTGACCCTGCCTACCGCGCCCGACGCGGCCGCCGCGCTGTTGCGCGAGCGCTTCAATGCCGGCGAATCACTGCAAGTGTATGGCCGAGAAGCGTGGTTCGCGCCGATCGCGTCCGGGTCCAACGCCGCCGACGCGATGGTGGTGTGCCCGGCCAGCATGGGCACTGTCGCCGCGATCGCTCAGGGCATGGCAAAGACTCTGATCGAGCGCGCTGCCGACGTGATGCTGAAGGAACGCCGACCGCTGGTACTGGTACCGCGCGAGACCCCGCTGTCGGTGATCCACCTCGAGAACCTGCTGCGCCTTGCCCGCGCCGGCGCCTGCGTGCTACCCGCCAACCCGGGCTTCTACCACCGTCCGCAGCGGGTGGAGGATCTGATCGACTTCATCGTAATGCGGGTGTGCGACCAAATCGGCGTCGCCACCGATCTGCTGCCGCGCTGGGGCGAGACACCAGACGTTGACTGAGCGTCAGTCCGATCGCACCAGTGCCGTACTGGTTTGCTGGGCGACCCCCACCTCGGGTATCGCTTGTTCTTGCGGCTGCTCACTATGTTCGAAAGCGCTTCGCAAAGGACACCCAACGAGGACCGCCAGCAACCGTTGCTGACGCTCCACTAAGCATCACGGGCGGGGCGCGTCGGAGCGTCCGTCGCAGGGACTTCTGCGCGCAGCGCAGCGGAGCAAGGCGGACGTCCCGGCAACAGCCCCGCCAAGCCACAGCGACCGTCCCCACTGCGGCTACTGCTGTGCGCCGGCGGCCAACTCGCGGTCGAGCGCCAGAAGCCGCTCCGGCGTCCCGATGTCATGCCAGCGCCCGGGATGGCTGACACCGCCGACACGGCCGTCCCGCATCGCGTCGATCAACAGGGGGGCCAGCTTGGACGGCTGACACGGCGGCGTGTCCGCGAACAACTCCGGCCGGTAGACGCCGACGCCGGAGAAGGTGAGCGTCCCGCCCCCGTCTGGCCCATCGCCGCGCGGCAGTACACGACCGTCGACCAAGCGAAAATCGCCCTCGGGATGCTGCGGCGGATTCGGCACCAGCACCAATTGCGCGAGGTCTTCGGGCCTCTGCAGGGCTAATCCGCGGAAGTCGATGTCGCACCAGATGTCGCCGTTGACCACCAGAAAGGGGGCACCGTCGGGCGACAGCCGATTTGGCCGCGATACGCCCGCGCCATCCACCGGGCCGTCGCCCAGTGCCGAACGGATGCCGCCAGCGGTCTCCCAAGCGCCAGGCGGTTCGGCTGAATAGCTGATGACCGCATCCCATGCTGAACCGTCACCCAGCGCCCCGACAATCTGCGCACCCAGATGCGCATGGTTGACGACGATCTCGCGCAAGCCAGCGGCCACCAGCCGCTCGATGTGCCAGACGATCAGCGGCTTACCGCCGACCATCAGCAGAGGCTTGGGCGTGTGGTCGGTCAGCGGACGCATGCGCTCGCCGCGGCCAGCCGCGAGAATCATCGCGCGACGAGGGTAGAACGCGGCTGGTCCGGCCACCGCCGTCGGCCTCAGAAGGTCAAGCCCGACTGCACACCATCGCCAGCGAGCGTGTCGAGCAATCGTGCCAAGGGTTTGAGCTCGCCGTAGCGGCGAGCCGCTGTGTGCAGGTAGTTGAAAACCGCCGGCATGTCCTTAAGGTAGCCGTCCTTGCCATCGCGATGATAAAGCCGCGCGAAGATGCCCAGCACCTTGAGTTGCCGCTGCACCCCCATCCACTCGAAGTCGCGCCAGAAGTCAGAAAAATCCGCCGAGACCGGAAGTCCCGACTTGCGCGCAAGCTCCCAGTAGCGGATCGCCCAATCGAGTTGCTCCGCCTCGGGCCAGACGATGTAGGCATCGCGCAGCAGTGAAACCAGATCGTAGGTGATCGGCCCGTAGACCGCGTCCTGAAAGTCCAGCACGCCGGGTGCGGGGTCAGCCGCCATCAGGTTGCGACTGTGCCAGTCCCGGTGCACGAACACCAAGGGTTGGGAGGCTGTGCGCGCAATCACCAGACGGTACACCGCCTCCAGTGCCTCGGCCTCGGTGGGGGTCGGCGTGTGCTGCAGATGACGCGCCAAATACCAATCCGGGAACAGGCGAACCTCGCGCTCGAGCAAAGCCTCGTCGTAAGCGGGGAACACCCCGGCGCGACTGGCACGCTGCAGTGTCACCAGTTCGGCGTTGGCCGCGCAGTAGTAATGGTCAGCGTTCTCAGGCGTCAGCACATCAAGATAGGTTTGAACACCCAAGTCGCTCAGCAGCAGAAATCCCCGCTCGAGGTCCTCTGCAAGAACCTGCGGGACCCGCACCCCGGCTTCGGCGAAAACCTTGGCAGCCTGCACAAAAGGCCGGCAATCCTCGTGTGGCGGTGGCGCATCCATGGCGATGAGCGAGTCGAGACCCTCACGCTTGACCCGAAAGTAACGCCGGAAACTGGCATCAGCGGACGCCGGCTGCACCTCGAGCAGCTGTCCGGCCAACACCTCCGCCAGCCAAGCTTCCAGTGCCTGTCGTCGAGCATCGCGTTGCGGATCGGGGGCAGTAACCATGGGGGGATCAGTAAGCGGGTGGTAACATCGACGCATCTTAAGGCACTGCAAGGTGCCGGCGCGCCTTCGCTGGAGGCGGTCGGCCCGACTGGGACAAGCTGTCGTCGTGACTGCGCGCGTCATCTCCTCAATTCTGCTGACCCTGTCGCTGTGCCTTTGGCTCGGAGCACACACCGCACAGGGCGCGTCGCTCGAGCCGTTCCAGGTCGACCCGGAGCTGCTGGGCAATCCGTCGGCACCGAAGCCGCGCCCCCCTGCCACGGCGCCTCCGACGACGCCAGCCAAAAGTCCGCCGTCGCGCGATACAACGGTACGCCCGGCGCCAGCAGCCACGGCGCAACCCGCGCCAGTGGCCCCAGCCCCGCAGATGCTATCCACGCCTGCCAATCCAGTTGTCGGCGCGGACTCCGTGCCACTAACCGTCGATGCCGAAACGCCCACCCCCGCGGCAAGCACCGCAGACCTCAACCGCTGGACAGGCGCCACGCACATCGGACCGAGCCTTCGGCCGATGACCCCCAATCCCCGAGGGCTGCCAGTCGAGGCTGCCAAGGCCTTGGCAGCGCCTTTAGTGACACCTACGGCAGCCCCGCTAAAAGCTGCCCCACCCGCGACCCGGTCGGCGGGCTCTAGCGCACCACCCCAAGCGCTGACTGTTCCAGCCGCCACGTCCGCCCGACAAGACCTGCCACCATTCGAAGTAGATCCGGAACTGCTCGGCGGCCGGCGCTCGGTGGATCCGCTGGTCGCCAGCGCACCTGCCTTGCCCGCTGTCGCCAAACCCGCACCGACGCGACAGCCGGCTGCTGATGCCGGCCCTGTACAGCCCTTGTCCGTTGAG
>Ga0114977_10001396_pt1 | contig 15821 bp, 13 predicted proteins | sample S_130805_MF_Meta_FD_87026 | JGI IMG/M metagenome (GOLD analysis project Ga0114977, IMG submission 87026) | Freshwater microbial communities from Lake Simoncouche, Canada to study carbon cycling - S_130805_MF_MetaG | ecosystem: Environmental > Aquatic > Freshwater > Lake | place: Lake...
CTAATTTATTATATGATAAAGTACTAATAGATACAATTGACAATAATTTAAATTTAAACAATATTTTAAATGATAAAGCACCAGAAGAAATTAACAAAAATTTAAATTTAAGTAATTTATTATACAATAAAGTACTAATAGATACAGGCAATAATAATTTAAATTTAAACAATTTATTATACGATAAAGTACTAATAAATGCAAGCAATAATAATTTAAATTTAGATGTATTATCACATGATAAAACACCAGAATCAATTAATTATAGTTTAAATTTAACTAATTTATTATATGATAAAGTACTAATAGATACAGGCAATAATAATTTAAATTTAACTAATTTATTATATGATAAAGCACCAGAATCCATTAACTATACTTTAAATTTAACTAATTTATTATATAATAAAGCACTAATAGATATAGGTAATAACACTTTAAATTTAGATGTATTAAATGATAAAACACCAGAAGAAATTAACAACAATTTAAATTTAACTAATCTGGTATATGATAAAACACCAGAATCCATTAACTACAATTTAAATTTAGATGTATTATCACACGATAAAACACCAGAATCAATTGACTATAGTTTAAATTCAAGTAATATTTTAAATGAAAGAATATCAGACGTAATTGACTATAGTTTAAATTTAGGCGGTATAGTAAGCGACAAAACAACAATAGATACAGGTAATAATAGTTTAAATTTAAGCAATTTACTCTATGATAGAATATCGGATGGCGCTGGTACGAATTTAACTTTTACCAGTGGATTAAATGATACGACATCGGATATAATTAATACTAATTTAAATTTAATTGCAGGGTTGAGTGAAAAAACAACAGATGTAATTAACAACACTTTAAATTTGAACGGTGGATTAAATAATAAAATATCTGATGTTGTTAGAAATAACAACAAATTAAACAATTTAAATTTAGATAAAACAAATGAAACGGTTAATAATAATTTAAATTTAGGTGTAGTATTAAATGACAAAACAAATGAAACAGTTAATAGCAACAACAAATTAAACAATTTAAATTTAGATAAAATATCCGACATAATTTCATCAAATGTAGGAAACAGTAAAACTGATATTATATTTGAATCAGATGTTACAAATTTTATTGGTGGGTTGACAAACAACGAATCTGTTTTATCAAATGAAATAGTTACATCATCAATTTCTTTTGTTCCATATGATACATCATCCGCTGTTGAATTTAATCCGACATCTTTAGTAAATTATGTGCGTCAAATAAATGACATATTCTATATGTCAGGAAGTCAATTGACTTCTAGCAGACTAGATTACCAAGATGAATTACAATTAAAAGTCGTTGGTAAATTTTCTTCTGGTCTTTATTTAGACAATTTGGATTATAATATACCATATAGAGCTAGTTTTTTGGTTAAAAATTGGCCGTTTTATCAATATAATACCAGTAGTTATTGGTATTTACCTGTACCAATCAATGCATCAAATACAGATTTTAGAAGTTCTAAAGCAGATTGGGTTAAAGTAGGTCTTGAAACGGGCGGAACACTTACAGATGAATACGGGTTTTCTATTGACTTTTAATATTATCATCTATTTATTAAAGAATGAGAATTACAGATTTAAATCAGTTATTTACTGCGTCACTCAATAATGTTTTATACATTATTGATACAAACGACACTGGTTCATTTTTATCAGGATCAAGCAAGCAAATTACAGTTGGAAATTTTTTATCATCTAGCGGTGTATTTGGAAATGGTACGTCAAGTTATTCATTAAACGCAATTACAAGTAGTTATGCATTTACATCTTCATACGCATTAAATAGTGGTACATCACTTATAACAGGAAGTCTCTATCCTATTACCAGCAGTTGGGCACTTAAAGTTATAAGTGCTTCCATTTCCAATACTTCTAGTTATATATCACCTACATTTATTTCCGAATCTGCCGCTGCGTCTGGATTTGGAACTGGTGGTGGATCAACTTTAGTAACTGGCTCTACATATCCAATAACAAGTAGTTTTGCTGTTACTGCAAGTTATTCGATAAGTTCAAGTTATTCACTATCATCTAGTTTTGCACAGACATCTAGTTTTATATCGCCTTTATTCATATCACAATCTGCTGTATCTTATGGATTTGGTTCAGGAGGAGGTAGTGGTGCAGGATTTCCATATACAGGAAGTGCTAATATTAGCGGAAGTTTAAATTTATCAGGAAGTCAAACTATAACCGACAATCTAACAGTTAATGGTTATATAAGTGCATCTTCATTTACGGGTTCTTTATTAGGAAGTTCATCGTTTGCACCATCCGCAAGTTATTCACTTACTGCAAGTTATGCATTAAATGGTGGTAGTGGAGGCGGTGGTGGTGGACCGTCGTATTTAATAAATACATCAAGTTTAATTACCGCTACATTAACATCGAGTACACAACAATTTGTATCGAATGGTGTGCAAAGTAACTATAATTTGAATGAAATATCAAAAAGCGTTACAGATATTTTGGTATTCGTTGATGGTGTTGCACAAAGGCCAACTTCTAGTTACAGTGTAATTAGCGAATCTGTGTTAGTTTTTAATTCTGTTCCTACATCAGGAAGTAATGTTGAAATAAGATATTTTTCTTCCGCTTTAGTCGTTAGTTTTGCAACATCATCATTGGGCGCAGAATATTATACAGGAAACAACAGTTCATCATTATTTTTATTAACTAATCAATATGTTTATCACGATTATGATGTGATTGTAAGTTTGGATGGATTGATTCAAAAACCAACAATTGATTACGCAGTAATATCTGGTTCATATTTAAATTTTAGTACTCCACCGCCACAAAGTACAGATATTGAAGTTAGATATTTGGTAGTTACTACAACTGCAATATCAACCGCCACAAAAGCAGTGCCACCATCTATTGTATACAGTCTGGAAATTGATTGGGGAACAAATGATAATTTTGAAAAACAAGTAAGTACATCTGAAACTTATACATTTACAAATGTTTTTCCTGGTAGATATATAAGTTTCATTTTATCAAATACAGGATCAATTGGTACTATAGTTCCTTCATTTTCTACACCAATTAAATGGTCATCTGGTATAAGTCCTGAAGGAACATTAACAGGAAGTGTGTCAGTTTACACATTTTATAAAACAAATTATTATTTATTAGGCAACGCAGTGGAAAACTACATATGATAAATAAATCATTTATATTTTTTAGAGATTATTTGCCAGGAGTACTTGGCAAAAAATTTATAAATTTATCAAAAAAATATAAACAAAGTTTGGGTCAAGAAATAATAGGAAGCATTTCAATTTTAGATATAAATTATTATGTATCTGAAAGTTTATCAATATCAGAAAGTACATTAAATTTAAAAAATGGCAGGGGTTTTTATTTAGAAGATCAATCTTTTATTTATTTAGAATATGCAGATGCAATATTACAACCTGAAATAACACAAAGTGATTTTGCATATAACATTTCAAACTTAAATATAAATTACTATATATCTGAAAGTATTGCTACAGGATCTACAGTAGCATATCAAAATTATAATTATGTGTATTTGCAAGACAATTCATATTTATTGCTTGATTAATGAAAAATGAAATTAAATATACATTACAAGGAAAAGTTAGACTTTTTGTAAAAGAAAATGACAAAATCATAAAAGATACTGGTTTTGTTAAAAATTTAATTTTAAATACCGGTATGGATGAATTTGTAAATCGTCCTATAACCGATTTATTTTCTTGTTGTGTAATAGGTAGTGGTTCTGCAGAAACCAAAAAAGTTTCCAAACCAAATATAATCTTATATACATCCGGAAACGGATATGATGCGAATTTGTACAATACATTGGCTTATAGAGTGGGTTCTTTTGTAAGTTTTGCAGATGTAAGTCCCACTGCAAGTATAATTACAACAAGTGATATTGGTAGATTGATTAAAATTGAAAATGATGGAAATTATGTAATATCAAGTAGAACTAATAGTTTAACATGCAGTGTTCTAAATATAGACGGCACTGTTCCAACTGGTTCGTCTTATAACAACGATTATTCAATTCACTTTGTAGAACAAATATCAATGTCAGCCGAATTATTCAGAATCGGTAAATCTACTGATGTTTATTCTTTTCCATCTTCATCATATGGTAATTATTATAATTATTCAAATGGTACTACAATTACTAATGGTACCGTAATACACACTAGATCATTTCTTTTAAATAGTTTACCGTATGACATTGTTGTTAGAGAAATTGGATTATCATGGTCACCATTACCAAATATTAATCAATTATTTAGCAGAATAAGATTAACTTCAGGTCCAAGTGGGTCAGCTGTAAATTTGACTACAGGTCAAAATTTAGTAGTTTTGTATGAATTGGATGTAACGATGTCACCTTATATTGCAACTAGTTCAAGTTTAAGTTCAAGTTTAAGTTCAAGTAATGTATCAGGATTAATTCAAATGGAATCGTATGGTATATCAAAGATAAATTCAAATGGATTAACAAGTTATTACGATGCCGGATACCACGGAAATGAACCATATTTTAACAATCAAACAAGTGTTTTTGGATTACCGTCAACATCTTATGGTAGATTATTTATATATACATCTTCAGATTCTTCTTCTTTTTCATCTTGGGGAACAAATATATCTAGAACGTCCAATTTAGTAACAAAATCAATTGATTATATATCATCATATACATCAGGTACATATAATCTTAAAAAAATAGCTACATTTAGTGACGTTGAATCAATTAATTCTGATTTAAGAACTATAGGTATAGGTGTAAATACTAATAAAAATTTATTATCATTTATAACTGATACACCTCAAAATAAACAAAATGGATATTTATTTAGTATATCTCAATCTTTTAATTGGTCAAGAGGTTTAAATTAATTATGTCAAAACGAATATCAGATTTACCTGAATATAGAGTTATTAGTGGTTCAATGTATGTGCCAGTAGTAGATTTGAATGCGTCTGCTTCGGTAAGAAATAAAAAAATGAAGATTGACGAATTAATGAAATATTATCCAGTTTCTTCAACCTCTTATATTAATAGAACTCCTGGGTTTGGTTATTTTGGTGACGGATCTGATTCGAATGGTAATTTTTCTAGCAGTGTTCAAGTATCCAGTTCATTAAATGTAGCATCTGATGGTAATCCTATAATTTTAAATTTTAAATCTTTGTTTATTTCACAAAGTTTATTGTTTTCCCCAACTAGAAGATGTAAAGGAATGTTAATATTTGTAGATGGAGACTGCACAATAAGCGGTACAGTTAGTATGACAGCTAAAGGTGCAAATACGACTCCACAAGATTGTCAGTTTTATCCCATAAATCCGCCTTATATGGGATATTATTGGACTGATATAATATTTCCAACTGCGCAATATTATAGTCCGGTTTGGGATATCGGATCTAATGGTGGATCTGCAGGTCCTGTAAATCAAAAGGGTGCAAATGGATATTCAGCTGGAACGGGATATAGCGGTGGTGGTGGCGCAGGTGGAAGTAATACAACCAATACTGGGTCATCTGGTGGTTATGGTATATCTTTTTCAGGAGGCAGTGGTGGTGGAGGTAGAGGTTCTACTGCTGCAGGTGCATCAACTGTTAACGGCGGCGCAGGCGGTGCAGGTGGTACAGGAGCGGGTGGTGGTGCAGGTAATCCTGGTGGTAGCCCAAATGGTGGACAAGGAACAGGAGGATTGTTAATATTGATTGTAAAAGGAAATTTATATATTGGCCCAAGCGGAAGTATTCAATCAAATGGATCAAACGGAGGAGCAGCAACATCAGCAAGTTGTTCAGGTGGTGGTGGATCTGGTGGTGGAATCGTATATGTATATTATGCAAATAACTTATTTAGTAGTTCTATTACACCCGCAATAACAGTTACAGGTGGAGTAGGCGGAGCAGGATCTGGTTCTGGATTTAACGGTGGTAACGGCGGAACAGGAAGTTTAGTAGTACAAAATTTATTTAATGCATTTCCAATAATTTATTAATATGGCAAATAGAAGAATTACAGATTTAACGGCGGTAACTTATATATCAAGTAGTTTGTATATACCAGTTTTTGATCCTGATGCAAATTTAGATATTGATGCTGACGGTTATTTGGATAATGATAAAAAAATAAGACTAAATGATTTTATGTCAGTTCCATCACAATCAGCAATGACTTGGTTTGGAACAGGTGTAGATGGTGATTTATATACAACATCAAGTCTGACTTTTACAACTACACTCAACCAAAATGTTTTAATTAAAAACTATAAATCATTGATTATTAACGCCAATCATACATTGACAGTTTCAAATAGTTGTAAAGGATTGTTAATTTATGTTGGGGGCGATTGTATTATTAATGGTACATTAACAATGACTGCTAAAGGAGCAAATCCTGCTTCTGTATCAGGTGTAGAAGCACATTATGTTTATCAAAACAGAGATTATTTAGGTGACTTTTTTCCGATTTGGTATTTTGATACAAACAATGATATGGGATATATTCGAATACCTGCGGCAGGCGCTGCGGCTGGTTCATCAGGTATAAATGGTCAAACAGGAGGTTCATATCCAGGCGGATTCGGAACGGCTGGTACAAGTTGGTCAGGAGGAAGTTATAGCGGATATTTAGGCGGAGGATTGTTAATACTGGTTGTAAAAGGAAATTTAACTATCGGTTCAACGGGAACTATTTCTTCGAATGGAGATACATTGGCTGGAGGAGGAAGAGTCGTAGTATTATATAATAGGAATTATACAAATAATGGTAGTATTACGGTTACTGGTTATACAGCGGGATCAACAACAGTAAAAAGTATTGAGGTTTGGCAATAATATTAATTATTTACTATGGCAACAAGAATTTCAGACATGTCAGAACTTACAGCTAGTATAAATAATTCTAGCAATGTGTTTTCTTTTGTAGACAATACAGAATCAAATTCATCAGACCAAAATAAAAAAATATCATTTAATAATTTTTTAAAATTTTTCGTAGAAAATTTTGATGAAAATCCGGCTAACGATTTGTCCGTATCAAGTAATTCACAAATATTTCCCGCAAGTGATACTAGTACAACTACTAAAGTAAAAGTATATAGAAACTTATATATTAATAGTGGTGTTACTGTTACACCTAATGCTAGTTGTTATGGAATAATATTTATTTGTACAGGAGATTTTAGGAATGACGGTATAATTTCAATGATAGGAAAGGGACTATATGGATCTGGTAGTGGTGCGCCATATAATACAATTAACACATTGTATGGTTGGCAATTACCATTGGATAATCCCGTAGCAAAAAAAGCAAATAATTTTAGATTTGCAAAATCAGGTTCTATTTGGACCAATTTAATATCCCCACCATCAAAATATTCACTTCCCGTATTTGGTACATGTGGCGGCGGTGGATTCGGCGGCGGTAACACTTATAAACCTGGTGGTGGGGGTGCTGCAGGTACTATGTTTGGAGCTGGAGGTGGCGGAGGTGGTGCGGGTTTTGGATTTAGTCCAAACCCAGCCACGCCAAAAGGAAATGCAGGAAGTCCAGCCGTAGGAATTGCAGGAGGATCAGGTGGAAATGCCGATCCTATTTATTCTGGCGATGAAGGTGGCGGCGGTGGTGGCGCAGGTTCTCCTGCCGGTAGTGGTGGCAGTTCTGGTCCATTAACTTCGCCTTTTGGACAGTCCACCGCCGGCGAGAACCTAGCACCGGCCGGTTCGATGTGTTTTATTGTAAAAGGAAATTTTGCTAATTATGGTACAATTATATCTGTAGGAGGTAGCGGTGGTCGTGGTGGCGGCGCTGGCGGCGGCGGGGGCGGCGGATCAGGAGGTGGATCTATAACAATTATATATGGTGGGTCATATTATGGCGGTACATTGAGTTATTATGGTGGAAGTGGTGGTTCCAGCGGATCGCCCGCCGGAGCATCTGGCGCTAACGGTAGCTCAGGTGGGTTTTCCGCAACAAATATTAATTTTATTTAAACATATATGGGACTAAACATTTCAGAACTACCAGAATTAACGTCAAGTTATTATAATTCATTTGATAGTGTAATTCCTGTCTTGGATTTAAACGATTCGTCCATTAACGATCAAAATAAAAAACTATCATTTTTCAAATTATATCAAAATTTGTCAAATAATTTATCAAATAAAAATCAAAATAGTTTTTTAAATTATTTTGGTTCAGGAAAAGATGGTGTTTTAACACTTAGTAGCAGTGTTCAAACATCTAGTTCATTTAGTTCCAGTTACAATGGTGATTTTTTAATAAAACAATTTACAAATTTTACAGTTCAATCCGGAGTCACTTGTTCAGTTATAAATCCGTGTAGAGGATTAATAATCTTTTGTACAGGCAGTTGTACAATATCAGGACTTTTAACAATGACTGCTAAAGGAGGAGGCGTAGCAACCGCAACAGATCCTTTTTGGAGCGCATCTGTTTCCAGTTTAAATGCATCTTTATATGTAAATACAGGAAGTGTTACACCTTGGAACTGGGCAAAAAGTGGAAGTCTTTGGTTTGATACTTATAAAACCGAAATTGGATTAAAAGGACTTGCATCTGCAGGGTCACAAACACAATATCCATCTACAGGAAGTAATGGACAAGCAGGTATATTTTCATGTGGAGGAGGTGGGGCAGGTGGAAATCACAATTTTAATACACAGCCAACTCAATCAGGTGCATATGGAGGAACTGGGTCATTATTTTGCGGAGGAGGAGGAGGCGCAGGATCATATGCAAATACATTATATTCATCCAGTGCATATGCTAATTTTGAAATAGGTGGAAATAGTATTAGTTCAGGAGGAGCAGGTGCTGGTAATCCAGCAGGTGATAGTATCACGTCGCCTAATTCTACATTCAAGTCTACATTTGGTGTTGGTGGATTGTTAATATTGATTGTTAGAGGAGATTTAACGTTAACAGGTAAAATTTCATCAGAAGGATCTAATGGTGGAAGCAGTTCGATTTCTTATGGTGGTGGCGGTGGGGCGTCTGGTGGTGGACGAATAATTATATTATATGGGGGAACATATACCAATACAGGAACAACAACTGTTGCGGGTGGTATAGGAGGTAGAGTATTAGGAAGCACTGCTACTCCTGGTGGTGATGGAGGAGCTGGTGCGATAACTGTTTTAAAAGTAATTCAGTAACATACTTATATATAAGTTTATGAACGAGTATATTATATTGCATTGTATACACAATAAAGACAGTCGAGATTTCGTAGAAAAGTACGGAAATAAAACTGATGTTTTTGTGTTAATAGATGACGGAAATGAAGTCAGAAAAAGATTTCCTTATATTGGTGCGTTTCCAACCGTAATTATACCTACGCCAGAATACACAAAAGTTGATAATGACGGCAATTTAATTACAGTAAGTTCTGATATTGAATATATTAGAATGCCATCGTCATGGGATGAAGTTGAAACCAGAATAAATTTTTGGAAAAATGTATAAATAAATGAGAAAATTATCTACAGATTTAATAAAAAGCGGAAGTTTTCAAGGAACATTTACTGGTAGTTTTAGTGGTAGTATTACAGGAAATGCTAATACATCTGATACTGCCAGTTTTGCATTAACATCCAATACATCTGATACTGCATCATTTTCAAATGTTTCTTTTACATCGATAAGTTCAAGCTTTGCACTTTCATCTAGTTATGCTCCAAATTTAGGAGTTACAATAATTACAGGCAGTGGAGTGTTAGTGACAAATACATTTGATGATGTATCATCTAAAAATGTTTATAACAACATCATTACTACATTCAAGTCACAAGAAAATGAATCATTATCTAGATATAATTTAATTGACGGTTTCATTGATGATTTTACAGATTCGACTGGTATATTTGAAAGTTCTTCATTTTTCTTTCGTCCCAGTGGTTCTTATGGTTCCAAAGGATATTTTACTAATGAATTACCTTTGGGTGATTTTTATTACAATAATAATTTGTTGTTAATGCATTTTAGTGGTTCGAATGATTCGACATCATCATTCGATTCAGGACGATTAAATACAACAGTTGGATGGTTTGGTGATGCAAAAATTACTTCAAGTGAATATAAATTTGAATCGTCATTATTTGTAGGTGGAACTGGATATATTACGGCTTCAAATTTAAGTTTAGGAACAGACTATACAATTGAGTTCTGGGCTAAGTCTACTGTTAGTTCTTATTTATATTCGAAAGTTTTATTTAATCTAGGAAATGCGGGTACGTTTTCACAAATTACAGCTAATACAGTTTCTTGGAATTTGGTACCATCAACAATTACCGTTCCAAATATTAATAATTGGAATCATTACGCATTTACAAGAAAAAATAACATTGCTAATATATTTTTAAATGGTGTATTACAAACATCATCAAGTAATTCGTCTTCTGTTTCCAATTCAACTTTATATGTTGGTCGTGGTATAAGTCCGTCCACATTAACTTATTGGAATGGGTTTTATGATGAATTTAGAATCACTGCAAATACAGCAAGATATAATGGACCATCATTTACAACTCAGTCTATAGAATTTTATAATAATTTAGGTTCTGATCCTACAGGTAGTGCGTATTCTGGTTCATTAATTTTAAATTATCAAAGTTGTTCAACTAATATACAAAATGTAAATGTTGTTGTATTGGCTGAACCATTGTCATCTTCATTTAGTTTAAATAACAACTTTAATTTATATGTATCCAAAGATAGTGGAAGTACATATTATGGTTCACCATTAGTTTATGGCTCAGTTTATAGTTCAAGTATTTTAATATACACATCTACTTTAGATTTGTCTTCATACGGAACAGGTAGTGTTTTAGCTTTGGGTATAAGTTCTTCTATTTCTCCTTTGAGAATATATGGTGTAGGTGTAGTATCTACGACAAGTAACAGAAATAACATTTTAGCTACATCTGGATTAGTAGGTATAAATTATTCATCTTTATATGGAAATGGATTATCTTCTAGTTATAATGTATCTGATTCTAGTTTTAATTCATCTAATACAATTGTATTTTTAACGGGGTCAGTTTTGAGTCCAACTACTGATTTTAGTTTGTCTGATGGCAATTTAGTATTGGCAAATCCTGTACCAAATAATCAAAAAGTAAGTTTATTAAAATTTACGTCATTATTATCAGAATCAAATCCAAATACGGCTGTAATGGATTTTCAAAATATTTCAGCTACTTTAAGTCAATCTATTTTAACATTATCACAAAATGTAAATATTCCAAAAAATTTAATAGTAAGTATTAACGGTTTAATTAAAAATTTAAATGACGATTATTCAATATCTGGTAGTAAATTTTTAGTATTAAACAAACCACCAGCATCATTAGATAACATATCTATAAGATATGTTAATACAATTGCTAACGCTGAGATTCTTTCACAAACATATGTTGCAAATGGTATATCTTCAAGTTATACTTTATCTTCTAGTTTAAATAATGTTAATGGTGTATTAGTTAGTATTAATGGTATATTACAAACACCATCTTTACATTATTATATAAACAGTTCTTCATTGTATGATTCAGTTGTATTAGATGCATCTCCAACATCTGGAAGTATAATTGAAATTAGAAAAATACAGTATGCATCGCCAAATTCTACATTAACTTCAAGTTTTTCAACCACTGCAAGTTATGCATTAAATGCGGATATATACATGACAGCAAGTAATGTTAATCAGTCAATTGCATATAGTGTAAGTCAAAGTCAAGAATTTGTTGTTACCAATGCACAATTAACAGATAATTATTGGTCAGCAAATATCATTGAAGAATGGGATTCAGGATCTTTTGTATTGGATTCAAATTATTCTAATGTAAAATTACTTTTACATTTCAGTGGGTCAAATCGAAGTAGTAGATTTATTGACAATAGTTTGAATAACTATACCGCATCAATTAGTGGGTCTCCTATAATATCAACAAATGAAAGTAAATTTAATAATTCAAGTTTATTTTTATCAAATAATTCATTCTTATATTACTCACAAAGTTTGTTACCTTTATCAAGCAATTTCACAATAGAATCTTGGGTTCAACCTATAAGTTATGTAAATCAACCCGCAATTTGGTCGCAAGGCAATGGATTTCCTTTTGGTGCAAATAGATTACAACTTTATTTAAATACATCTGGAAATGTAATTGTACAATATGGTGCGGCTAATATTATTACATCATCATTATTAGTACCACTGAGTAAATGGACAAATATTACTTTTGTAAAATCATCAAGTATACAATATTTGTTTATAGATGGAACATTAACAAATACAAGTTCAATTTCTACACTAGAAACTGCAGCGTTTATTATAGGAAATAATTATTCACTTGGAAGTCAATATTTTAACGGTTATATTGATGAATTTAGAATAACTAATAGTGCTAGATATTCTTCAAGTTTTACTGTTTCTGATATTGAATTTTCAAATGCAAATACTGTATCTCAATCCGCAACAAAATATTTTGCATCAATTGGTGGATTAAATGACAGTTATGCAGATTACGGTGTAGAAAAATTAAGTGACACTTCAATTAAAATAAAAAAATTATCAAAAACAACACAACCTATTAGTGCTTCTGGTTATTTGAATCCAATAGTCGATAGAGTTTATGTAAATGTTGTAGATAACACTAAAGCATTAGTTCAAACATTAACCGCAGTGTACGCATCAACAGCAAATAGTGCTTCATATGCAAATACTGCGTCATACGCAACTTATACACAAACTTCATCTTTTTTATCATTTTCATCTTCTATATCAATTACAAGCTCTATAAGTTCTTCATATACAGTTACTTCTTCATATGCAGTTACTTCTTCATATGCATTAAACGGAGGTGGTAGTGGAGAATCATTTCATCCATTTTTGTTTGGTTGATAAATCAAAATTTAAAAATATATATACAATATGCCAACAATTTATAAAATTTTAGGTCAATCAAATCCTGCTTTAACAACCATTACCGATTTATATACTGTTCCTTCTGCTACATCCGCAGTGTGTTCAACACTAAATATAGCCAATTTAACATCTAGCAATGCTACATTTAGAATCGCAGTAATACCATCGGGTTCATCATTGCAAGCTAAAAATTATTTAGCATATGATACAGTTGTACCTGCTAATGATAGTATTGGATTAACGATTGGTGTAACGCTTGGACAATATGATAAAATACAAGTATATTCATCAACTGTAAGTCAGTCGTTTAATTTGTTTGGTGCGGAAATAAGTTAATATGAAGATTAAAACTTTAAGCGTATCCACTTATCCTAGATACAATGCAACAAATGCAATGCCAGACCAGAGGGGTAAAGCTATTTTTGGTTATGGTAGCGGTGGCTCTATGACTAATTTAGTATCCAATACTGGAGTAGTTGCGGCGGATACTACAGGCGTTGGTACTGCTAGAAGCGAATTAGCAGCTTCTGGATATGGCACTGATAAAGCTATATTTGGTTATGGTAGCGGACCTGTTTCTATGACAAACAAAGTATCCAATACTGGAGTGGTTGCTATAGATACAACTGGCGTAGGTACTGCTAGAACTGCTTTAGCAGCAGCTGGATATGGAACTGATAAAGCTATATTTGGTTATGGATATACTAGTGCTGCTGTATCTATGACAAATTTGGTAAGTAACACAGGAGTGGTTGCAACAGATACAACAGGTGTAGGTACTGCTAGATACTATGTAGCTGCTGCTGGTTACGGAACTGATAAAGCTATTTTTAGTTACGGTGCAGGTGCTAGCGGTACTAATTTAGTAAGTAATACAGGGGTTGTTGCTTTAGATACAACAGGTGTCGGTACCAGTAGATTTGGACTAGCTGCAGCTGGATATGGAACTGATAAAGCTATATTTGGTTATGGTTATACTGGTGTTTATGCATCTACGACTAATTTAGTATCCAATACAGGAGTGGTTGCTACAGATACAACTGGCGTAGGTACTGGTAGAAATTATTTAGCAGCAGCAGGATATGGGACTGATAAAGCTATATTTGGTTATGGTTTCGTTAGTACTCCTGCAGCTACATCTATAACAAATTTGGTATCAAATACAGGTGTAGTTGCGACAGATACAACAGGCGTAGGTACTGCTAGATATTATTTAGCAGCAGCAAGATTTGGGGGAGTATGATAAAAATAAATTAAAATATATATATTAAACAAACATATGTATATCAAACAAAATATATGGCATCAAATCTAAATTCAGAATTTAATTATCGTTATCAAGTTATTGGCAATACCCCATGGGAAAAACTAAAAACACTAAAAGGTTTTCTTGTGGGTAGAAAAAGAGCAGCTGTTTTGGAACAAGTTGCTGATTTAAAATATAAAGCTAAATTAGCAGAACTAAAACATCTAAAAGAATTACCTGCATTACAACATGTAATTCTAAATTTAGAAGCTGAAATTTTAGAACTTGAATCGCATCTTGACGATCAAAAACATGCTTTTGAATTAAACCGTCAAGAAATAAAGATTTTAGAAAATTTAATGTCTGAATTATATACAATTGTTGAACCAACCAGAATACCTGGTTATACAGACGATCAAATGTTTGAAGCAAATGCTAATAATGAATTTACAATTACCGTTGGAAGAGAAATACAAGCAGAAATTATTGCCAATGGCAGACCATCTCCTGCCAAATTACTTAACGCAATGAGTAATCCACAAACACTTGAGTCTTTAAAACTAGTTGGATTAGTACCAAAAGAAACGAATTTATTGGAACAAACAGATATTGTAGATGCATTAAAATTAAATAATATCAATGAACCAAAACTACTAGAATAATATGAAACTTTATAAATTACCATCCCAAAATTTTGAATTGTTGTTTGGAAAACCTAGGTTGCCTGGAGAACAAATTGAAATTAAACCAGTGAATGATGTTTTAATTATTGCACAATCACCTGATTGTTCTAGTTTCTTGGTACTATCCAAAACAAATTATGAAGCACTTGAACAATTTACCAGTTATGATGGATATGATTTTACATATTGTCAAGAATGGGGATTGACAATAAACGAAGAAGTTGTTGTAAGAACCATATCAGATATTCGTAAGAATGCATATCCACCAATGGCAAATTATTTGGATGCTATTGTTAAAAATGATACTGAAGCATTACAAGTTTATCTTAATGCGTGTCTTGCAGTAAAAGAAAAATATACTAAATTAGAATTTTAAAATGTTTGATAGATATATTAATTTATTCATATTTATAATATATGATAAAGTTAAAGTCTATAGTTAAAGAAATCTTTGACGCAAATTTATTAGAAAATAATGTTGAAATAACAATCTATTGCGATATGGACGGTGTAATATGTGACTTTGAAAGACAATTTGAAACGTTAACAAATACTACACCAAAAGAATTTGAAGCGTCAAATGGTACAAAAGAATTTTGGAATGTAATAATAAAAGAAAAAGAAGAATTCTGGTCAAATATGCCACCAATGCCAGAATTTGATTATTTCAAAAAAGAAGTAAATTCAATTACAACAGATGGTAGATTTAATCTAAAATTCTTAACAAGTACAAGCGCAGGACAAATACTAAGAAACTACCCCCGTCAAGAAGCTATAGACTATATAAAAAATATAGAATTTGGTAAACGATCCTGGTTAAGAACACATTGGACTGGACCTGTATCTATTATATTCAGCGATTCAGGTAAAAGTA
>Ga0114977_10001398_pt1 | contig 15819 bp, 15 predicted proteins | sample S_130805_MF_Meta_FD_87026 | JGI IMG/M metagenome (GOLD analysis project Ga0114977, IMG submission 87026) | Freshwater microbial communities from Lake Simoncouche, Canada to study carbon cycling - S_130805_MF_MetaG | ecosystem: Environmental > Aquatic > Freshwater > Lake | place: Lake...
AACGGCTACATTGTTGGCGTCCGCCCAGGTGCGCCCACCGCGCAGTTCCTCGACTTCGTGATGACGCGCCTAACGCTCGCTGGCTCGCTTTTCCTCCTGATCATCGCGTTGTTGCCCGACTTCTTCATGTACAAGCTCTCGTTCCCTGCGCGCTTGGCGACCTTCCTTGGCGGTACAGGTGGACTGATTACGGTGGGCGTGGTTCTCGATACCATGCGCCAAGTCGAAACCTTCCTCTTACAGAGCCACTATGACGGCTTCTTGCGCAAAGGTCGCGTGGGTGGTGTTGCCACCCCTGTACCACCGCGCCGTGAGCCATCGAGTGATGCGAACACCAGTCTCGGTTCAGCGGGCACAGCGTGTATTGTCCTTTTCGTCTTGGGTATTGCGGCTTGGATTTACCAACACACCAACGCTCTCGGTTTCTAAACTGAGCTGTCGCGATGATTGATATCCACTCCCGAGATGACGTGGAGGGTATGCGTACCGCTGGTAAGGCAGCTGCACATGTTTTAGCTGAACTGCGCCCGCTGGTTCGCATAGGCGTTTCTACGGCTGAACTGGATGCAGCGGCTGCCCAGCTCATGGAGCTTCACGGGTGCACCAGCGCTTGCCACGGGTATGTTGTCGGCCGTCTCACTTACCCGGGCTATATTTGCATTTCATTGAATGATGAGATTGTCCATGGCATCGGCCGCGATGATCGATTCATCCAAGACGGTGACGTCGTCTCTCTTGATGTGGTGATTCGCAAAAACGGTTTTGTGGGTGATAATGCCTACACGGTTCTTGTGGGTTCTGTATCTGAACCTGCGCGCAAACTTTGTCAGGCGACTGAAAACGCCTTGATGGCTGGCATTTCTGCAGTTCGGCCCGGAGGCAGGGTGGGGGATATCTCTGCGGCCATCCAAGGGGCTATACAGCCTTTCGGCTTTGGGATCGTCCGTGAGTTTGTTGGACACGGGGTTGGGCGCCAAATGCACGAAGAACCCCAAATCCCTAATTGGGGATCCAAGGGGACAGGGGCGAAATTAGTCCCTGGTATGGCCTTGGCGATAGAGCCAATGGTCACTTTGGGGTCGCCAAAGATCCTCATGGCGGCCGACGGATGGACCGCCCAGACCAAGGATGGCAGGGTTGCCGCCCACTACGAACACACGGTTTTGGTCACTGAAGAGGGGGTAGAGGTCCTAACACGCATTTAATCCCATTTTATGCTTCCCTTACCCCTATAAACTAAGCAATTTTCGACCCTTTTCCCCCTCTCTCCTACCAACCGCACGGACACATATGCCCCGCATTCTCGGCGTCGATATCCCTAACAACAAGAAGGTAGAATACTCCCTTCGCTATATTTATGGCATCGGACCTCTCCGTGCCATGAAGATTTGTCAAATTCTTGGCTTCCGCCCAGAGATGCGCGCAAGCGAACTCAGCGAAGAACAACTGAATAAGATTGTAGACTTCATCGTTCGCGAAGGTTGGAAATGCGAAGGTGATCTTCGTCGCGAAATCACCCAAGACTTGAAGCGCCTCCAGGCGATTAAATCTTACCGCGGTCTCCGCCACTTCCGCGGTCTCCCTGTTCGTGGTCAACGCACCCGCACCAACGCACGTACGCGTAAGGGCAAGCGTAAGACAGTCGGCGTTGCTTCCGCAGCCGCACCAGCCAAAGCAGCTTAATTTATTTCCTAAACTTTACGACCGATGAGCGAAGAGACACCTAAGCCTGAAAAACCTGCAAAAAAGACCAAGGCCGCACCTGCGCCTGAAGCCTCTGCTGCACCTGCGGTTGATGCAGCGAATCCCCCTGTGGAAGCCGCTGCACCTGAGCGCAAAGAAATTACCGCAAAGGAACTCCTCGGTGAAGACATTGGGGAGATCAAAGTTCGTCGTGCCAAGGGCTCGAAGAACGTCATCAATGGTGTCTGCCACATCCTTGCCACTTTCAATAACACCAAAGTCACTATTACAGACCCGAACGGTAATGTGATTTCTTGGGGCAGCGCCGGTCGCCACGCTTTCAAAGGTTCCCGTAAGTCCACCGCCTATGCGGCTCAAGTTGTTTGCCAGGAAGCTCTCAAGCAGGCGATGGCTCACGGACTGAAGGAAGTTGCCGTCATCGTCAAAGGACCAGGCATGGGACGCGATAGCGCGATCCGTGCAATTTCAGTTCTCGGCATCAATATCAGTTCGATTGTCGACGCCACGCCGATCCCTCACAACGGCTGTCGTCCCCCTAAGCGTCGTCGCGTCTAAGCGACCGCGCTCACCCCTTACCTTCCGGGGATGGCAAGCCGGGAGGGGATATCCATCGCCAAACCAAAAATACCAAACCTAAGCACACATGTCCCGCTACACTGGACCAACCACCAAGATTAACCGTCGCTTCAACCAAGCGATCTTGCCGACGTCGAAAGGCGAAGAGCGTAAGCCATACCCTCCTGGCATTCACGGCCAAACCAAGTCCCGCAAGGTCTCGGAATACGGCCAGGGTCTGAGTGAAAAGCAGAAGCTTCGCTTCATGTACGGTCTCAATGAGCGCCAATTCCGTCTCGCCTTTGCCCGCGCCAAGGCGCTCGGTGGCGTCGCCGGTGAAAACTTTTTACGCATCCTCGAGACACGTCTCGACAATGTTATCTACCGTCTTGGTTTCGCAAGCAGCCGAGCAGCCGCTCGTCAGTTCGTTGCCCACGGCCACATTCGCATCAACGGCCACAAGGTCGACATCGCGAGCTACTCGGTGAGTCCTGGCGACGAAGTCGTCGTTCGCGACCGCACCTCTTCTAAGCAACTTGCCACCCGCTCTTCGGAGGAAAACCAATCGCGTGCTGTTCCAGCATGGTTGGCTGCCTCGCCTGAGCAGCTCCGCGGTACGATTGTCCGCGAGCCTGCTAAAGAAGAACTCCCTACAGAAGTAAACGTCCAGGTGGTCGTTGAGTTCTACAGCCGCTAATCCATTTCAAACACCCACAACTATGTCTAAGCGCCTCGGAAAATTCCAGCTCCCCACTAAACTGAAGAAGGACGACTCCACGTCGTCTGCCACCAACGCTCGTTTTACCGCTGAGCCTTTCGAAACAGGTTTCGGCCATACAATCGGCAACTCCCTTCGTCGCGTCCTCCTCGGATCGATTGAAGGTGCTGCGATTGCTTCGGTCAAAATCGACGGTGTTTCGCACGAGTTTCAACCCATTGATGGCGTCGTCGAAGATGTCACCGAAATCGTTCTTAACCTGAAGAAGGTTCTTCTCCGCCATGAAAAGCGCGAAGACTTCCGCGCGGTTATCGACGTGAATAAGGCAGGCCCTGTAAAGGCTTCTGACATTCAACTCCCTTCAGGTCTCACGCTCGTGAATCCTGACATCGTTCTCTGCACCCTCGATCGCAAGCGTCGCTTCTACGCGGAACTTGAAATCAAGGTTGGCCGTAGCTGGTGCTCGGCTGAAGAGAATAAACCCGTCGAGCAGACGATTGGCGTCATCTCGATCGACTCACTCTTCTCCCCTGTGAGCGTCGTCCGTTATACGGTTGAAAACTCACGCGAAGGTCAAAAGACCGATTACGATCGCTTGGTTCTCGATGTTTCGACCGACGGCCGTATCTCGCCTGACGATGCCCTCAAAGAAGCTTCCGCTATTCTCGCTAAACACCTTGAAGTGTTTAACGCGATTGCCGGTCAAGAAATTGAGTTCGAGTCCAAAGCTAAGGAAGAAGCCGACGACCAAAATCGTCTCCGCAATCTCCTGAACATGTCGGTAAACGAAATCGAATTGTCCGTACGTGCAGCGAACTGCTTGAACAATGCCAACATCACGACCGTGGGTGCATTGGCAATGAAGTCGGAGCAAGAAATGCTCAAGTACCGCAACTTCGGCAAAAAATCCCTCAACGAAATCAAACAAAAGCTCGAACAGCTTGGTCTGTCTTTAGGCATGACTGGCCTCGACCGTTTGATGGAGAAGAAGGGTCCTACCGCCTAATCGGCCACACCCATGCGCCACCGTACTCACCGGCATAACTTAGGTGTTCGCAAAGAACACCGTGCTTCCATGGTCGCTAACTTAGCGGCCGCACTCATCACCCACGCTCGCATCACGACCACGCTTTCCCGTGCCCGTGCCGTCCGTCCCTTCGTCGAGAAGATCGTGACCCTCGCGAAGAAAGGTGCCGCAGCCTCAACCCCTGCCACGAAGCTTCACTATTACCGTCTGGCACTCTCGCGTTTACGCGACGAGTCCGCCGTCGCTCTTTTGTTTAAGGAACGCGTGAGCGCTTTCCAGAAACGTAAGGGTGGCTACACACGTATCATCAAAATTGGTAACCGCATCGGCGACGCTGCAGAAACCGCTTTGATTGAACTCGTGGGTAAAGATGATGCTCAGCCCCCTCGCCCTAAGGCGAAGGTTGCTAAAGCTAAGACCCCTAAAGTAGCCGCGGCCGCACAGGCCTAAGGCACTTCAGGACTTCCCCGAGACGCACCTGCCTTGGTAGGTGCGTCTCTGCTTTTTATGCTCCTCCCCATTGACCTAGGCCTCTTCCTTGCCCTTACGGCCGGGATGGGCTGCACGTTGATTTTAGGAGTTTGGTTTTGGTATGACCGCCGCGAAGCGCTTTTAAATGACCCCCGGCGTATCCGCTCGGCCTTCGTTTGTACCCGTTGCGGACAAACCTATCTCCGCCCCCGCCTTCGCGAAGAGGCCCCTTGCCCGGGGTGTGGATGGAACAATGTTCGCCTCAAGTTCTGAATCTCTCTAAAACTCCACCTTTCACCGCCATGTCCAAGCAGACCATAGCCGTGCTCGATTTCGGGTCTCAATACACCCAGGTCATCGCCCGTCGTATCCGTGAGTGCCAAGTTCATTCGCGCATCTATTCGCATAAAGTCTCTGCGGAGACTTTGCGCGCCGACGGCGTCCGCGGAATTATTCTTTCGGGTGGCCCTGCGAGCGTGCGCGCAAAAGGATCACCACGTCCTGACGCTGCCGTCTTCACGCTCGGCGTACCTGTTCTTGGAATTTGTTATGGCGTACAGTTGATGGGTGAAATGCTTGGCGGAAAAGTTGCCGGCTCTGGCCATCGCGAATATGGCCATGGCACGCTCAACTTCCGGGCAGGATCAGACTTACTCCATGGCATTCGCGGACCTTTGCGCGTTTGGAATTCTCACGGCGACAAAGTCGCACGCTTGCCCCGGGGCTTCCGTGCCGTTGCCAGCACTGAAAACTCCGAGCATGCACTCATCGAAGATTCGAAGAGGCAATTTTTCGGTATCCAATTCCACCCTGAAGTTGCGCACTCCGAGCGAGGGATGGATATCCTCCGCAACTTCCTCTTCCGCATTTGCCGCTGTAAAGCTGACTGGGTGATGGACGACTATGTGGCGACCGCGGTCGCTGATATTCGCCGCCAAGTTGGTAAAGCCCATGTCATCCTTGGCCTTTCTGGAGGTGTTGATTCTTCTGTAGCCGCTGCGCTGATTCAAAAGGCAATTGGCAGTCAGCTCACCTGTGTGTTTGTCGACAACGGCCTATTGCGCTTAGGTGAACGCGAGCAGGTCGAGCGTATGTTCCGTGGCCGATTCAAAGTTAACCTTCGGGTGGTTGACGCATCGAAAGCCTTCTTAGGCAAGTTGCGCGGCGTTCAAGATCCCGAGCGTAAGCGCAAAGTCATCGGTCATGAGTTTATCCGGGTCTTCGACAGTGAAGTCCGCAAAATCCGTTCGAAGACGAAGGTTGAGTTCTTAGCTCAAGGTACACTTTACCCCGATATCATTGAATCCATCTCGATTGATGGAAATCCTGCGGCAACGATTAAGAGCCACCATAACGTCGGCGGCTTGCCGAAGCGGATGAAGCTCCGTCTCCTTGAGCCTCTGCGCGAGCTCTTCAAAGATGAAGTGCGTGCGCTTGGCGAGGCGCTCGGGCTTCCTCGCGAAATGGTCTGGCGCCATCCCTTTCCGGGTCCTGGACTCGCTGTGCGCGTCTGCGGAGATATTACTCCCGAGCGCCTCGACATCCTTCGGAAGGCCGACGCGATCTTTATCGATGAGCTCCGCAAGTCGGGCCAGTACGACAAGGTCTGGCAGGCCTTTGCGGTCTTCTTGCCTGTCCGTACGGTGGGTGTGATGGGCGATGAGCGCACCTATGACCATGTCTGTGCGCTGCGTGCGGTGACGTCTTCAGATGCCATGACCGCTGATTGGGCGCATTTGCCTTACGAAGTCCTCCGCAAGGCCTCTTCGCGTATCATAAACGAGGTTAAGGGCTTCAATCGCGTCTGTTACGACATCTCTTCAAAGCCCCCTTCGACAATTGAGTGGGAGTGATGCCTGGACGCCCCGTTGACACCTTAATCGTCGACTGATTTTATCCTAACAGTGCCAGACCCCGTCTTCCAGGTTATCGCCCGTCGCTGGCGCCCACGTACCTTCGCGGAGATGGTAGGTCAGCAGCACATCGTGCGTACGCTAACCAATGCCATTAACACAGGTCGCGTTGCCCATGCTTACCTTTTTGTTGGACCACGTGGTACAGGCAAAACCACCACAGCGCGTATTTTTGCCAAAGCACTGAGCTGTACGGATGGGCCTAAGTCCGACTTCGATTTAAAGGATCCCATCTGTATGGAAATCGATCGTGGGTCTTACCTCGACGTTATTGAGATTGATGCTGCCTCGAATCGTCGACTTGAAGACGCCGAACGTATTCGTGAGGCTTGCCAATTCCAGCCATCCGGCCGCTACAAGATTTTCATCGTCGACGAAGCACACCAGTTAACAAAAGAAGCATTCAATGCTTTGCTTAAAACAATCGAAGAGCCACCCCCTTGGGTGAAGTTTGTGTTTGCGACGACAGAGTCCGAAAAAGTTCTCGATACCATCGTCTCGCGTTGTCAGCGCTTAGAGTTCCAGCCAATCCCTGAGGACCTTATTGCGGAGAGACTTTCGGAGATTGTTAAAGCCGACGGGGTTAAGGCGGACCGCGAAGCGCTTATTGCCATCGCCCGTCTTGCCCATGGGGGAATGCGCGACTCCCAGTCCATTCTTGATCAAGTCATCTCTTTTGCGGGTAAAAACGTAACCGAGAAAGACGTCCTCGATATTTACGGCTTAGCTTCGTTTAAGCAAATCGATGAACTTTCTCAGGCAATTGCTGCCGGCAATGCAGCGGCGGCTTTAGCGCTTTCTGATAAGTTTCATGAAGAAGGGCGCGACCTCTTGCGCATCCTCGCAGACTTACAAGTCGTGGTGCGTTCGTCCGTTTTGGATGCCGTAAAGAACGCGGGGAAAAGTCGCTTACTCGCAACCGAACTCACATCCGATCAATTGGTGCGGATGCTTGATGCATTGCTATCGGCCGAAAACTCTATCCGTCACGGCCTTTCGCCGCGCGCAGCCTTCGAAGTCGCCTTGCTTAAAGCGGTCGACCAAACGCGACAGCGTTCTATTGATGGATTGATTAAGGATCTCGCAGGTTCCGCCAACGGACTCCCCAAGGAGCCCGGCCAAAAAAAAATAAACACCGCGCAGGCGACGCCTGAAGTGAAAGTTGCCGTCGCCGTGAAGACGGAGAAGGTTACGAAGTCCACTAAGGACGAAGTTGCGGATGAGCCACCATTGGATATCGCCTTCGCAGAAGCTGAGGCTGGATCCCATGCGCCTTTTGATGCATCGGTATTGCTGAGTCAGTCCCAGACCGAAGAAGTGGTTATGCCAGGCAGCAAGGAGTTTAGCGATGCCGTTGGGAGCATACCCGATTCTGTGCGTGCGAAGTTGAAAGACGCCTTGGGGGCCGAGTTTTCACAATTACGTTCCTTGCCCCCCGGTAAGCTGCGCCGGCCGCGTTGAGGTATGACACGCACGTGTATCGGACTGATCTCCGACACGCACGGCTTAGTGCGTCCGCAGGTCATTGTCGCACTCGAAGGGGTAGACCTCATTTTGCACGCCGGGGATGTTTGTAGTGACGTCGCCCTGGAAGAACTTGCGCAGATTGCGCCCGTCTTCGCAGTCGCGGGCAACTGCGATAACGACCCACGACTCCCAGCATACCTTTTGCATGTGGTCGATGGACTTCGGATTCTTTTACACCACAGTCATCTTGCGATGGACGAAGCGTTACATCGGCCTGACATCGTCATCACAGGTCATAGCCATCAGCCGATCATTGAGCAGGATGGAAATATTTTAAGGATTAATCCTGGCAGCGCAGGCCCACGGCGCTTTCGACTACCCGTGACCGTCGCACGACTCACAATCATTGACGGAAAACCAGAGGCCGAGCTTATCGAGCTCGACGGTCGATGAGCTCGGCCTTGCCCATTGAAGCATTGCGAGCCCCCTTGGTAGAGGCGTGCGGGAAGACGCGGCGCATCATTTTACGCGCACCCACGGGTTCGGGTAAGTCGACGCAGATTCCGCAAATGTTATTGGACCTAAATTTAGTCCAAGGTCAGATTATTATCCTCCAGCCGAGAAGGATTGCGGCTCGTCTATTGGCTGCCCGTATTGCGTCAGAGCGGGGCGTGCGACTAGGCGGTGAAGTTGGTTATCAAATTCGCTTTGATCGCGTGGAGTCTGCGGAAACGCGGATCAAATTTGTCACAGAGGCACTGCTGTTGCGTCAGATGGCCTCTGACCCGCAACTCAAAGGGGTTGGTGCGGTCATCTTCGATGAATTTCACGAACGTAACTTACATGCCGATGTCGCCATCGCCCTCGCGCGTAAATTACAGGAAAAGCAACGCCCCGATTTACTCCTCATTGCAATGTCAGCCACGTTGGACACGGCATCACTCGCACAGTGGCTTGAAGGCTCAGTGACATTGGCCGCAGACGGCCGAGCTTATCCCGTCGTCACCGAATACCTTCTGGGTGGCCGGGCAGCGGGTCGGCCTATTTGGGAACCAGCCGCTGAACAAGTACGACGTATCCTTCAGGAAGAAAGTGAGGGCGACATCCTGGTATTCATGCCGGGCTCATACGAAATTACGCGCACCCTGGGTGCCATCAAAGCACTGCCGGAAGCCCGTGGTATCGAATGTCTGCCTTTGCACGGGGAATTACCACCTGAGGAGCAAGACCGTGCGGTTCGTGCGGGCCCTAACCGCAAAATTATTGTCTCAACAAACGTTGCCGAAACTTCTGTGACAATACCCGGAATCCGGGCGGTCATTGATTCTGGTTTAGCGCGTATCGCTCGCTTTGATCCGTTGCGCGGAATCGACACGCTATTTGTTGAACCGATTTCACAGGCTTCGGCTGAACAACGAGCAGGCCGAGCGGGACGCACAGGACCAGGCCGGTGTATCCGTCTCTGGTCGAAGACAGACCATGAGGCACGTCCTGTCAGGGAAGTTTCCGAGATTCGACGCGTCGACCTCTGCGAAACATTATTACTTCTGCGTGCATCGGACTGGGGTGACGCTGCTGATTTTCCGTGGTTCGAGGCACCCGATTCACGTTCGCTTGAACGTGCACGTCTCACCTTAATTGATTTAGGTGCTTGGACGCCGGAGGGGCAGCTAACGGACATGGGGCGTCGGATGGCCGTCTTCCCTTCTCACCCACGTCATGCACGCATGTTACTCGCCGCCGGAGAGTATGGTTGCGTGACAGAAGTTGCGGCGATTGCAGGACTCGCTCAAGGACGTGATATTGTTTTACGTAAAGTTGATGCAGCGACTGAATCAGCTCGGGATGCTGTCGCATGCGCACCTGGGTCCGATTTGCTGCAGCGCTTAGCCCTATTGTATCGTGCTGCCGATATGCGTTTTGATGCAAACGCCTGTGATGCTCTGGGCGTACACGCACAAGGGGCCCTGCAGGCCGATCGGGCTGCGCGTCAGTTTTTACGTATCGCCCAGGCTCAGGGGTTAACGATCAATGAGACTCCCGCTCAGCCAGAGGCTATCCGTAAGTGCTTGTTTATTGGGTTGAGCGACCGGTTAGCGGTAAGACTGGACGCGGGCACCTTGCGTTGCGCAGTCGTGCATGGTCGCCGCGGTGAATTACGAAGTGAAACGGTCGTGCGTGATGCACGCTTACTCGTAGCGGCAGAAATGGAAGAGGTGCAGGTGCGTGGCGAGGTCACTCTCTACCTGTCCTTGGTCACGGCGATCGAAGAGGCCTGGTTACACGAGCTCTTCCCCAAAGACTTTTCTGAAGTCGCTTCTGTTCGTTACGATGCTACTCAGCGACGCGTCGTGACTCGCCTAGAACGTCGTTTCCGGGATCTCGCGCTTGAGACAGTTGAGCGCGACGATGCACCTTCTGATGCCGCTAGTCGGTTATTAGCCAACGAAGTTATCACCGGCCGCTTAGAACTTGAGCGCTGGGACAGCCAAGTCGACGCCTGGATTCGCCGTGTTAATTTTGCCGCTAAGCACTGCCCAGAGTTGGCTATTGCTCCGCTTAATGCGGAGGGTCGTCGACTCATTATCGAGGAACTTTGTATGGGAGCGTCGGCGTATCGCGATATTCGCGACCGCCCGGTGATGTCTGCTGTCCATGGTTGGGTTACCCATGAGCAGCGGCTCGCCCTCGAGCGGCTTTGTCCAGAAAAGATTGATTTACCGCGCAAGAAACACCCTGCCCGTATTATCTATGATGAAGATGGAGAGGCTTGTATCGAAGCAACCGTTCAGGAGCTTTATGATTTTCCGGGTAAGAAATTGCGCATATGCGATGGCAAAGTCCCTCTGGTTGTCTGTATTCAATCTCCCGCTCGACGAACCGTGCAACGCACCACCGACCTTGATTCTTTTTGGTTAGGCTCCTATGCACAGGTGCGTAAAGATCTGCGCGGTCGTTACCCTCGACACGAATGGCGCTAAACCAACAACGCTGGCCCAACGTCCCGCTACACGTTCTCGACTTTGAGGGCGGGCCGCGAACCGGAGTTGTCGAATTTGGCGTCGCTACGTTGCTTGGCGGCGAAATTATTTCTGTGCACACGGGGCTTTGCGCTCCGCTTGCCTCAATTCCTTTAATGGACACGCAATGCCACGGATTGGCAGACTGTGACTTAACAGGGCTTCGTACGTTTGATGCCCATTGGGAGTATTTCGTGTCACTGAGGTCTTCAGGTGTTTTTGTTGCCCACAATAGTTCCGTGGAAGCGCGCCTCTTGGCGGCGACGTGGCCACACCCCTCGGCGGTTCCCTCTGTTTCGGAAGATGGAGTGGCTTTGGCCGAGTGGGGTCCTTGGGTGGATACGCTGCGGCTGGCACGTCGTTGGGCGCCCACTTTAGGAGACTTCCGCCTAGGTGAATTAATCCGCATATTACATCTCGGTGAACGTTTAGACAGCCTAGCTAATCGGCACTGTCCCGCTGGCCGTAGGCATTACCACTGTGCGGGTTACGATGCGTTAGCGGCTGCCTTAGTCTTAAGGCACCTAGGGGGCTTGGATGGTCGTTCAACCCTTTCGCTCGCTCATCTTTTGGCGAATTCTGTGGGCGAGGCAGAGTCAACGGACTTTCACCAAGGCGAGTTAGGATTCTAAATCGAATCCAGTTTGCGCTTCACAGCCCGTAGGGGTGCAGGGTAGATACCTGCCACCCTTATGTCCACTCGTCCTCCCATTCGCGTCGCTGTCACGGGTGCCGCTGGCAATATTGGTTACGCGGCAATCTTCCGTTTAGCCTCCGGTGCTGTCTTCGGTCCAGATCAACCTGTAGCGCTTAACCTTATCGAAGTTGGGCCTGGATTGAACGCCTTGGCAGGTGTGGTCATGGAGCTTCAGGACTGCGCCTTCCCGCTACTCACCGATATCGTCGCTACGGGTGACCTTGATGTTGGCTTCAAGGATGCGGATTGGTGCCTGCTCATCGGTGCTGTTCCGCGCAAGGATGGCATGGAGCGTAAGGATTTGCTCGGCATCAACGGTAAAATCTTCGTCGGCCAAGGTCAGGCTATCGCCCGCTCAGCCAAGAAAACTGCTAAGGTTCTCGTCGTCGGTAACCCCTGCAACACGAACTCGCTCATTGCTCTGCGCTCCGCCGCTAGCCTGCCCGCCGAGAACTTCTTCGCGATGACGCGTCTCGACGAGAATCGCGCAAAGTCGCAGCTCGCCGCCAAGGCCGGTGTCCATAACTCCGTCGTCAAGCACGTCGCCATTTGGGGGAATCATTCCTCGACCCAGTATCCCGACTTCACCAACGCAACCATCAGTGGAAAGCCTGCGACTCAGGTTATCACCGACCACGCTTGGTTGAAGGAGACTTTTGTAGGTGACGTCCAGAAGCGCGGAGCTGCTGTCATTAAAGCCCGCGGTGCATCTTCAGCTGCTTCTGCCGCTAACGCAGCCCTCGACACCCTGCGTAGCCTGCACTTCCCGACCCCAGCAGGCGAGTGGCACTCCGTAGCTGTCCTCTCCAAGGGCGACTACGGTATCCAGCCTGGCATCATGTTCGGCTATCCGATTCGCACGAAGGCCGACGGCACCTGGGAAATTGTACAGGGTCTGTCACTCGACGCCTTCTCTCGCGAAAAAATTTCTCTGACTGAAAAGGAATTGCTCGAAGAGCGCACGATGGCTTCCGAGTCTCTTGGTATAACGCTCTGAGGTGACTCACGCAGATTCTGCTTCAGGTTCTTTGGGCGACTTGCCTGAGAACTTGCGTGCCTTGATTAGTGGCGAGCGAGACCTTGTTGCGAATTGTGCAAACACAGCTGCTTTGCTCTGGCACCGTTTGCCTCGTCTCAATTGGGTAGGATTCTATTTTCTCATCGATGGCGAATTGGTCCTAGGACCCTTTCAAGGCAAGCCTGCCTGTACGCGCATTGCCCTTGGACGCGGGGTTTGTGGCACAGCTGCTTTGCGCCAAACCACCATCGTTGTGCCTGATGTTAGTCAATTCCCGGGGCACATTGCGTGCGACCAGGCGTCGCGTAGCGAATGTGTCATCCCTTTGCTTACATCTGGCAGACTGCTCGGGGTGCTTGATCTCGATAGTCCGGACTTAGCGCGTTTTGACGTAGAGACCGTCAAGGTTGTTGAAGCCATCGCCACGATTGTGGCCAACGGCTCACTTCTGCGGTAGGCGAATAATCGTAATATCACCAGGCCGGGCTGAACCCAGCTTGATGCCGCCGGAAGTCGCTGCCTGAAAGAGAGGGGGCTCAGTCGTATCTTTGTCAGGGCTTCCCGAGTCTGCGCGGGCAGTTTGAATTTTCCGTAAAGCTAGGTAATCGAGGATCACCGGGTTTGCACTCGCATACATAACTTTTTCCGAGCGACACCAGCCGGCGTCATAGGTTGGTCCCCCGCGTATTTGAAAACGCTCAAGGCTCATGAGCGTCAGGATGCGTCGGCTATTAAGTTCGGGCGCCGCACACATCTCGACCGCCGCCAATGAGGCATTGCGCGGATTGTTCGCGAAGCGTGTTGTGTTGGTGGCGTTTCCGATCGATGAGCAAGCGAGTGCTCCGTGGACGCCTAAGTCTGCTGAATCGGACACGGTGGGTAGTTGAATCCAGAAATCAACTTCGTCAAAGAGGGGCTTGGGCATGAGGCTTTCGCGTGGATTTTGCCATTCAGCAAGCGGCGTGCCCGCAGCGGGCGGCACAGGGTTTTCGTAGACGAGCCGAGGGTCATTGGTCCAGGAGCGGGCTTCTGCATCCCAGGCGCGCACTTTCAGTCCTTCGAATAACTGCGGTCCGTCGCTACGCGCAGGCAGAAATCCTGCCTGGCGAAGGGGTGCACTGGACGCGTCGCATAAAAAGATATTTTCACGCGCAAAGCCGCGACGTATGAGCGCATCCGCAACTGCCCGGACGAGTGATTTGGGTGTGGATAAGCCGGCACCTGACTGGGTCGAAATTTTAATGGCACAGCGCTTCCGTTCTTTGGGGGCGAGGGTGACGTTGGTGCGCGTTTCGAATCCGGCGATGAGATCTTCTGTCGCCGTCGCATACGTAGCGTCACTGAAATCTTCCAGCTTTCGCTCTAACAGCAGGCTGCGTGGCTCCGTTAGCCCCCAACTCAGTTGGGTTAAGGCTAGAAGCAGGAAGGCTAGGGCGGCACGCATGTCTCGAGCATGTTGGGTTTAGTGGTGGGTGCAAGGCACGGAATGGGGTTTGCCCAAACCCAGCCCGTTATGCCAATGTCGGCTCTATGAGTGACGCACCTTCGAACCCTAATCGACGTGTATTGGGGATGATTTTCCTGACGGTGCTAATGGATATTATTGGTTTCGCCATTATTATCCCGATGTTCCCGAGTCTTTTAACGCATTACCTAAATGCGGAGGGAGCTGCGGACACCTTGGTCTCGATGATGGTAGGCTTGGCGAAATCGATTGCCGGTACAGAGCCACGTCCCGAACTTGTTGCCGTTTTATTTGGTGGATTGCTGAGTGCGGTCTTTTCGGGGTTACAGTTTGTCTGCTCTCCTTTTTGGGGTGCGCTTTCAGACCGCATCGGACGCCGGCCTGTTTTAGTGACGACACTCTGCGGCAACATGTTCGCCTATGTGCTCTGGATTTTTTCTGGGCAGTTCTGGGTTTTATTAGTTTCCCGCGTGCTGTGTGGTTTGGCTGCAGGCAACATCGCCGTGGCTTCCGCAGCAGCCGCCGACATTACCGATCGCGATAATCGCACCAAAGGAATGGCGGTCGTCGGCATAGCCATCGGCTTAGGCTTCTTGCTTGGGCCGGTCATTGGAGGGTTCGCGTCTTTATGGGTATTGCCGCATGCGGTAGAAAATATTCCAGCACTCGCACTCAATCCTTTCTCAGGTCCTGCGATTATTGCTGCGTGCATGGCTACAGCTAACTTTTTGATTGTTTGGCGCTACTTCCCGGAAACACATACGAAGAGAGGTTTAAATACGGAATCACGACCAACATTTTTTGCGATTGCCCGGGTTCAGGACGGTGGCGTTCGCCGTGCATCTGTCGCCAATCTACTTTACCAAATAGCTTTTACGGGAATGGAAAACACCGTGGTTTTTTTAACCGCAGCACTTTTCCTTTTTCACCCGAAAGACAACGCCTGGCTTTTTCTTTCGAACGGTCTGTGCCTAATGATTGCTCAAGGCGTAGCTGCGCGCGTACTCGTCAAGCGCATCGGTGAGCGCGCAGTCGCCGGACTCGGTTTTTTAACAGGTGCTGTCGCCCTCACTACCATTGCCTTTATTCCTTACCCAGAAGTCGGGCACACAGCCATGGAGTGGAAGGCTCTCTTCTTTTTAGCGACAGGCTTACTGGCATTTTCTACAGGCCTTATCCTTCCAAGTCTCTCCGCACTTGTTTCGCTTTACTCGAGCCCCGACCAGCAGGGTCGCAACTTAGGTATCCTCCGTTCGGCGGGCGCCTTAGCTCGCATTGTAGGCCCCTTGGCGGCCGCCTACGTCTTTTTCCGCATGGGTACGCACCAGTGGGTGTATTTAGCGGCTGCCATCTTAATGGCACCGGGTCTCTGGATGATTACACGGTTACCGAACCCTCGGGGCTCAGCCGCGGGGCAATCTTGATCCGAGCTCTGCGCCGCGACGTAACGTCGACATGAGGGAAATTCCACCGCGGAAGGATCCCACAAAGTGCAGGCCAGGATGCAGGGTTTCTGTAGATTCGAGTGCACTTAAGAATCGTCCGTGTTGATGTGTGTATTGCGGAATCGCTCGCGACCAACGTGCAATCCATTCTTTCTTAGGAGCTCCCTTGACCCCTAAAAGATCACGCAACTCGGCATCAACGACCTCTCGGAGCTGGCTGTCATCCATGCGTCCAAGTGCAATGTTCCGGGCGCCACCAATAAAACAAGCAAGCTGTACGCTACCCTCGGGTGTATTATTCGGGAAGCTGCTGGATGGA
>Ga0114977_10001399_pt1 | contig 15817 bp, 16 predicted proteins | sample S_130805_MF_Meta_FD_87026 | JGI IMG/M metagenome (GOLD analysis project Ga0114977, IMG submission 87026) | Freshwater microbial communities from Lake Simoncouche, Canada to study carbon cycling - S_130805_MF_MetaG | ecosystem: Environmental > Aquatic > Freshwater > Lake | place: Lake...
AAAAGTTTGGAATTAGAAATGCAAAAATAATTTAAGTTTTTCCACCCATGTAAATTAAATTGTGTGAGATTTTGTTGGTGAGAATACCAACAATGGCGTTAAATTCATTAAAATTTTCTCCAAATAAAAAACCCGTTTTATGACTTATAAATAAATATTCATATATTTGATAAAAGCGAGTATAATCCCAATACTTTATATAGTCGCTAGTTTGTAGCTATTATATAAAGGTTATGGCTCATTTTAAAAACAACATTTATGAAAAATAAAAACAAAACTTGGACAATTATTTTCGGACTTTCTTTGACGGCTTTCAGGGTGACGGCTCAAGAAAATTTGCCGACTGACCCATTATTGAACTTCGAAAATTTCTATGAGATTGGATTTTCTGCCAATGGTACACGTGTTAACACCAATCATACGGTTTTTAAAACTTCAGACGGACAGTATAATTTTCAAAAAAATAACTACTTGCCAACAATTGACGCAAGTTTCAATTATGGATGGCTGTTTAAAGATAAAACGAACAGCAGTATTTGGACATTAAAAACCGGTGTGAACTTACTGAGTAGAAATGCTAATCTTTTTGATAGTTTAGGTTCACACCTTAGGCTTAACACTGGCTATTTGCAAATACCAATTCAATTCGGTTTTAGAAGTCCCATAAAATACAATACTGTAAAAAATAACCTATATAGAGCATTTGAATTCAATGCGGGTGTTTATGCCGCAACTCCAATAATGCAAAAGCTTAACAGTCCTGACAACTTGGATGCGGACAGTCAAACCTTGCCAACAAATTACTTTAAATTTGGATTTATGGGAGAAATACTTTTTACTGCACTTGACAGTAAAGGACACGGACACAAATTTGGAATAAGAGTTTCAAACGACTTTCCGACAATACTTAAAATTAAAGAAACTCCGAATGAACTTTACCCATATTATAACACAATTGGACTGTTTTACAATATATCGAACAGATACAAATAAAAACCGGAAGCCATAGAGGAGTTTGTTAAAAAAGTGTGTTCAGTGCTTAAATGAAGCTTTATACTTCGTATCAAGTTAAGTGCTGGCAGACAGTTTAGTGCTTCGAAATCCGCTTCTTCGTCAAGTGTCAAACCTTTAGCGGAAAGTTTTAAAAGATAACCAACAGGAAATGACAACACTAAAAATTATTTTTTCTGTTCCGTTTTCGATTTTAGTCTTTTTACTTCTTTAAGGCTAGTATGAAGCATCCATTCAATTTGGCCATTAATGCTACGGAATTCATCAGCCGACCATTTTTCAATGGCTTTCATTATTTCTGAATCTATCCGTAATGCAAATGACTTTTTCTCTGACATCCTTTATTGATTTAATGTACCTGTGTTTATAACAGGTTTTGTTTCACTATCGCCACAAAGTACAACCATAAGGTTGCTTACCATTGCAGCTTTTTTATCTTCATCAAATTCAATAATATTTTTGTCTGCCAAAAGTTTTAAAGCACTTTCAACCATACCAACTGCGCCTTCTACAATTTTATGTCTTGCAGCTACAACGGCCGAAGCTTGTTGTCTTCTTAACATAGAATGTGCAATTTCGGGAGCGTAAGCTAAATATCCAATTCTTGATTCAATCACTTCAATTCCCGCAATCTCTAATCTTTCCGTCACTTCAAGTTCTAACGCTTTATTTACATCATCAAAATTAGTACTTAATGTAACGGTTGCTTTTTCATCTTCAAAATGATCATAAGGAAAAGAACCAGCAAGTTTTCTAACTGCCGAATCTGTTTGAATTTTTATGAAGTTTTCATAATTATCAACTTCAAAAGTCGATTTAAAAGTATCCTTAACTCTCCAAACTAAAATAACACTAATTAAGATTGGGTTCCCCATTTTATCATTTACTTTAATTTTTTCGCTTTCAAAATTTCTAGCTCGTAATGATAAGGTTGTTCTGCTATATAATGGATTAATCCAAAATAAACCGTTTTGTTTAACGCTTCCAGCATAGTTTCCAAATAATAAAAGAACAGTTGAATTATTCGGACTTATAATTAAAAGCCCTTTTATTAATATAATTAATACTGGTATTAGTGCAATTCCCAATATGATATTGTTTACGTTAAAACTAAAAATAATGATTGGTGTAATTAAAATGAGCATTGCAATGGCGATATAACCGTTGTAAGGTGTTATGATTTTTTCGTTTTTCATATGATGTTTTATTTAAAATGATATTAAAATGATATCACAAATATAAATAATAAATTAATGCTAAATACATTTTTTTAAAGTTTATTTATTATATAATTCAGCGTGACAAGAGAGTTGTCTATTTTAAAATGTTTCGAGAAATAATAATGAGTGTAAAGAATAAAAAAAACTTATTCTTTTACAAATTTTGTATTTACAATTCCATTAGCGGTAGTTATAGAAATAAAATAAACGCCGTTAGCAATCGAAGCATTGAAATTTATTTTATAATGGTTATTCTCGCTATTAATTAGTGTAAAATCTATTTGTTTGCCAAACACATCGGTTAATTGCACTTTATTTATTTCGTAGTTTAATTGAAACGAAATTTCATTTTTTGTAGGATTGGGGTATACCTTTAAATCACTTTCAAATCTTTTTTCGTTTAATGATACAGTTTGTAAATACGCATTAGCTGCGCATAAATTTGGAATTCCCCAACCATATAAATTATCAGGTGATGTTGATTTGGATGCAGTTGCTTTAATGGCATTTAATAGTTGCATATTTGTTTTTGTAGGATGTGCTTGTATTAAACAAGCTACAGCACCTGCCATTATTGGGCAAGCAAACGAAGTTCCGTTACCGCCAGTAAAATTATAACCAGGTTGGCAAACATAAGAACCTTCGCCCATTGTACTTATATCAGGTTTTATTCTTCCGTCTGAAGTTGGTCCTTGTGAGCTAAAACTAGAATGTATGCCCGAACCATTTACTGAACCAATAGTTAAAATACTATCAGCATCAGCAGGTACGGCAATATAAAGCCAAGAACCATTACCTTCGTTACCAGCAGCGTTTAAAACAAAAATTCCTTTTCGTGATGCCATAGTAGCAGCTATTGATGCAACAGAAGTTTTCCCATTTAAGTGTGAATAAATATGATTGTCGGCAGGGTTATCAAATGTAGTATATCCTAAAGATGTTGTTGTAATATCCGCACCAAGGCTATCTGCTAATTCGGCAGCAACTACCCAATTATCTTCTTCAATTATTTTTTCACTAAATACATCTTCTGATCGTAATAACCAATATTTTGCTTTAGGAGCCGTTCCAATTAAATTTCCTGGAGAGTTTCCCGCCATCAATGATAGTACTAATGCGCCATGCGAATCATCTTCAAAAACGGCTGTGTTGCCAGCAACAATGTCTCTTGTTCCTAAAAGTCGGCCTTCGTTTCTTAATGAATCAAAAACAGGGTTTACATTTACTTGATTAAAACCGTCATCAATAACTGCTATCATTATATTTTGCCCTCTAAATCCAAGGTTATGCATACAATCTGCACCAATTTGATTTGCTTGAGTAAAAGATGGACCATAATTATAACCAGCTGATGTTGCAGATAATTTAAATGATGATTTAGGTTTATTTGTTATTTCATCAGTTATAACTCTTTTAAATCTTCCAACTGGTGTTGAACCTAAAACGCATGTTAAGGCGTTAACCGCAGCTAATTGACTTGGAGAAGTAATTATTACAATGGCCGCATTCATCCATTTAGATCTTTGAAAAACAGTTGCTCCAGTTGCATTTACTAAATTAATGTATGATTGATTTACAGGGATATCAGTCATATCAATTGCAATGCCTTTGGTTGTTCTGCGTGATATTGATTTTGCAGTTAAATAAACACTTGGTGTTGTAATAGAGTAGGGTGAGCCAGTTTTGTCTTTAAACCTCACCCAATATTTTGTTGGAGCTTGTGCGTTTGATAAAAATGAAATACTTGTAAGTGTGAAAACAAAAAGTTGTTTAATAAATTTATTCGGTACCATGTGTAATGTATGTTTGTTTGTAAATAATTCCTTTTTCTATTCTTTGTTCAACAGGCACGTTTAATAAAACGGTATTTGAGTAAAGATCTTTTATTTCGCGATAAATTAAGCCAATATTTTTGGCATATTTTTCAATATAATATTGTCGGTGGATAACATTTTTTAATTTATCGTCTTTTTGCTCAACAAATAATACTTTTTCAAATAAAGTGCCATTTACAGTTTCTGTATTGTCGATGTAATTATATTTATAATCCCATTCTCCAATTGTGTTTTGAGCGTTTCCATTCCAATAGGCATCAGTATTAACAGGAAATGATAATTTTATTAATCTTACATTTTCTTCAACTACTTCGTACGATGTATTGGTTTTGATGCAGCTCCAAACATCTTTAATGGTCCAAGCAATATTGTCATAACTCAATACAGGATTATATTTTTTTATATAACGAACTATTTTTACAGCGTTTCTTCCCTGGTTGTCGATGTAATTTTCTTCAAATTTTTCTTTTATTCTAAATTTAAAGTTTAGAGTATCATGGCTAAAATCATCGTAATAAGTAGAATCAACCTCATAAACAATATAACTGCCAATTTTGTTTGGTGCGTAATCATAACCTAAATCTGGAGCGGGTTCGATTTTGTTTTTTTTGCAAGAACTTGAAGCAATTAAACAAAAAAGAATGAATATGTAGATTGAAATTTTGATAATTAAATATACTAAATAAATGAATTATGTGCAATTGAATCAATTATAATATTGGACTTATATTTTAACAATAAATATATTTTTAATAAAAAAGTCGTCTATAATTAAACAGACGACTTTAAAATTATAATTAGTTGACTATTACCACCCTAAAACCCAAGAGAAAATAAGCGGAGCAACAATAGTTGCATCACTTTCTACAATAAATTTAGGTGTGTTTACATCTAATTTACCCCAAGTAATTTTTTCGTTAGGCACTGCTCCAGAGTATGAACCATAACTTGTAGTTGAATCAGAAATTTGGCAAAAATAACTCCAAAAAGGAATGTCTTGCATTTCCATATCTTGATATAACATTGGTACTACACATATTGGAAAATCGCCAGCAATACCACCACCAATTTGAAAAAATCCAATTCCGTGTCCGCCAGAATTTTTAGGATACCAATCAGCTAACCAAACCATGTATTCAATACCGCTTTTCATGGTTGAAGCTTTTAATTCATTTTTTATTACATAAGATGAAAAAATATTACCCATCGTACTATCTTCCCAACCTGGAACAACCATTGGTAAATTGCGTTCAGCAGCAGCAAGCATCCAACTATCTTTTGGATCAATTTCGTAATATTGTTTTAATTCATCGCTCAACAAAATTTTGTACATAAATTCATGCGGAAAATAACGTTCTCCTTTATCATCAGCATCTTTCCATATTTTGTGTATGTGTTTTTGTAAACGACGAAAAGCTTCCTCCTCAGGAATACACGTATCAGTAACACGGTTATAATGATTTTCTAATAAATCCCACTCATCCTGAGGCGATAAATCTCTGTAATTAGGAACGCGTTTATAGTGGCTATGCGCTACTAAGTTCATAATATCTTCTTCTAAGTTAGCACCAGTACAAGATATAATATCAATTTTACCTTGACGAATCATTTCTGCCAAAGATTTTCCTAACTCAGCTGTACTCATTGCACCAGCAAGAGTAACCATCATTTTACCACCTTGCGTTAAATGAGTTTCATAGCCTTTTGCTGCATCAACTAAAGCAGCAGCGTTAAAATGTTTGTAATGATGTTCAATAAATTTCGAAATTGGACCTTTGTTTTCAGCTGTTGACATAGTTTATTTTTTTGAGTCACAAATTTAGTATTTAAAATATAAATACATCATTAAGCTAGCAAATAATGTTGTTGAATTTTGATATCTAAAAAAGTTTAATGATTATTATATAAAATTGACTAATATTGTCAATATTATAAAAATAAATGGTATATTTGACGGATATGGTAAATTTAGGGAAAATATTAAAAGGATCTCGTGAGGCGAAAAATCTCTCTGGAGTTGAAGCGTCAAAGCTTTTAAAAATACACAGTTCTTTATTAAACCGTTTTGAGAGTGGAAATCGTTTGCCAACAAAAGAACAATTAGGGAAAATTGCAAAAGTTTACAAAATCAATATAAAGGAATTACAAATAGAATGGCTATCAGAAAAAATTTATAAAGAACTTGATGGAGAGAATTTTGCATTAGAAGCCCTTCAAGTTGCGGAAAATAGATTTAGTTATGGTAAATTAGAAAGAAGCGACAATAAAGTAGTAAGAAAAATTGATAAATTAAAAAAACAATTAGATGCCTTGCGTCCTTTACCTAAAGAACAGCTTGAAAACTTAGAAGAATACTTTAGAATTCAATACACATTTGATAGCAATCGTATTGAAGGAAATACTTTAACCTTGCAAGAAACGGCTTTGGTTGTTGATAAAGGAATTACAATTAGTGGCAAATCAGTTCATGAGCATTTGGAAGCAATAAATCATTCGGAAGCAGTAGAATTAATTATTGATTTAGTGCAAAATAAAACAGATTTAACTGAATATATATTAAAACAGTTACATGGTTTAATATTAAGAGGTATTAATAAAACCAATGCTGGTAAATACCGTTCGGTTAATGTGATGATTTCGGGCAGTTTGCATAAGCCACCTGAACCATTTATGTTAATTAAATTAATGGAGGATTATTTTATGTTTTATGAAAATAATAAAAAAACAATGCATCCATTAGCATTAGCAACAGAAATGCATGAGAGATTAGTTACAATACATCCATTTATTGATGGAAACGGAAGAACTTCGCGTTTAATAATGAATTTAATATTAATGCAACATGGTTTTCCTATTACAAATATTAGTGGTGATAAAAAAAACAGATTGGCTTATTATAATTCCTTAGAAGCTGCTCAAGTAGAAAATAACAAATCTAAATTTTATGATTTTGTTTCGGATTCAGTTTTAAATTCGTTACAAGAATTTTTAAAAATAGTGAGTTGATTTTTTTTGGATAATTTCAAATTTGTAAATAGAAATAAAAACACCTGTCTTATTTTAGATTATTTCTAAAAATAAGACAGGTGTTTTTTTAATTTTAAATTTGGGTATTATTTACTTTTTAAATCCAAATACTTTTTTCAAAATATCAGAAACACGAGCTAAAGGATCTTTTCTAATTTTGGCTTCTTCATCTAAAATCAACACCATCAATCCGTTTACTGCTTTTGTACATACGTAATCATTTAAATCTGGATTTTGTTTTTTTACTCCAGGCAATTTGTTGTAAGCTGTTGCTAAAGGAGCCCAATAGCTAGTAACTTTAGTAGTGGCTATTGCTTCTTTTACAACTGGCATAAATTTTTCTTTAAGCGGAGAAAATGTTTTTTCGCGTAAGTAATGAGTAGCCGCAGAATCTGAACCATTTAAAATAGCAAAACCATCACCAATGCTCATACCTGTAATTGCATCAGTAAAAACAGGAGCTGCTTTTTTAGCTGCTTCTTCGGCAGCTCTATTTAGAGAAGTTTCAAAATCTATTACTTTTTTTTGCATACCCATTCTAATTAATTTATCGCGCATATCTTTGGCTTCTGCTGGCCAAGGAATAAATAATTTTGGGTTTTTTAAATAACCATCTGCTTTAGAGGCCAAACCTGAAGAATTATTTGTTCCTAAGGTTAAAGCTTCTTTTAGTCCTTTAATTACCTCATCATTACTTAAAGATGGAGCAGTTGTTGAAGTTGTTCCTGTTAAAATAGCATTTGCTTTTTCTTTAGCTGCTTCAATTGCTTTTTTTTCAGCTTCTTTTTCAGCAATTTTAGCAGCTTCTTTTGCCGAATTCCAAGCGCCACCCAAAATTTGTGATTTTGATGTTAAGCTGCCTAATAAAATGCATGTAATAATTAATGTTTTAATTTTCATAATGTATATTTTATTTTTTTATCTAATTAATTTAAAACTGTAGATTTACAAATACTTTGCCAAAGATAGAATCAAAAGGTATTAAATAATAATTTTTTTGAATGAATGCAGAACTTTTAACAATTGGAGACGAAATATTAATTGGTCAGATTATAAACACAAATTCTGTTTGGATGGCTCAACAGCTTAATATGGCTGGCATAAGTGTAATTCATATGAGTTCGGTAGCTGATAAAAAACAAGCAATAATTGATGCTTTGGATGCTGCAAGTAAACGTTCAGATATTGTTTTAATAACTGGTGGATTAGGTCCAACCAAAGATGATATTACTAAAAGTACATTTTGTGAATATTTTAGTACACATTTAGTTTTAGATAATGATGTTTTATCAGATGTTACTATTTTTTTTAATAATAGAAATAAAGATGTTTCGGATATAAATAAAAAGCAAGCCGAAGTTCCTTTTGGATGTAAAGTTATTAGAAATAAAAACGGAACTGCCCCTGGAATGTGGATGGAAAAAAATAATATTCATTTTATTTCAATGCCTGGCGTACCTTATGAAATGCAAGGAATGATAACTGATGACGTAATTCCTGAATTAAAAAAGAGATATAAATTACCTTTCATTTACCATAAAACTATTTTAACACAAGGAATAGGAGAAAGTGTTTTATGTGAATTAATTAGTGATTGGGAAGACGGCTTAGCAATAAATGAAATTGGATTAGCTTATTTACCTTCACCTGGAATGGTTAGATTAAGATTAAGTAGCAAAGGATTTGACGAAGTTATATTAAAACATAAAATCGATTTTGAAATAGAAAAAGTTAATCCATTGATTGATAAATATATTTATGGTTATGAAAGTTATGGAGAAGAGCAGCCAAAATTAGAAGATATTTTAGGTAAAATTTTATTAGATAAAAAATTAAAATTAGGATTGGCTGAAAGTTGTACTGGTGGTTATATTTCGCATTTAATTACAAGTGTTTCGGGTAGTTCTGCTTATTTTAATGGTTGTATTGTTCCATATCACAATGAATTTAAGCATGCTTTGTTGTGTGTTGATAATTCGGTTTTCGTGACGAGTGGGGCAGTTAGTAATGATTGTGTAACAGCTATGGTAAAGCAAACACTTATTAAGTTTAATGCTGATGTTGCTATTGCGGTTTCTGGAATTGCTGGACCGAATGGTGGAACTATTGAAAAACCGGTTGGAACAACATGGATTGCGGTTGCATATAAAGATCAAGTAGTTTCTAAACAATTTGTATTTGGAGATAATAGAATGAGAAATATTCAAACAACAGCTATTACTGCAATGAATATGTTACGGAAATTAATTTTAAATATTGAAGATTAAATAAATGAATTTAGCATTTAGAGAATTTGGACAAGGGCAACCATTAATTATTTTACATGGTTTATTCGGACAAAGTGATAATTGGAATACGTTAGCAAAACGATTTGGAGAATCTGGATTTAGAGTTTTTACTATTGACCAACGTAATCATGGATTATCGCCGCATAGCGAAGAATGGAATTACGAAGTTATGGCTGATGATTTAAAAGATTTTATTGATTTTCATAATTTGCAAAATCCTATTCTTATAGGCCACAGCATGGGAGGCAAAACTGTTTTGTTTTTTGAATTATTTTATCCAACTATTTCTTTAAAAAATATAGTTGTTGATATTGCTCCAAGAGCTTATGAACCTCATCATCAAGATGTTTTAGATGCTCTTAACGCGGTTGATTTTTCTAACATTAATACTCGAAAAGAGGCTGAAGCTATTTTAGGTAATTATATTTCAGATTTTGGAACTAAACAATTTTTACTTAAAAATATTTATTGGCGTGAGGATGAAACCAAGCAGATGGATTGGCGTTTTAATTTAAAAGCGATTTTTGATAATATTAATTCAATTGGCATTGAATTGCCATTTTTTACAAGTGCAAAACCATTTTTATTTATCAGAGGGCAAAAATCAAATTATATAAATGACGCTGATATTATTGATTTAGAAAATAGATTTACAAATTTAGAAGTAGAAATAATTTTAAATAGCGGACATTGGGTGTATGCCGAACAGCCTGAGGCTTTTTTTAATAGTGTTTTAAAATTTATTTCTAAAGATTAAAAGTTTTATCAATAAATCGAATAGCATTTTTTAATCTTACTTCTCCTTCATCCTTAATGATTTTATAATCAACATTTAATTTTTGTAGCTCATGTTTGTTCCATTTAAATAAATGTTCACGTAAATCTTCATTTCTTCTTTGAGGATCAGCAATCCATTTTACGTCATTGTTTGATATAAGATACAAATCATAATCGCTAGGTTTAATATATTTAGTTATATATTTTGGAACGATATTAAACTTATGAGTTGACCATATTTTTATTGTAATTAATGACGTATCGCAAAATAAGTAATTATTGGCTTTATTTATTGAATCTTTTTCTGATTCTAATTGATTTTTTGCAATAATCTCTAAATCGGAAATATTATAATTATTAATATCATGTTCTTCAAAATAAGTACGGGCAAATTCTAGAACAAAAATAGTATTGTAGTGTATTGCTAATTGCTTACATAATGTTGATTTTCCGGTACTTTCAGCCCCAAGAATTACTATTTTTTTAATTTTTTTCTCCATAAATAAAAACCGTAAAAAGCCATTACACTAAAAAATAAATAAAGAATGGCATAAGTTGGCAATTGTTTTACCAAGTATAAATATACATAAGCTAAATCAATAAGTATCCATAAAAGCCAGTTTTCTATCCATTTTTTTGCCATCATATATGTGCAAATAAGACTTGCTGATGTTAAGATGCTTTCAAAAATTATTTTGTCTGATTTAATATATTTTAATATAGGATATAAAATAAAACTTAAAATAATAATTCCTAGAACTACTAAAAACCAATTTTTTTTAGACATTTTTGAAATGTTAAATTCTTGAGTTTTATATTTATTCCAATATATCCAACCATATAATCCGGAAATAAAATAAAATATTTGTAAGGAAAAATCTCCAAACAAACGTGCCTTATAAAAAACAAAACCTTGAATAGAAACGGATATGATGCCAGCGACCCAACACCAAATAGTTTCTCTTATAGTTAGTATTACGCCTAATATTCCAAAAAACAATGCTAATAAGTCAATAACGTTCATTATTCTATTGGAATATTTTTTTCTTTACAATAATTTATTAATTCAGTATATTTTTCAAATGGATGTGTACTTTTCCATAAGTATCCATAAAGCGCTACCCCATAAAAGCCTAATTGATATGCTAATTCAATGCTTTTAGGGTTAATCCCACCTCTAGCAATAATTTTTTTATCCATTTTAATGTTAGCATTTTCCAGTGTTTCTTTATAAAAACCTGAATACAATTCGCCAGATACATTATGAAATATAGTACCTAAAAAGCAATAATCTGTTTTAACTTTTTCTGGCTCAAAAATTTCACTCATTCTTTTAAATGATATTGATTTAGTTAGTTTTGGTTTACGTAAATAAATCATTTTAGTATTCCACCATAATTTTATTTTTTTTTCGAGATGAGATGAAGTAAAATGAAATCCTTTTAAATTATATTTAAGAGCTAATTTATGATGTGAATGTATAATAATTCTGTCATGAAAATGAGATGGAATTTCTTTTATATATTCATCTAATTCAGCTGTTGTAAAACGATTTTTACGAAGGTGAAGGTTTTGTAAACCAGCTTCAAACATATTTATTACTGTTGTAATTTCGTTTTCATGTTTTCTTGAAGGAGTAATAACAATTAATTTCATAATTAAATATAAGAGTTGTAGTTGTTTGTATTAATTTAAATTATTTAAAAAGTGTACTTATTTCTTTTAGTAATGATGGATTAATTTCTAACGCATTTCCAATTACGATGTAATCTGGACTGGATTTTAAGATAGCTTTTGTTTTTTGTATTGTATTTATTCCCCCTCCAATTATTAAAGGGATGGAAATTTCTTTTTTTACAGCATTTATGATACTATTTTTTATTGTTGAATTTGCGCCACTTCCCGATTCTAAATAAATGAGTTGTTTGCCTAATAATTCGCCAGCAATTGCAGTTTCAATTATTTCTTTTTTTGTTGACAAAGGATTAGTTTTTGTTATTTTTTGAGTAGTTGATATTTTATCACCATTAACTAAAATATATCCAATTGGTATGGTTTTTAATTTAGAAGATTTTATTTTTTTTGCAGCTACCACTTGTTTTCCAATTAAATAATCAGGATTTCGTCCTGATATTAATGATAAAATCAATATTCCATCAGCATGTTTAGAAATTTGAGTTTCATCACCAGGAAAAATAATAAGCGGTATTTTAGTTTTTGATTTTATGGAACGAATTGTTTTTTCAAAATATCCATCCTTAATTTTACTTCCACCAATAAAAAAGCAGTGTACATTGCAAGTATTTGCAATATCAACTAATTCTGGATTATATTTATCAGGGTCGATAAGTACTATAAGTTTTGTATGTTTTGTTTTTATTAACATGCAGTAATTTCTTTTAATGAATAAACGAGCATATATTCTTCAATTTTTAAATAAGCAAGTTCATATGATTTATTGAAATTAGGCATATTTATATTTCCAACTATAGTTCCTGAATGATTCTTAATAAATGGGTTAATATAAAGGTTTTTGATAAAATCTACTTCCTTTAATCCATAAATTTTATATAAACTTTCTTTAGCTCCCCAATAAATCAATAATTTTTCGGGATCATTTTCAGCATTAATAAGCTCACTTTCCGTTAAAAATTTATATTTTATTTTTAAAACTTTATCTCTAATCAATTCAATGTCAATTCCAGTTTTTTCATCATTATTTATGATAATTGCAATTTTATCGTGTGAGTGTGAAATTGAAATATGTCTTAAATCATCAGATAAATGAGGCTTCCCGTTTATATCATAGTTTATTATCACTACTTTATCAAGTAACTCATTAATTAAATATTGTTTTCCTTTGGTTTCTATGTCGCGTTTTTGAGATAATAAATTAGCGTTAGCAAATTCGTCTAGCTTCAATATGCCAATCATTAGTCCTTTATTTATTTTAAAAATGGTAATCAAAACAGTATTAAACAATTTAAAAATTTGAGTGTTACAAACTTATACTTATCTTTGAAAGATATAAAAAATAATAATAACTAAAATAAAAAATTACATGTCAGCAGTAGCAACAGGAAAGTACTTAGCGTACAAAGTAAAAGATATCTCATTAGCAGAATGGGGTCGTAAGGAAATAAAATTGGCAGAAGAAGAAATGCCAGGATTAATGTCACTTCGTGCAGAATATGGAGCTTCTCAACCTTTAAAAGGTGCTCGTATTGCTGGTTGTTTGCATATGACTATCCAAACTGCTGTTTTAATTGAAACATTAACTGCTTTGGGTGCTGAAGTTACTTGGAGTTCTTGTAATATATTTTCAACTCAAGATCATGCAGCAGCAGCTATTGCAGCAGCAGGAATTCAAGTATATGCTTGGAAAGGCATGAGTGCTGAAGAATTTGATTGGTGTATTGAACAAACTTTATGGTTTGGTGAAGAACGTCAACCATTAAATATGATTTTGGATGATGGTGGTGATTTAACTAACTTAGTTTTTGACGTATATCCTGAATTAGCAGCTGCTATCAAAGGTTTATCTGAAGAAACAACTACAGGAGTTCACCGTTTATATGAGCGTATGAAAAATGGTACATTATTGTTGCCAGCTATCAACGTTAATGATTCAGTTACTAAATCTAAATTTGATAACAAATACGGTTGTCGTGAGTCATTAGTAGACGCTATTCGTAGAGCTACTGATGTAATGATGGCTGGTAAAGTTGCAGTTGTTGCTGGTTATGGTGATGTTGGAAAAGGTTCTGCATTATCATTATCATCTCAAGGTGTGCGTGTTATCGTTACAGAAATTGACCCAATTTGTGCATTACAAGCTGCAATGGATGGTTACCAAGTAATGAAAATGGACAATGCCGCTAAAATTGCAGACATTTTAGTTACAACAACTGGTAATAAAGACATTATCGTTGGTCGTCACTTTGAAATGATGAAACATGGTGCTATTGTTTGTAATATCGGTCACTTTGATACTGAAATTGATATGGCTTGGTTAAACAAAACATACGGTGCTTCTAAAGATACCGTTAAACCACAAGTTGATCAATATACAATTAACGGTAAAAATATTATTGTTTTAGCTGAAGGTCGTTTAGTAAATTTAGGTTGCGCTACTGGTCATCCAAGTTTTGTAATGAGTAATTCATTTACAAACCAAACTTTAGCTCAATTAGAATTGTGGACAAACACTGCTGCTTATGAGAAAAAAGTATACGTTTTACCTAAAATTTTAGATGAAAAAGTAGCTCGTTTACATTTAGCTAAAATTGGTGTAGAATTAGATACATTAAACAATGATCAAGCTGATTATATTGGAGTTCCAGTTGCGGGTCCTTTTAAAGGAGATGCTTACAGGTACTAGTATAATTTTAATACGTAGTTTATTTATAAAAAAAAGAGCTTAAATTAATTTAAGCTCTTTTTTTGTTTCAAATATTTTTTTATTTTACTATAGTTACATGTCCTACATAACCATGTTTAGTATCAAGTACATCAATAAGTTTAACTTTCCATACATATACGTCTTGTTGAACTTCTATTGATTTACCTTGAACTTTTCCATCCCATCCTTTTTTGATATCGTTGGTATAAAAAATTAATGAACCCCATCGGTCATAAATCCACATTTCGTATTTTGCAATTCCTATACCCATTCCTGTAAACATATCATTTACACCATCTTCATTTCCTGGACTGAAAGCATTTGGGATATAAAAAGAAAAATCTGGTTTTATTTCAACTATAACATATGCAGTATCTCTACAGCCATATTGATTTTCAACCATTAATATTGAATTATATGTGTTTGCATTTTCACTATTATAAAAATGTGAAGGATTAACATTAACAGAATCTATTTGAGGTCCATCTCCAAAACTCCACCACCATTTTGTATAATCAATACTTTGATTAGTGAAAATTTCTAAAGGAGTTACAACACTTCCTGGATTTGGATTTACAGTGTAACTTGCAATTGGAGTAGGATAAACTGTAATAAAATTATTTTTCAGTAATGAATCTGTACAGCCTTTATCTGTAGTAACAACTAATTTAACATCAAATAAATTTAAAAGGTTTGAAGTAGAGTTTTCATAACAATGAGCTTGTGCAACTCCTGAAGAAGAATGTAATTCTGTACCATCCCCAAATACCCATTTCCAATCTGAGTTAACACCTGGGCCTGTAATTGGAAGAGTAAGGTCTGTAAAACTTACACAATGAATTGGGCATCCATTAGGTTTATCAACCGTAAAAAGAGGAACGGGAACATAATCAATATATACAACTTGAGAAATTGTGTCTTTACAACCATTTGATGTTTCTGAAACTAAAGTAATTGTTTGATTACCTGCTGAAGGAAATATAAAGTTATTTGTTTGACCCGTTAATTCAATTGAACTTACAGTATTATCAACATCCCAATTCCAATTAGTTACTACTCCACTACCTGGTAATGTGTTAGCGGTAAATGTCATTACTTTAGTAAAGCATGAGTTAGAATTAGAAATACTCATTATTGGTTTTTGATAAACTTCTACTGGTTTTACAATATTACTCTGACAACCTTTATTTGAAGTAACAGTTAATGTAACATTATAAATCGCTGGTAACAGATAATTGTGTGTTGAAGTAACTCCAG
>Ga0114977_10001401_pt1 | contig 15815 bp, 6 predicted proteins | sample S_130805_MF_Meta_FD_87026 | JGI IMG/M metagenome (GOLD analysis project Ga0114977, IMG submission 87026) | Freshwater microbial communities from Lake Simoncouche, Canada to study carbon cycling - S_130805_MF_MetaG | ecosystem: Environmental > Aquatic > Freshwater > Lake | place: Lake...
GATGAGCGCTTGGGAGGCGATGATCGCCGCGGCAGTGGCCAGAATCACCAGAGGGTACAGCGCCCACTGAGGGCAGAGTTGATAGAAGGGATTGAAAGTCGATGTCGCGGCAATTTCGGGCTGCGCTAACAGAAGAGCGCCTTGGCCGAGGTAATTGAGGATCAGGGCCGGAAATACCGCCACAAACCAGGCAAGGCGGATCGGGCGCGGCCCGAAATGCCCCATGTCTGCGTAGAGCGCTTCACCGCCAGTGACCGCCAGCACGACGGAACCGAGGACCACCAGACCGATCTTCCCGTGACCAGCCAAGAAGGACAGGCCGTGGAGGGGATTGAATGCTTTCAGGATCTCCGGCTGCATTAAGATGCCCCGGATCCCAAGCACGGCGATGGCCACGAACCAGACCAGCGTGATCGGGCCAAAGATCCGTCCGACCTTCGCCGTACCAAACCGCTGGGCTGCGAACAGGACGAGAATGATGATCACCGAGATAGGAAGGATGAATCGATCTAACCCAGCTCCGGCCATCTTCAAGCCTTCTACGGCTCCCAACACCGAGATGGCTGGCGTAATGATGCCGTCGCCATAGAGCAGGCAGGCCCCGCCGATGCCGATGGCGGCGAAGCTCTTGGCCAAGCGGCTCCGGTGACCCGTTTTGGCTTCCGGAAAGGCCAAGGATAACAAAGCGAGGATTCCGCCTTCGCCCTTGTTGTCGGCTCGGAGCACGTAGACCAGGTATTTCACGGTCACGATCAGCAGCAGGGACCAGAGGATGAGCGATACCACCCCCAGAACATTGCTAGCGCTCACTGGCGCTCCATGACCCGGAGCGAAGCATTCCTTGAAGGCGTAAATCGGGCTGGTACCGATGTCTCCATAGACGATGCCTAGCGCGGCCATTGAAAGGCCTACCAAGCGTTTGCCAGTTGCGGGTGCGTGTTTGCTCATAGCACAGAGTTCTGGTGGGAGGACAGTGGCAGGGAATTGGCCAAGACGACCTGATCTGGAATTACCAGAGCGGCCCTAGGCGTCGGGAGGAATGAGTTCATGATGTCTGCAACAGACCAGCGACCGAGGGTCACCGTTGTCGCAAGCCCGACTCCGCCGAACTGCGCACGACCGGATACCCTTCCATATGCCTGCGAGGTTAGCTGACGGGCTAGGGCCTGGAAGTGCCCCGGGTTGGTTTCCCTACCCTACGCCCCGTGCTGAAATCTTGGATGGATTTCGGCCTTGGGTCCCCCGCGCCTGTTCGATTGGACACCGACCAGGCTTCGGCTGCAGGGGCGTGTTACGCCAGAACTTGGCCCTCTGTCAATACGGGTGACGATCGGGTCACGGAGGCATCACAGGGGACCCATCGCCGCCGGGTGGCAGAGGGACGAACCTGCGGGTATCTTCAATAAGATGCGAAAAGGTGGGTGTTCTGGAGCGTTCTCGACCACGGATAGACCGTCACTCATGCAATTCGTCCCTTGACGGGCGGACGCTCTCGGAGGTTCTTGGGAGTGCATGTCGCGCAAGACGTTTATGGCCGCCTCGCTGGCGGTGTTCTGCGGAACCGGGGCCCTTCGTTCCGACGAGGGAATGTGGCTTTACAATGATCCTCCCCGGGAACAGGTGCGTGCCAAGTATGGCTTTGAGATGACCGACGCTTGGCTGGAGCACCTCCAGAAGTCTTCGGTTCGGTTCAACTCTGGGGGTTCCGGATCGTTTGTCAGCGAAGATGGATTAGTCCTCTCGAACCACCACGTCGGGGCCGACGCGCTCCAGAAGGTTTCCAGTGCCCAGAAGAACTACTTGCGCGAAGGATTCTATGCCCGATCGCAGGCGGAGGAAATTGCCTGCGTGGACCTCGAGTTGAATGTGCTGCAATCCATCGCGAATGTGACCGAGCGCGTGAATGCCGCGGTGACTGCCGGCTTATCGCCCGACGATGCGGTGAAAGCTCGGCGACGGGTCATGGCAGCCATCGAGAAGGAATCCCTCGACGCCACGGGCCTTCGTTCGGATGTGGTGACGCTTTACCAGGGAGGCGCCTATCATTTGTACCGGTTCAAGAAATACACGGATGTCCGGTTGGTCTTTGCACCGGAGCAGCAGGTCGCCTTCTTTGGCGGAGACCCAGACAACTTCGAGTATCCGCGCTTCGACCTCGATATCTGTTTGTTTCGAGCTTACGAGGACGGCAAACCCGTGAAGGTGCCGCACTCTCTGAAGTGGTCTAAGGCGGGGGCCGCTGAGGGCGAATTGACCTTCGTCTCAGGGCATCCGGGCCGCACGGAGCGCATGCTCACCGTCGCCGAGTTGGAGTACCACCGTGACCGTCAGTACCCGATTGCGCTCGCCTATCTCAAGCGCCGTGAGGTGCTCCTGAGGTCTTGGAGCGAGCGCAGTGCCGAGAATGCCCGGCGTGCGAAGGATGAACTTTTTGGTATTCAGAACAGCCGCAAGGCCCGCGACGGCGGTCATGCCGGTCTTTACGACCCGGCCTTGATGCAGTCCAAGCGCCAGCAAGAGATGGCCTTGCGCACGAAGTTCGCCGCCAATCCGGCCTTTGCCTCTGCCGCGGGGGCCTATGATCAGATCCAGCAGGCCCAGTCGTTGATCGCGCGGTATGAGCGGATCCACCGCTTGTTGGAAGCGGGACAGGCCTTCCAGTCGGAACTCTTCGATATTGCCCACATCCTGGTCCGAGCGGCCGGAGAATATCCCAAGGCTGACGGGGAACGTCTGCGCGAGTTTGCCGAGGCGGGACGAGCTTCGTTGGAGATGAGTCTTTTTTCCGACAAACCCATCCACAATGACCTCGAAATCATCAGCTTGGCCGATTCGTTGACCTACCTGAACGAGCAACTCGGAGCGGAGTATCCTATCGTCAAAAAGGTGATGGCCGGCAAGTCGCCGCGGGCCCGTGCTGCAGAACTCATCAATGGCAGTCGCCTGCGCTCGGTCGATGAGCGTCGTCGCCTCTACAAGGGCGGCACCTCAGCCATCGACGCCTCCGAGGACCCCCTCATTTTGGTGGCCAAGTCGGTGGATGCCGAGGCACGCGAAGTGCGGCAGTTGATGGAGGCCCAGGCCGAGATTAAGAAGCAGGCCCATGCGGCGATTGCCTCAGCCCGCTTTGCTCTGGAAGGCAAGGGGCAGTATCCGGACGCCACGTTCACCCTGCGGCTCTCCTACGGGGTAGTGAAGGGGTATACTTCGCTGGGTAAGGCCATCCCGGCAACGACGTCGCTGGGCGGAATCTTCGAGCGTTCCACCGAAATGGAGGGTCGCCCTCCGTTTGATTTGCCTGAACGCTGGCAGAAGAAACGTCGCACCCTCCATGCGGATGCTCCGTTCAACTTTGTCTCTACTCATGACATCATCGGTGGGAACTCGGGCAGCCCAGTGGTGAACCGGAATGGCGAATTCGTGGGCATTATCTTCGATGGCAACATCGAGTCGTTGGTGCTGGGGTTTGCCTACGAAGAAACCCAAGCCCGGGCCCTTTCGGTCCACAGCGCGGGTATCTTAGAGGCACTTCGCAGTGTCTACGCCGCCAAGCCTCTGGTGGAGGAATTAGTCACCGGCCAGCGAAAGTGAGCTGGGGCGGGGGGGCTTTTGCTCCCCGCGTTGCGCCTCGCAAACTGGCTGCCTCAGAAGCACTCGGAGGGTTCGCTCTGGGTTTGGCCGAGCGAAGCGTTCCGGTGCGAGTGTGTCTATCGGCGATGACCGTAGCATGGAGGCTGGCTGGAGCCATTGCGTCGAGGCGTGGCGTTGGGCCCCGGTAAATTTCGCCTCGTCTGTAATTCCTGCGGCCAGTCAACGCAGGCGGTTTTGGCGAAGGGGTTTGTCGCCGTGACTCACTCCGGGGTGCCGCGCTCGACGAGCTTTTTATGGCGGAGGATGCCGTCGGCAATGGCGGCGGCGAGTTGGTCTCGAGACTTTTTGGAGTCCATCAGCCGGGTGTCTCCAGAGTGGGTCATGTAGCCGCCTTCGACGAGGAGCCCGGGCATTCGCAGCAACGTCAATTCTTTGAAGCGGGCCCGGCGTACCCCCCGATCGGCCAAGGGGGTCTGATCGAGGATGGCCCGATGGACGAGGTGGGCGAGGGTGACGTTCTCGCGGTCGAAGCGGTTGGCGTCGAAACCGGCCATCCGACCGTGCCGTTGGGCATCGTTGCTCGAAGGGGCCCCAGCAGGCGTCAGGCAATAGGTTTCGAGGCCTTGCACCGCGTCATTTCCAGGCCCATCGAACCCGTTGAAATGCAGGCTGACATACAGGTCGGCCTCTGCGCGGTTGGCCTCCGCCGCCCGATCCGGAAGGGCGATGAACCGGTCCGAACTGCGGATGAACACCACCTGAAACCCCGCCGCCTTGAGGTGTCGGGCCAGGTCGATGGCCAGATCCAGCGTGTAGGTTTTCTCCATCCGACGGCCCTCCATGTTGCCGGGATCGCGTCCCCCGTGCCCGGCATTGATGGCAATGCGTCGGATGGGGCGCGAGGTGCGCTTGGGTGGCGCCAACAGCGGTGCCATTAGTGAGTTGATGTCGCGCTGGGAGACCCGGAAATGGCCGCCTTCGACAGGAATCCGGTCCGACAGACGAAACTCCACCTCATTGAAGCTCATCCGATCCGAGTCCTTTCGGAACCGCATGCGGGTCCAGCGGTTAGTCAGGAGGAGTTCCTCACCCAGCGTGATGGGCCGCAAATGCATCTCGCGGCCCCAGGCGGCCAAGTCGCGGAATCCGGGTTCCCAGTCCCGAGCCTGGACGAGGCCGGACATCCATGTCAGAGCCAGCATGCAGGAGACTCGCAGCCAGCGAGGTAAGGACGCAGACATGGGTGGTGTGTTCCGGACCGGACGGGTTTTAGATCCCCTCAGCGGAGGTTTTCCGGATTGAGGCCGTGGAGGTCCTTCGGCACGAAAAGACCGTCCCGCCGGATTATTTCGGAATCGAACCAAACCTCGCCGCCGCCCCACTCCGGCCGCTGGATTTGCACCATGTCCCAATGGACGGCGGACTTGTTGCCATTGCCCGGATCTTCGTAGGCCTGGCCCGGAGTAAAGTGCAGGGAGCCGGCGATCTTCTCATCGAACAAGATGTCGCACATCGGGTTCAGGATGAAGGGATTGAACCCGAGGCTGAACTCGCCGATGGACCGGGCTCCGGCGTCCATATCGAGGATCTCGTTGAGTTTTCGCTCGGTGCCGCCCTGGCAGGTGGCCTTGATGATACGGCCCTCCTTGAGTTCTAAACGGATCCCCTCGAACTTGGTGCCCGCGTACAGGGTGGGCGTATTGAAGGTGATCACGCCGTTGGCCGACTTGAGCGTGGGGCAGCTGAAGCACTCGCCATCGGGAATGTTGCGCAGGCCCTCGCAGGGCTTAGCTCCGATGTTCTTGATGGAGAAGGAGAGGTCGGTGCCCGGAGCCACTAGCCGCACCTTGTCGGCCTTGATCATGCGCTTCTCCAGAGGCTTCACAGCTCGCGCCATCTTGGCGTAGTCCATGGTGCACACGTCGAAGTAGAACTTCTCGAAGGCCTCGGTGCTCATATTGGCCGACTGGGCCATGCTCGGCGTCGGCCAGCGCAAGACACACCAGCGGGTCTTGTTGATGCGATGATCGAGAGCGGGGCGGAGAGTCTTAGAATAGAGCCGGGTCTTCTCGGACGGCACGTCGCTGTTCTCGCTGGCGTTGTTTGCGCCGCGGATGGCGATGTAAGCCTGCATCTTGCGGATGCGGTTCAGCTCGAGATCTCGCACTAGCTTGGCATGACGTTCATCAGTCCCGATTTGAACTTCGCGTAGGACCCGCGAATGCCGCATCTCCACGACCGGAGTAGCCCCGACGGCCCGTGTGGCGCGGATGAGTTCCACGGCCATCGCATCCGGAGTATCGACTAGGTCGAGCAAGATGTTCTCTCCCGCCTTCAGTTCGCAGGAGTATTCGATGAGAAGCTTTGCCAGTTTGGCGTAACGGGGGTCGCTCATGTGTTCTGGCTCTAAATCAAACCACGCCTTCCCCCCAGAGGCCACGCAAACATTAAAAACCACCCTGCCGGGGTCGGTCCCACCTATTTACACAAAAGGGGACGGTCTCGAATATTTATTGGGTGACGGGGCTGTCGCTGGGGACGAGTGCCTCGAGGGGCTCCGCGGGAACGGTCCTGTGCTCGCAGGGAAGCTCGGGGGAGGATGGAGCGTTCGCGCTGTGCGCAGGGGTAAGGTTAGATCGCTTCCAATGCTCGCTCCGGACCGGTCCAGCTGCGCCTCGTCGAGGGGTCAGTCCCACCTATTTACACAAAAGGGGACGGTCCTGCATATTTTTTAGGTGACGGGGCTGTCGCTGAGTACGAGTGCCTCGAGGAGCTCCGCGGGAACGGTCCTGCGCTCGCAGGGAAGCTCGGGGGAGGATGGAGCGTTCGCGCTGTGCGCAGGGGGAAGGTTAGATCGCTTCCAATGCTCGCTCCGGACCGGTCCCGCTGCGCCTCGTCGAGGGGTCATCGTCGCGGGGTTAGTCCCAACTATTTACACAAAAGGGGACGGTCTTTACTATTCTTGAAGGGCTCCTATTGCCAAAGAGTTGGGGGTAAGTGAGGGCCGTCGTCGGGTTGTGGCGGAGCTCCGCGGGAACGGTCCTGCGCTCGCAGGTCAGCTCAAGGGAAGGTGAAACTTTCGCGCTGTGCGCGGAGGGATTGGGTGTTGGCTTCCAATGCTCGCTGTGGACCGATCCTGCTGCCGCCAGGGTGCGGCCCTCCAAATTCATCAGTCCTAGTTTTTTACACTAAAAGGGCCTGTCTTGCATATTTACAAGATCCTCCGGTTCGGCCACAACAACATCCATGGCCCGTAAGCAACGCATCGAGTATCCCGGAGCGATCTACCACGTCATGAATCGAGGCGATCGACGTGAAGCCATCTTCCGCGACGATGTGGATCATCAGTTGTTCCTCAGCACGCTCGACGAGACTTGCGTGAAAGCCGATTGGCTTGTTCACGCGTATTGTCTCATGGGCAATCACTTCCACCTCGTGCTAGAGACGCCACGGGGCAATTTGGTGTCGGGGATGAAGTGGTTCCTGGGCACCTACACTCTGAGGTTCAACCGGCGTCACGGTGTGACGGGTCACCTTTTTGGCGGGCGCTACAAGGCTCTCGTGATTGATCCAAGTCAGCCCGATTATCTGCGGACGGTCTGCGACTATGTTCACCTCAACCCCGTGCGTGCCCAGTTGCTGCGACCCTCGGAGCCGCTGCAGGCGTACCGCTGGAGCAGTTATCCGGCCTATTTAGATCAGAATCGGCGGCGGCCTGCCTGGCTGCAGGTGGATCGGGTCTTGGGAGGAATGGGTATTCCCAAGGACAGCTCTGTGGGGCGCAAGCAGTTCGAGCGATTGATGGAAGAAAAGCGACGCGTAGAGAACCCCGAAGATTACGCCGGAATTCGGCGGGGATGGTGCTGGGGCGATGAGTCGTTTCGCCGAGAGTTGCTGGCGCAACTGGAGTCCCGCGGCGCTCCTGTGAACTCCGGCGTTGAGTTGCAGGAGACGGCCTCTGAGAAGGCGGAGCGTTTGACGGGCGAGGCATTGGCGAAGCTTGGCTGGAAGGAGACGGACTTGGCGGAGCGCCGCAAGGGCGACCCCACGAAATTCAAGATCGCGTTGACGCTGCGTGCGGAGACGACCATGACACTGAAATGGATCGCAACCCGTCTCCAGATGGGCACGGCGTCGAGTCTGAGCAATCTTTTCTCAGCGAGGCAAACTACCAAGCGGTGAACAGGCCCCTTACGGTCAGACCCTCAGCACTAGGTCGAGGGATTCCGGCGTGCCAAAGAGATCGAGGATCCGGCGGGATCGGGTGATGCCTGTATAGAGGAGGTTGCGGGTGAGGAGCCGAGATTCGGCATTGGATGGTAATTCGAGGGCGACGCAATCCCATTCGCTTCCTTGGCTTTTGTGGATGGTCAGTCCGAAGGCCGGTTGATGCGCTGGCAGTCGGACCCGCGGGATTATTCTCGGGACCCCATCGGCCCCCGGAAAAAGAACCAGTGTAGCGGGACCGCCAGGGATTGGTCCGAGGGCGATGCCGATGTCGCCATTGCTCAGGCCCAGCGATCGCTGGTTGGCCAGAACCAGTACCGGGCAACCATGGGGCAGTTCGTTGGGAGGGTGAGACCCTTTGCTCCAAAGCAGTGCAGTGCCGGCCTGGTTGGCGCGGTCCACCTGATGATTGGTGCTGCAGAGGAGTTGGAATCGCCCCAGATGTCGCAAGGCCTCGCTTCGAGCGGGGTCTTGAGACTGGGTCTCGGGACCCAAGTTCTGGCACAGATCAGTCCAGGTGCGGGCCAGCTCGCCCCAAAATTTCCAGCGCTCTTGGCAAAAGATCCGGCGGGATCGGTCGGGGGACTCACGATGCCAACTGAGCACCGGTTCGGTCGCCGATGAATGCCGATCGAAGCACTCCTCGACGGAGTTTCGCGACTGACTGCCGCCGGGCCGGACGCGCTCGGCGAGATCAAGAATCCAGGGCGCGTTCATGGCGCGCCAACTGTGCTGGAGTCCCACCACTAGTCCGGGCAATGCCTCGCAAGGGCTCTCCGAGGGAAGGTGGGGCAGCCCTTGATCATAATCAGTTTGGACTTGGTGACTTGGAACCCCAAGCCGAGCAGCCAAGCGATCCCGCAAAGCCTCCGGAAGGATGCGGTTGTGGCCCGCCCGTTGGACCAATTCAGAGAGGATTCCACCGACGTCGACGCTCTCCAGTTGATCGCTGTCGCCCAGCAGCAGCAGCGATGCCTCCGGCGGCAAGGCTCGGATGAGCGCATGCATCAGCGACAAATCCACCATGCTGGCTTCATCAACGAGCATCACCCGGACTTGGAGTGGTCGGAGCGCGTTTCGCCGGTAGGGTCCGCCGCGTTCTGGAGGCTCCGGTCCCCATTCCAAAGCTCGGTGGAGCGTGACCGTAGTGATTCCTTTGAGGAACGCCCGGTCCTCGTCGTTGAGCCCCGTCAGTCGGGCGGCGGATTGTGCGATCGCTTCCCCGATGCGGCTGGCCGCTCGGCCGGTCGGGGCGGCGACGAGGATTTGGTCGGGAGTCAGGCCCGCGTCGATGCGGTGTCGGACGGCCAATAGCGCGGCGGCCGTCGTCGTTTTGCCCGTTCCAGGCCCTCCGGTGAGGATACCCACCGGCGCATCCACGAGGGCAGCGATGGCCAGGCGTTGCTGGGCGTTGTCGAAGTAGGTCTGGATCGAGCCGGTGCCCGTTCCGCTGATTCGCTGCGGTGGTAGGATTTGCCCGAGATGGCGGGCCACTTCGGCATCGGGTAATCGCGGACCTTGAGAACGCAGTCGCGCTTCCACGAACGAGCGGATCTCCCGCAGTTGCTGTGCGTAGCGTGGCAACACCAGGGCCGATCCTTCGAGGACGATGCAGTCGGTCCATCCTTCAAGCGCGATCCGCTCGTCGGCACTGAGCCGCGCTTCGGCCAATGGCAGCGAACCAATGCCGGTGCTGGCCCGCCGCATCAGTTCGGCCAAGAGGCTGCGCAAGCGCGGCTGATGCTCAGCCATCGGAGAGTTTTGATCCACGCTGGGCCAGATCGCCTGGGCGAGTTCTTCAAACCCGTCCGAAAGAGTCGCGAGGGGGCTGGAGAGTCGGTGGGGTTGACCGGGATTCATGGGTAGAAGTTGGGTCCGTGGAACAGGGCGTCGAGGCGGTCCAATGCCTCGCGCTGCGGTTGATCTAGCCACACACCGTGTCCGGGAAAACCGCGCACAAAGAGGTAGGCGACTCCGCCGAGGTGACGGTCGGGTTCATAGTCGGCGAGGTTAGATCGCAGGTGGCGATGCAGGGCCAGCAGGTAAAGACGTGCCTGCAGTAGGTAATGCGCGTCGAGCATCACCCGGTTCAGGGCCGCCGGGTGGTAGCGTTGGAGTCGGTTGCTCTTGTAGTCGGCGACATACCAGCGTCCACCTCGTTCAAAGATCAGGTCGATGAAACCCTGCAAGAATCCGGTAAACTCCGTGAAGGACCATCCCGCAAGGCTCTCAGCCCACTCCAGTCCCCCGGGGATCGCTTGGATGCCGGGATCTTGGACGAGGACTGCCGACAGGGCTGCTGGCGAGACATGGCCCACGGGTAAGTGAAACTGCATCTCTGTGATGCAATCGCCGCGAAGCTCTCCCAGGCGAAGGTGTACGCCTGAGGTGAGTTCTAGGTCGGCCTCCAAGATGCCTGCGAGGGCTTGTTGCCACTGTTCAGGTTGGTTGTAGCCGGAGACGGACTGCTCCAGCGAGCGACCGTTGCCCAAGTAGTCTTCGAGGGCGCGATGCAGTTGATCGCCCAAGAGGCTGCCGGCCGCCCCCAAGGTCGCCAAAACATCCGTGCTCTCCGCGGATTCGCTCGCACCGGACGGCGGGGCCTCCACGGCGGCCAGATCTCGGTCTGCGGCGCTCAGGTCGTGGTCGAGATCCGATCGAGAAAGCGAGGTGAAGCTGCGGACTGCGAATGGAGCGAAGAGATAAGGCCTGGGCGCGGGAGGGCGGATGAGTTCTTCGGGAACCCGCGGCGTGCCTGCGGGCGCTCCGGTCCATGGCGACGACTCGCTCGTCACTGGGACCGTTGCTGTTGGAGAGTCCGCCAAGAAGTGGATCCCGTGCGCATCGAGTGCACTCCAGAGGTGGGGCCATTGATCCATCGACGGCGCAGCCAATCCAGGCAAACGGGCTAGCGGCGAGTCCGCCGCCGAGTTGTTTTTGGATCCTCGTTTCGAAGCCGCGATGGGGGCCATCCCTAGGTAGAGCCGGTGGCGAGCTCGGGTCAGAGCCACATAAAGCCGACGATCGTCCTCTTCGGCCTCCTGAACCTGGGCGGCTTCTTGAGTGGTCTCAAATTCATCGGAGCCCACGTCAAACACCCACGAATCTCCCAACCGCGCCACGGCCGCGTTGGTTGAAGCAAGATGGCTCCGTCCTCGGACACTCCCCAGAAACGGGCAGAACACGACCGGATACTCCAGCCCCTTGGCCCCGTGAATGGTGTTGAGCTGCACCGCCGAGGCATCGGTCTCTAGGCGCATCAGAGTGCTTTCGCCGTCGGCATTTCCGAGCGACTCCGGGGCTTCAGAAACCTGGCGGGCCAGCCAGGCGGCCAGCGATTCAGCGCTCCGCAGTCCTTGCTCGTAACGTCCCTGCAGCAGTAGCCCCACGTGTCGCCAGTTGGTGATCCGCCGTTCGCCATCCGCGCAGCCTAGGTTTCGGGCCGACACCTCGCTGCTGGTGATCCACCGAAGCAATGGCGCTAAGGGGCCCACTCGTCCGAGTTCCTGTTGGGCTTGCAAGAAGCGTTGGAACGCCTCGGCTTGCAGGGTGGGATGGCTTTGAATTTCCAAGACATAGGTCGCCGACTCCGCGCCGAGCGGGCTCAAGAGGAAGGCCGAAAGTCGTCCGAGTAGTTCCCCATGGTGGTGCAGAGCGGCGAGCAGTTCCAACCATGCGAGAACGTCGAGTGCCTCGTCGCTGTCGAACACGCTGCCCAGACCCTTGCCAGAGGATTGGCAGGTGATACCGCCAGCCTGCAGCGCTCGGCGCACCAGACGAAGCTCCCGGTGGTTGGAGGCCAGCACACCGATGTCTCCGGGCAGCAAGCGGCGGCGTTGGCGGGTGTGACGGTCGGTGATCTCCACAGGTTCGTGGAGCAGGCGCATGATTTCGTGTGCGGTGAGCCGGGCCAGTCGGGGCAGGGCGCGGTACCGATCAGATTCTGGACTCCATTGAATGACCACGGCCGTTCGTGGCGCCGGATCCCAGATCCGATTTTCGGTGGCCTGGGCGGTGACCGGCACGTACTCGAAGGGCACATCGCCCACTAGCGAATCTGGGAAGCGGAAACAGGGTCCGTAGAGGTAGTTGATGGCCGCGACGAGCGATGGATCGGACCGATGGTTCACCGTCATCCTCGGGGCTGGATGCACCGCTTGAGCCAGCGAGCGGTAGCTAGCTAAGTCAGCGCCCCGGAAGCGGTAAATGCTTTGCTTGGGGTCTCCGATGATGAGGAACGACTCGGTGTCGGCGTGTGCAAAGAGCGACTGGAACACCTGAATTTGCAGGGTATCGCTGTCTTGGCATTCATCGAGGATGGCCGCTTTCAGTCGGCTTCGGACCGCTCGGGCCATGGGCCCCTCAGAGCCCTGGTCGACCAGGGCATTGCGCACGGTCAGCAGGATGTCGTCGAAGGTCCGGACACCCGCCTGGGTCTTGCGCCGCGGGAGTTCTTCTCGAATACGCTCGGCCAGCCGCGAGGCCGGGAGCTGTTTTTCCAAGAACTCTAGCCGCGGGTATTGGGCCCAGAGATTTGAGAACGATGGAGGCAGATTCTTGGCCTGCGAATCACTGAGCCCCTTCCACTGGGCGGTCTCGACTAGGTTCCTGACCAACTTGTCCACGGCGTTGCGGCTGGCCGCCAGCTTCACGGCTGCGATTGCGGCCGGTACCTCCTGGGCGATGCGGGCCACCAGCGCAGACTTGGCGATAATTAATTGCTCACGGCTCATCGACACGCCCTGCACAACCGCAGCAGGCCGGGCCTGCAAAGTCCGGGCCATTCGGCGGAGGGCAGCCGCATCGGGGGCCTGGGTGTCGGACTCCTCCATAAGGAAGTCCCCGGTGATTTGCTCGAGCAGCGTGTCGCAATTTTCCTGAAGCTTGAGATCGGGATCGCACGCCAACTCGAGGGAATGGCGACTGATGAGGGACTGGCAGAACCCGTGGAGCGTCTGAATGGGAGCCAGGTCGAAGGTGCTGAGCGACTGCGTTAGGTGTTCAGTCAACGTCGAGCCCGCCTCAGGGTTTGTCGCCAACCACCGACTGAGAATCCGAGCTTCATCGTGGTTGTCGACCCAGTGTCCTTCGGAAATAGCCTGGGCCGTGGACAGCGCGCGCCGCAGCGAAGCCAGCAGTCGCTCGCGCAGTTCAGCGGTGGCCGCCTGAGTGAAGGTGCTTACGAGGATTTGGTCCACGCGCAGACGCCGTTCGATGAGCAACCGCAGCCAGAGCAGGGTGATGGAGTAGGTCTTGCCGGTGCCGGCACTGGCCTCGATGGACGTGGCTCCGGGCAAGGCCTGCGTCAGGGGATCGAATTGGGAAGATTGGCTCATTCGGAGGTCCGGTTCAGTGCGGCCCGCCACGCTTCGATCTCGGCTATCAAACGCCAGGCCAAGGGAGTTCCCGGGTACGGCAACCACTCGGGCAAGCCCTCTGGGGCCCACTCATAGGGGTTTTCACAGCCCCGGAAGAGCGCGCGGGTGGCCGGCAATCCGCAGTCGACGCCTCCTGAGTTGTCTTCGTTCTCCGAGGCCCATTGCGAGAAAGCCGCTTCCAACACCTTCACCGAATCGTGGCCCGCGGGGAAATCGGTGGCAGCCTCGCTGGCCGAGTCCGTGGACAATTTCCCCTTTTTCAGAGCGACTCCGGTTGTCTTTGGCCAGAAAGGCAATGGCCAGCGGCGGGCCAAACGAGCGAGGCGGACCAGTCGGAGCAACTGGAGCCGTGCCTGGTCGGGAGAAGGCATGGGCAGCGTCCATGTGGAGTTGAGGCCCACGCAACGCGCCTCGGTCAGGGGGTTGGGATTCGATTCGGGCATCGAGGCCGCCAAGGCCAGTGCATCGAAGGCGAAGAGCAGTTGCCTGCGGTGATCGCCCGTGTCGCTCGATTTGGAGGCGAAGAATTGCCAAACAATCGCCTCGCCCGATCGACGGTACCAGCGTGCCCGCGGAGGCCCCTCCACAATCCAAGAAGTTGGACCCGAATCCGAATCGAGGTGTGGGGCTAAATCCGTATTGAGAGCTGGCTCGGTCAGCCGGAAACTCAAGGTATCGGTGAGTCGATCACTCGCAGAAAACACAGGCACTTCCGGCAATTCAGACAAGGTCTTCGTCAGCAGGGCCTCTCCAATTTCCCCCCGTGGGAGACTGCCAGAGACCTTCAGCACCGAGACCCGGGCATCCGTGTCGTGACCTTCCAGGCGTGCGGTTAAGAGGCGGTCCCGCAATTCCCAGCGTTCTAGGCCGTCTGGATCGATGAGGTCTTCGCCGCGGGCTGCTTCGACCTCCTCCGGCAATTGCAGCCCGAGGCGCGAGGCGTACAGCCGCTGCGGTTGATCGAGCACCGTCCGCAGGTCGGCCAGCGAGGGATTCCAGCCAGTCTCGGCAGGAAGGGCTGGCGATGACCAAGGCCCCGGATAGGGTGGAAAGCCGAGGCGGTCTCGCAAGGCCACAGCCGCCGCATGATCGCAGGTGCGCAGGCCTCGGGCGCTGGTTGATTGGTCGGCCCGGAAGGCCTCGGCGCTGAACCCATTGAGAGGATGATGGACGGTGAGCGCATCCCGGGCTGAAGGGGTGGTTGCAGTTCGGGCGCTCAGACCGGTGGGCGTGGTTTGGTTCGCAGCTTCCAACAGGTCCGATACTGCCGTGGAAGGAGGGCGCTCCTTGCCGTCCTCATCGGAGTGGCCGCGGTAGGAAAGGATCAGCCGCTCCTGGCACGCCAAAATGGCCAAGAGCAGGCAGTGACGGTCCGAGTCTCGGATCGAAGGATCGCCCGTCGCTGGCTTCAGCACCAAGGGGTGCCAGGCCGGTCGATCTTCGGATCTCGGGAAGATCCCGTCATCCAGGCCTGCCACTACCACGACCCGTGCAGGCACTCCGGCATAATGGCGCAGGTCGGCGACGGTCATGCCGCCGCTGCCCCGACTGCCCGAGTCGCTCAAGGCGGGGAGCTTTTCGGCCAGAAGGCGTAGGTAGGCCGAGGCCTCTAGTGGGAGGGTCGGGTGAGCGGCCTTGCTGAGGGGTTCGAGGATGTCCCTATGGAGGGCCGCGGCCTGAGCGGCAGCGTTGCCGATGCGTGTCGAAAGGCATTCGCGGACGATTGTGCCCAGAGCCTGATTCCAATCGGCAATGGAGCGTGGCCCGACCGAGCACCAAAGGTTTCGCGCCTCCGAGAGACGCGTAGCGAAGCGGGCCAAGCGAGCCAGCAAGGCCAGTCCTAGGCCGTTGGTGCGTTCGAGAGGCACGGTGGCTGGTGTGTTGCCTGAAGCGTCCAGCACGGTATCCCGCTGACCCTCGGCCACCAACCCACCCAGGCCCAAGCGACGCAGGGCCCAGAAGAGGTTCCAACGAGACTCCGGCACCTGTTGGTAGAGCCGTCGATGCTCTGGGGTGAGCCCCCAGCGAAACTGGGCGTCTTGGAGCCACTCGACCAGGGTAGGGCCATCGCCCTCGGCCTCATCTAGATCGAAGCGATCGGCGATCAATGGATTCTCGAGCAGTTCCTGGACTTCGTTCAGTGTGAGTCGGCCCTGCAGGCACTCCAGCACTTGCAAGAGGCTTGCCGCGAATGGAGACGGCACGAGCCCCCCTCCGCCCACCAACCGGAAGGGAAGGCGCGCCTCGGATCCTCCTCCCAGCGCAGCTTCGATGAGCGGGGCTTGCTCCCGCGGATTTGCTAACAGGATGAGAATTTCTTCGTGCCGAAGGCCCTCTAACTCTTGGAAGGCCTGAAGGATCCGATCCCGGCAGACTTCCAATTCTCGGAGGAGCGTGTGGGTGGCGTGGACGCTCAGAGAGGCGTCATCGGTGGCAAGCGGGCGCAGCGCTTCCGGAGGCAAGTGGGCGGCCGTGCGGCACGAGGTCTGGAGGCGTCCCAGCAGGGAATCGGGAGGCTCGGCGCTGTCGAGATCGGCGCCGCCGTCACCCACGGCCATCAGGGTATCGGCCAATTGGCGTTGGAGATCTTGGGAAGCGCGACCGAAGGCCCAGAGCAGA
>Ga0114977_10001404_pt1 | contig 15800 bp, 10 predicted proteins | sample S_130805_MF_Meta_FD_87026 | JGI IMG/M metagenome (GOLD analysis project Ga0114977, IMG submission 87026) | Freshwater microbial communities from Lake Simoncouche, Canada to study carbon cycling - S_130805_MF_MetaG | ecosystem: Environmental > Aquatic > Freshwater > Lake | place: Lake...
ATCGCTATCAAGAACTAGCCTTGCGCGAACTGATGACCTACACCGGATCCGCCGAAGTTCAACGACTGATCGATTCTCAACTCGAATCGAGAACCGAAGTCTTCGAACCCTCGGAAACATCTAACCCTCAATCCGGTAGCATCGCTTCCCCTTTCTCGAACTCTGAAAGCCAAGTCATCACGGCTTCTGCAACCGTCCAACCCAAACGAACACCAATCGCCCAAGGGAACGCGGAACGCGAATTCGCTAAACTCCTTGGCACTTGGCCAGAGACATGGGGCCACAAGAAATCCGAGCCCGCTTGGGCTTGGCTTATCGCCTCCAGATTTCGCACCAGTTCCTTAAGTCGCACCGGTCAGCTCAACCCATCCGCCGAACGCAGCTTCTGGCCAAGCTACACTCCACAACTCGGCAATTGGTCCGGTATCTTCGAACAAGAGCGGATCGTCCAAGGCCCACCCGAAGGATCATTGCCCTTGCCTCGCATCCCTTGGATCCAACAACGCCCTCACTTGGACGGACAAGCCGAACCGGAGCCTTGGAAAGACGCACTGACAATGCCCTTTTCAACCGCTTGGGCCGACGAGAATCTCCCATCGACCATCCGCATCTTCCGCGATCACGAATTCCTTTTCATCCACGCTCTGCACACCCGCAACCGCGCTTCGGAAATTGTCGCCGAAGGAAACAAAACCAAAAAAGTTGGACGCCAAGCCCCCAAAGCTTCTGCAAATAAACGGGACTCGCTCGATCCCCAGATCGACCACACCCGACTTCGGATCGATATTGATCGCGACTACGCGACATGGTTCGAATTCGCTTGGGATATCCAAGGTGGCATCTCGGATCGATGCAACGACATGGCCTACTGGAACCCCGAATGGTTCATCGCTACCCACCAAACCTCCGATACTTGGGCTGTGGAAATCGCAATCCCAATCGCATCTCTTGTAAGCAACTCAGCAAACAACTCAGCGAGCAATTCCGCAACGAACACAACGGCTGATTTACAGCCCGGCTCACAAGCTGGTTCGCAAGCTAACACGCCCATTGACTGGAGCGATCAAGTCTGGGCGATCAGCTTGACTCATCAACGACCATCTCTGAGCACCGAATTCCTCGTCGCTGGGGACAGCGATTGCTGGGGGCATGATCAATGGCTCTTGATGGATGCTCGCAATCCGCCAGCGGTCCAGCAAGCCCGAATGGATGGTCCCCGAACGAATGGCCCAGGAGTAATACGGTGAAACTCGGTATATGGTGCGACTTTGGCACTACCCTTGAACCAACCGAAGGGATCGGGGTATTCGTTGCCAATCTCGTCGAGACTCTCGCTAACCAACCCAACATCCAAGAGATCTTACTCGTCGCTAAAGCAGGTGAAGAACACAAACTCGAAACCTTGCAACGCAACAACACCTCACAAAGCAGGCCGACCAAATCGGCACCGATCCGAATCGTTGGAAACCCAAAACCGCACTTCGTGATCCGCAAGCTTTGGAAAGTCCTCCGAAGAACAGAACGCAAACACTTATACCCAACCTTTGGGCCTTCCCTTAACCAAAAAAAATCATGGTGGTGCTCGCCCTTCGTGCGATTCCTCGATGGATGCGTAACGCGTGGTAAACGGCAGTGGTTGGATAGCGTCGATCTGTGGCTCCTCCCCTACGTCGGACTCGATCACCCTTTCTCACAACCCACCGTCGTCGTCCTCCACGATCTAGTCACCGTCCACTTCCCCGAATCGACTCGTCCGTCGAAGCTCACCTTTTTTAAACGTCTGGTCAGCCAAGTCACCGACCGAGCGACAATCGTCGCTTGTATGTCTGAGTTCATCTTGAAAAACGACCTACTCGGTACCCTCGGCTTGGATAAAAACCGAACCGCAATGCTTCGCCCTGCCATTCCAAGAGACTTTGACGCAGCCAATCAAACTCCAGACCAACCTACTGCTCTCACTTTAACTCCCAGCCTGTTGGCTCATGGAATCACGCCCCAAAAGTATTTGCTCTACCCCGCAAGCTTTCGCTCCTACAAAAACCACGCGTTATTAGTCGATGCATTACATGCCCTAAGCCAAGAATCATCGGATGAGTTACGATCGCTGCAGGTTTTATTTACCGGCGGCTCGGAACTTCCAGCCGATCTAGAGAACAAAATCAATGCACTCGGCGTCGCCGATCGAATTAAGCTGCCAGGAAGAGTAACGCGAAGTGAACTGGAAAGCTTATATCGCAACGCTTACGCAACCGTTGTACCTAGTTTGTACGAACAAGGCTCGTTTCCACTGATGGAATCGCTTCACTTCGGCTGTCCGATCTTATCGTCCGATATCCCATCATTGCGAGAACAACTTCAAGCGATGGGCTCATCTGCCCTCTTCTTCGATCCTCGCTCGGTACAAAGCCTTGTTCAATCCCTTCGGGAGCTAAGTTACGATCGTCAAGGCAAACTCGAAGAGCAACTCAGCGGCTTTCGCGCGATGCAAGCCAGGACATGGGATGACGTCGCCAAAGAATGGTGCGTTGTCTTCGACCGCGCTCTGACGACTCAATCCCCCCTCCGCTAACACACAAACGCTCGATCGCATTCGCGATAGGCAATATGCAATAAGCGATAAGCAATTAGCGATGAGCTCTTTACTACTTGTTGCCGACTGTTACTTGCTCTGCAACAAAAACGCGATGAGATCACTGACTTCTTCGTCACTCATCGTATCCAATAAACCGCTAGGCATCATCGAAGACCGCAACTCCTTGCGATCCGCAATGTCATTCTTCTGAAACGTCACCTCTTCACCGAAGTTGTTGCGGTACACTTCCGTGCTCGAGGATCGCAGCAGAATGCCTGTAAAAGTCGATCCGTCCGCAAGTTCCAAAAGCGTAGTATAAAACTGCGGTGCTACTTCTCGGTTCGGATCCATGATTGAGAGCAACAACTCTCTCGCTGCACTCTGCTTCTCTTGCTTCTCCTGATTCTCATGACTCCCTTCTGCACCTATCGCCTCCGAGAGGACTTGGCGTCCGACCAACGACAAATCGGGCCCCACCACATTCCCACGTCCACTATGGCGATGGCACTGACTACAAGCTGCTCCTGAGCCATGAAAGAACAACCGACGACCTCGCTGCGGATCACCTTGATCGAGCAAGCTTTCAATGCGAGCGATTCGAGCTGCTTGCAACTCTCGCTGCTGATCCTCCGTGCTCGAGGCTTGGCCAACCAATTCGGTTGCAGCCGAGCCCTTGGTTCCTCTCAATACCCGTTTCACCTCGAGGACGACAGCTTCACTAATCTCCTCTCCACGGCTTTGGTTTTCTAAAAGCTGATTCAATCCCGCGACGATCTTTGGCTCTTGCACTCCGATCAAACCAGCGAGCGCATCGAGTTTCAACCCCTCGGGCTGTCCTTTGTCCGTTGCGATTTGTAGCAACTTTTCTTTTGCTGAATCACTTCTCTGCATAGCCAGCGTGCGGACAACTTCGCGCCGCAGCCCCTCATGCTCCTCTCCCCACAGCCTCTCCAGAGCCTCACTGCTTAACGAGTCATGCTGCGGAGGAATAAGTCGCAACGCAAACGCTTTAAACTCCGGTGAGGTTTGACTATCGAAAACCCTCTCCACTAATTGCGCCGGATCGCTTACCCCAGCCGCCGGTTTCCCTTGCAGGGTATTGAGGGTCGCTAAAGCGGCTTCGAAAAGTCGGTAATCGAGTGCCGGGTCTTTAAGCATCTTCTCAACTTGCGGAAGAAACTCGATCCATACCGCATCAGCTATCCATCGCAGGCACTCAAAACGGATCTCGGTATTGGCATCATTCCAAAGCCCACGCACCCACTTCTGGTTATCGAAATCGCTTTTGCGAAGTGCAACGAGGGTCGCAAGCCGCAAAGCGTCGGGAAACGCTTGGACTTGCTCTACCCCCCAGCCTTTTGCATAGCGACTAAGCGCGGTCGATGCGGCATCGGCAAGGAACGGATCATCCCCTTGAATGTACTTCAATAACTCATCGCGTTTCGCATCGTTCCAATCCTCAGCGCGGCGTCCCTGGTTTCCCTCTCCAATTAGTACTTCAGTTTCACCACGCAATTGATCGGCCAAAATCGCATTAGAACTTTTGGGTTCAATCGTCGGTTGCATCCAAGTCGCTTGCGAAGGATCGATTTGCAATTTCCACAAACGACCCATTCCATGCAATTCATAAGAAGGTGACACCCAATCGGTAAAGTAGTATTCCGTATCCGATTTACGCACCATGGCTACAGGTCTGAACAAGTCGCTGCCCCGAAGCAACTCGATTCGATCCGATGTCAGAGTTGCACCTTTCCAATGCAATGGAAAATAATCGATGCAGTGATTGCTCCACGAAGGGACCATCACACCACCCCCGAGACCGACGACCGCGCAAGGCCCCTCGCCGCACGGATGGATCATCCCCAAGGTTCCTTTAAGCTCTCCATTCCAACAAACAAACGGATGCACCGGAGCACTTCCGTACACATACTGAAATCCATAATCTGCGTTTTCAACGACTTGTAGCAGTCGGCAAGGCGGACGGCTACCTGGGTCGTTCTCAGCAGCAAACAACACTCCGTCTTCGCGCATCCACAGCCCAAACGGGTTCCAAAAACCTTTGGCAATGCGTCTTAAATTCTTCCCTTCGGGCGTGCAATGAAACACCCCGCCCTCCCCTCGACCACGCAACTCGATTCCATCTGAACCGCGAAGCACCCAGTCCTTCCCAAAGTTCTCGCCCAGCGAAAAGATCAACCCACCGTCGTTATGCCAAGCCATGCCGCTGAGTCCATTGTGCGGATAATCCGCCACGGTATCGAGTTGGACGATCGTCTCTTCTGTGCAATCTTGCACAGGTGTAGCTTGGCTCGCTACCGCTGCTTCTTTGATCCTCAAGATCCGATCGCGCTGGGCAACCAGTACCGATCTGCCTCTATGTTCTTGTGACGCACCATTTATGGATGCTTGTTCCTTTGCAGTTGCCGGATCGAGCAACAGTTGCATCGTCGTCTTCGTTCGATTGTAGAAAACACGACGGTTCTTTCCTTGCGCATCGAACACCAAAATCTCATCATGCTCGGGACCTTGATAAGTGCTCGGCCGGAAATGGGTATGGCAAGCCACCACCCACAGATTGCCTTCGGCATCGACACCGATTCCCGTGGGGGTGACCAAGTCGGGGTGTTCAGCCAGAAGGGTCAGCTTTACACCCGGTTGCAAAATCTCAATCCGGGGATCTGCTGCGGGCTTCGCTGCGACTCCTTGGCCAACCAAACCTTGAACACTCTTGGTCTCTTGCCCAAAGAGGCCACCTGCTCCGCCAATTCCTACCAACGCGAAAACGCACGACAACAAAGCGACGAAGTTCCTAGAACAACAACCCGACATACAACGATTCAGGGTCAATCGTGTCGCGATCCGAACAGCTTTGCTCCAAAGCAGTTGGAAAACTCGAATAGTCAGCCCTAGCGGTAAAGTTGTCGTGTTCATTCGAGATTTATGGTGGGTTAAGGCACACTTCTTGATACGCAGCTTCACGGTAATCGTGTTGGTGCTCGCAATCGTAATCGTAATCGCACTCCGAGCAGCAGTACACGTACCGCCCGCCCGGCGACGATCTCCCCCCAAGCGCCCCCTCACGCGCGCGATTCTCCCCTTCTCCCGCTGGCGGGAGAAGGGGCCGGGGGATGAGGGTGGCGACCGCGCAAACCTCAACACACAAAGCACTTAAGTCACCGCAACCCTATGCTCGCGGCCAAACAATCGCTCCGCCCCATGCCCTCGTAAAAAGCAGCCGTTGCGCGGTCTTTCCCCTCACCCCCAGCCCCTCTCCCCGACCCGGGGCGAGGGGAGCAAAACAGTTAGTCCTCGCCGCGTGCGCGCTCCTCCCCTTCTCCCGCTGGCGGGAGAAGGGGCCGGGGGATGAGGGTGGTGTCCGCGCAAACCCCAACGCTCCTCCCCTTCCCCCACCGTCTGGCGACGAGTGGCTATGATCTCCACAATGGGAAGCGACTGGCTGAAAAGCCGGTCGCTTTTTTTCTAGTCCTTCATCGATAGGTACGTAGAAAAACCCGGTTGGGATCAGCAACCGGGTTTTGTGTGCTTTTCGGACTCGCGTCGGGAGAGAGAGAAATTACTCGCGAGGGCGGATAGCGCCGGTCAAGCCACTGTAATCGACTCGATCGTCATTGTGCCAGAGTGGTTGACCCAACTCTACACGTCGACGAAGAACTTCGATCTTCTCTTGCGATCCAGCCGGGGCATCGGTCGGCAGGAACTTCGCGTCTACAACTGGATCAAAATCCTCGTCGTGACCGTACTTGAGAATGGCTTCGAAAACGTTCTTGCAAAGATTGCTCATACGAAAGGGAACCCTATACGGAATGAATGTCGGTAAGCGACCCCACGTCACGTCCCGAACTGGTCTGATTAAGGATTATTCGTACGCAAAGTCCAAAGTCAAGCAAAAATAAACGACATTTTCATACAGAATTTGCCATTTAGCGGTGATTTCTCCCTAGGCAAAACGTAACGCCGGCGCTAGCCAAGTCGATGTCAACCCCGCGAAGGAAGATCCTCCCCCATGAATACCGCCTAAAGGGGGTATGGCCACCATTAAGCCTGTTTCTGCCCGCCAAAGCCCGGTGGGTAGCTTCTCGACAACCCCCTTGCCTCGTTTCGAAAAAATTCCCCAGGAAAAGTCTCTCTCGAAAACGCTTCGGCAAAAAAGCCCTTTGTGAGATCCACACGCGAACTTTGTGCCCGCTACATCCCTCTACATACGAACTGCGCACTAACTGTCCGCACTCGAAATTCAAAAGCCCCTTGTTTCGACATAACGAACGAATGCCCGCCCGTTAGACTTCGCTTACCATCAATCCCCATTCCCCAAACGCCGCTAAGCGACACTCGGAAACAACGCCCAATCTACACTTTGGTGTACAATAAGAATCTTACGGCAGCAGCCAATCGATGCGCTGCTATCGAACAATCGCCCGATTTTGTTTTGTCGATTCCAACCAGGAGATGTAACACCTAGTGCACACGCACGATCGCTCTCAGAGCCTAGCTAGTGAAAAAGGTATCTTGGCACGTTTGCTCTTACCAAACGATCACGCTGCCGATGACCCATTCGATGAACTCAAAGGCCTAGCCGACACCGCCGGTATCGCCGTTTGTGGCACCCTCTTTCAAAAGCGCGAACACCCGGATCATTCGACCTACCTCGGTCGGGGAAAAGTCGAAGAGCTCGCTATGCTCGTCGAACACTTCAAAGCTGACATCGTTTTGTTCGATAACGATCTGACACCAGCCCAAACACGAAACCTCGAGAAAGCCGTCGGCACGAAAGTCATCGACCGATCCGAACTGATCCTCGATATCTTCGCAACCAACGCTCAAACCCACGAAGCCCGACTCGCGGTCGAACTCGCTCAACTCGAATACTCTCTCCCTCGCCTCAAACGCATGTGGACCCACCTATCGCGTCAAACGATGGGAGTCGGGATGCGCGGGCCCGGTGAAAAACAACTCGAAGTCGACCGTCGGCTGGCCGAAAAACGAATCCACGATCTTCGATCGGACCTATCGAAAGTCGAACGGCGCAAAGCCCGAGAAGTCGCATCCCGCGACGGGACTTTCTGCGTCTCCCTCGTCGGGTATACGAACGCCGGCAAAAGCACCTTGATGAACTCGCTTACCGGCGCCGACGTCGAAGCTGCCGATAAACTCTTCGCAACTCTAGATACCCGCACACGACGCTGGATGCTTCCAGGCTGGGGACCGGTCCTTCTTAGCGACACGGTCGGTTTCATTCGCGATCTACCCCACCACTTGATCGCGAGCTTCCGCGCTACGCTCGAAGAAGCCCGCCAAGCGGACTTGCTCATGCACGTGGCCGACGCAAGCAACCCCTCCGTGTTGCTCCAAATCTCCTCGGTCTACAAAGTTCTCAAAGAACTCGGGATCGACGAAAAAGATACCCTGCTGATCCTCAATAAATGCGATCGTGAAGGCGCATCGGAACGAATCCACCAAATCCTTGAACGCTACCCCAACGCAATCCCGATCTCCGCAAAAAGTGGCGAAGGAATGCAAAACCTCTCCATGGCGGTCAGCGATTCGCTTACCCTGAACTTCGTGGAACTCGAACTGCGATTACCCATCTCCGATGGAAAGACAATCGCTTGGCTCGCTACCCATGCCGAAGTCCTCTCCAAGCACTACCAAGACGATCTGTGTTTGGTCCACTGCCGCATGAGTATCGGTGCCGCCGGAAAACTTGCAGGCCAAGGAACCGATATGAGGGTGCTCAAAGGCAAACTGCCAGAACCCGCCAAACGCGGACTTCCTAATACCGCAACGTATGTACCAACGGATCCAACGGATACCGATCCGAACTCGTTGAACGACGATGCAAAGGCTGCTTCAAGCGACTTCGCAATCGAAACCATCGATCTCGGTACGCTACAGGCAGAACCTACGGCTCAACCCAAAGTAGGTTGATCTCATGGCTCGCCGTCGTCTAAACGGATTGCGAATCCTTCTTACCGGTGCCAGCAGCGGAATCGGATTCGCTATGGCTTCACAACTCGTCCAAGCCGGCGCTGACGTCTTGGTTACTGCCCGGCGACGCGAGCGACTCGAACTCCTCGCCCAACAAACTCAATCCGCTCCCGGTAAACTCCACTTGATCGATGGCGACCTTACCCTCGCAACCCACCGTGCCGAATTGATCCGCTGGTGCAACGAACATTGGCATGGTCTCGATGTACTGATCAACAACGCAGGAGCCGGTGCAATTGGCCCCTTCGCTCTCGCAAACGTCGAACGACTCCGCCGTGTCATGGAAGTCGATTTCTTCGCCCCCGTCGAACTCACCCGACTCTCCATCCCGTTGCTACAACGCGGCAAGAGGCCCGCGATCCTGAACATCGGCTCGGTCCTCGCACACCGCGCGGTTCCCAACAAAAGCGAATACTGCGCTGCAAAATTTGCACTGCGAGGATGGGCCGAAGCCCTCCGCGTCGAACTCGCTTCGCTGCACATCGAAGTCCTCATGGTCAGCCCCAGCACCACCCGCTCGGAATTCTTCGACTCCCTCGTCGATACCGATCCAAACACGCCAAGCAAAAGTATCGGTAGCATGTCCCCTGAACAAGTCGCCGCGAAAGCCATCTCCGCTCTCGTCCGCTCCAAACGCGAAATGATCTTGAGCCTCGGCGGTAAGGCCCTCGTCGCCATGGGCCGATGGCTCCCCTCCCTGACCGATCGCGTCTTGGCAAAAACTATCGCCACACCCCCTCCTGCTACCGTACATCCTGCTGCGGTAAACCCAGCCGCTTCAAAGCCTACCTCACCGGAATAATCTCTATCGTATGTACGGTACTACCGGGCAACATCGACGATGCATTGCCTTGTACCCAATCATCAAAACCAGCCCGATAGTAATCGGATAATGGGTGCCCAGAAGCTCCCCCGGGTTGATGATAAATTCCCAACTCCTCTTTTCCCGGACTGACCACCATCCGCTGCGAAGCCCCCGCCGAAGGACTCTGCACCCTCGGCAAATGACTGTCTCCAGGCAATTCCACCGCAGGCATATCTAGCAGTACTCCCAATGCCGGCACCGCTCGCGATAACGGATGCCGAATCGCCGCCTGATTCCGCTTGCCCCACGTCGCTTGCGATAACGGCTGGTCTTTCGTCAACTCCTCCTGCGTCTGCTTCGCTGCATCTGCTAACAACGCTTCCCAACTCTCATACTCCGCCGGCAACCAATGCAGCGGCTTTTGCTCGATTAACTCTTCCGCAACATCTTCATAAGAAATCGCAAACGACCTTGTAATTCCCAATCGACCCGCCAAACCTCGCTTCTTCGAATCCACCGTCCCTCGCCGCGAAACGTCTACTCCAAATATCCTCCCTAACACTTGACTGCGAAACTCATGCACCACACGATAAGCCACTGAATCGGTGCTCGCTCGCAACTCCTCCTGCTCCGCATAGCCTCGCATTTCCTGACTTATCTCTGGACTTACCTCTGAGCCGCCGGCAATGCTCTCGCGCAACCAACCCTGCCATACCTTCATCATCCTCGCTTCGTCATCCAGCTGTATCGCCAACAAGTCACATTCGCTAAACGATTTCTTTTCGAACAAGCGATCTCGGATCTGCTTGGCTCTCGCCCCAGGATCAAAGCGACCATCACCAACCTTCTTAAGATACTCCCCTCCCATGATCCGGTTGTTTGCCGTCCAGAGTCGCCCCGATTCCGGACGCAACACCTTCGGGACTTCGTCCGACTCTAAATACCCATCCCATCCCTCTTCTTGAGACCAATCCGCCGCGATCAACGCCGGCTCACCCTTCCGCTTCGGTATCCTTCCCGATACGGTCCAGCCGATATCTCCTTTGGAATCGACCATCATCACATTCTGATTGGGCATCCCTACCTGATGAACGATCTGAGCAAGCTCTTCGATGGTGTCGGCTGACTCCATTTGTACGATGTTTAAATTGAACGCATTGGAATCATTCCCCACCCAGCGATGCACAAATCGCCTTCCTTCTCGCTCTTCAACTACCGGCCCCCATACACTCCATTCAAACGTCGCTTCTTCGCTCCCCCCACTGTATTGAAACGTCTCGGTTACCTTCTCTAACTCTCGTACTCCCGAAGGCGTCGCGTACGAATTCTCTCCGACCATCTTCAGTTCAATCAAATCTCCATAGTCGCCGTAACTGTTGGTGAATCCCCAAGCCACCGAACCATTCGAACCCTCGATCAAGACGGGAGTTCCTGGTAGCGTGACCCCAACAAGCCTTCGCTGTTCACCATCGACACTCGGCGTATGCATCACGGCTCGATACCAAATCGTCGGCACATTCAGCCCCAAATGCATGTCCGATGCCAAGATCGCTCGCTTCGACTCAACGCCCTGCCCCTGATCTTCACCCAAACGGGCTTCACCTAACTGCGAACTAAACTCAGCACTGACCGCCCAGTTATTGCTCCCAACGCGAAACTCCAAGTCCTCTTGATGTGCCAAACTCCCCCACACGAAATCCTCACTTGGCAACTCCGTTCGAACAGTACTACCTTCGGACTCATCGCTCACCTGCCGCATACTCCAGATCTCCTCACCTGGAATCTCCGGCATCTCCATCTCCGATCCATCGATAGCCGCATCCCACCGCGAGCCGCTTCGAACTAAATACTTGAAGACTTGCTCGGGAACCTTTTCATGCAGCAACGTCAGCCCCTGCTCCACAGTACCATCCATCGGTTGCAAATCGCACAGCATCGTCAACATGACCAAAAAAGAATCGCTCGGTTGCCAATCCTCCGGCACGCTCTGCAACACTTGGTACTCAAACGGCTCATCCTCCAACCGATGTAATCCCTCATTAACTCCCTTGCTGTAAGCATCAACAAGCAGCTTTTGGTCGACCGACAAATCGTCGTAAATCTCCTTGGCCATCTGACCAAATCGATGCTTGCGAAACCTCTTGTCCGAACCTACCGCCGCTTTGCCAACCAACTCCGACAATCGACCCGCTGTCATACGGCGAAGCAAATCCATTTGAAAAAAACGATCCTGACCATGCAGATACCCAAGCCCATAAGCGGCATCCTCGCGACTTTGCGCATGGATGGTCGGTACGCCCATCGCGTCCCGCTCAAGCTTGATGCTTTGCTCGACGTGGGCTGTGCGATGCTCCCCAGTCAACACGGGCAGACTCGATCGCAGCTTCCAAGTTCCAATCCCCGTGGTTCCAATCGCCAAGAAGCATGCTGCTAAAGCGCCGTTCTTTGCAACCTTGCGCACCTTTCTTCCACGCCCGCTACTCTGCCGACCGTCCGCTGGTTGCTTGTTCGTTTCAGATGCTGGAGAGCTCATCGTGTGATTCTTTAGAAGACTTAACCGATACCGATATCCGCGCGATACAGCGCAAGCTTAGAATTTGGTCACAGGAGTAAATACACCGTCGTTCTCATCCGCGATCGTCTGCAGCGTCATCAAACCGGCCATGCTATGAAGCAACACCGTGTGGATAGGAATAATCGCTTCTGGCGTCCCCTTCGAATTCATCCGACGATTGTAGACTCGCAAGTCCTGGATCGTGGTGTCTTGAATCTCTCCATCGGAGAGTAAAAAAATCGCATCGGGTTTCATTCGTAACGCGATCCCAATACTGCTTGCGGGCAACGTCGCCCCACCATGCAATATCGTCCCAACCCAGCGATTGAGCCGATCGATATTGCTTTCGGTAGGATGCAGAAATTTAGAGTTGGGGGGAAATTGTCCGAACATCGGCTTAGCTGTCGAATCAAAACCGATCACGAAAAATTCTTGATCAGGCGAAAGGCTTTGTAACGCTCGCACCAACTCCCTTCGGGCAGTAGCCCATCGTCGTCCTTCCAACATCGATCGAGAACTGTCGATGATGAAAACAAATCGTTGCCCCGAAGCATACGTGCCAAAGAAATAAGCTCCATTACCATCCGAAGCTCGATTCGCACCACCACTAGGGGCTCCGTTATATTCCGACTCACCTTCGGATGCCGTGCCGGCAGCCGCTAGCCCTTGAGCTACGTCATCGCTCCGTTCTTGACTGCTCGTTGCAAGGATTTTCGCAAGGTTCAATGCAACGCGCGTGACGTCTTCGACCTTGCGATCCGAATTCAATTCCGTGATGCACTTAGTGGTTTCTTCTTCGACGCTTTCTGGCGCAACCTCGATTGAAGTACTGCTGATCTCAAGAACATCAAGTCTTTGATCCTCCTGTGCGGAACTTGATTCAGCCCACAATTCGATTCCGCCTCGCTGCCGACCATCCCCGCCGATGAGAAAGAACGCGAGGGAGAGCATGATTGCCAAGTGGATACAAAGGCTCAGTAACAATGCGTTAAGCGATTCGAATCCGAGTCGATAAAAGTTCGGCAGAAAAGAATCCACCCCTGAAGTCGTAGGGGGAGGAGGTAGCAATTCACGCTGCTGGTTCGATCGCGAGTCTTGCATCTTCCTTTTCCTATCTCGACAACGTTTGACCGACGTTTGGACGCGGAATGAAGCGATAAGTCCCACGGTTCTCCATCGCTAAGAGCTGCATGGTACGCTGGAACTCTTCGCGAAAAAAATGGATCACGTGGATCGGGACCGCAGGTGCCCCATCGGATAAAAATCCGTCGCTTCGATTCAATTCCTTGATGGAATCAACCCAATTATCCAGCTTTGTATCCCCATCGAACAGTAGAAAAATCCCGTCAGGATCCATTTCCATCGCTTCTCTTACCGCGTCGACAGGCACTCGCCCATCGGACTGGATCTGGGTATTTTGCAGCCAATGCATGGCCTTTTCGATATTCTCTGGAGTGGCAGATACCGGACCGGCAAGCGTTTCTCCGGGGGACATTTCAAGCTTTTGCACGGCGCCTCCAAAGAACAGGATGTTGAAACGCTGCTTTGGTTTCATCGATCGCAGCGACTGCATGATCTGCTCCTTGGCGGCATCAAACGCGCGGTCTCGCCGCATGCTCGGCGAAGCATCGACTATGTAAATAAACGTATTACCCGTGGCTTTCGCCCCAAAGAACTCCGCACCTTCGACCACCCGATTCCCCGGTGCACTTGCGCTAGCTAACTCACGGACCGCTTCTCCCATCACTCCCCCAACCTCCACTCCCGCTTCGACGGACATCTCTAATTGCATCGAGCCAGCATCAGCCATCGCGACGTCCGAGACTTGCGGTGTGGGTATCGATGTGACTTCTTGAGCGCTGGTTTCCAATTCCGAGAGAGACTCCATTGGGGTCTCGATCAGAACATCTTGAGTCTCCACCGTACCTGCAACCACACTTAAAGTTGGAGTAGGCATAACGACCGTGATATACCAAGCTCCCAGGATCACAAGAAATATGCCGTGAACACCAACGCTTGCCAAAAAATCAATTGGCACCTTCACCTTTCCCCGTTTGAGTGCAGGCTGTTTTTGTGTTGGCTGTTTTGGTCGAAGCTCTTTTGGCGTTGGCTTTTTTGAAACTGGTTTTTTCGATACCGTCTCTTTTGGCGGGGGATTTTTCGGGACCGGTTGTTTTGCCAACACTGGTTGTTTAACCAACATCGGCTTCGCCACCTCCCCGGTCTTTTTAGCCTTCTCCTGGTCCTTCGCGACTGGTTTCGCAAGAGCCTTTTCCGGCGGTTTATCGGTGTGCTTGTCGGTGGGCTTATCGGTGGGTTTGCTTATTAAAGGTTCCGCATGAGTTGATTTTTTGGTCGAAGCTTCCTTGGGAGAAACTCCTTCGGCAGCAACTTGATTTGCAGTGCGGATGTTTGCATTGGGTGTGTTTGAAGTAATTTCATTTGCTGAGTTGTTTTTAGCATCGCTATTCTTAGTCAGTTCATTGCTCGGCGTGGCGGTTTGCAGTGCCGTTGTTGGCTGCGCAGCAGTTTGTTGTGTTGCGATATTTTGAACAGCAAAGTTATGCGGTGTAATTTCAGGGGTTGCCAAGTCATAGTTTGAGGCTCGTGTAATCGAGGGGATCAAGACTGCCGTTGCGGGGATGGGTTGAGTTAAGAGTTGTTCATCAGGGGTTGGGCAGTTTCGAATCAACGATTCATGCGAGGTCAATTCGCGAAGTAGCAGATCAAGGGCTTCTGGGGTACCGGATTGTGCTTGGGTGATTGCGTTCAGCAATGAGGTTGCTGCGGCGCCGTATCTGGCAGCTTGTTCGCGGTAGAGCAGCGTTTGGTAAACCACCCGAGCGCGATCGATCAGTGCGGTGTCATCTTGAGAGGCTTCGCCGGTCGGAGCGGAACAAGTCGTTTGGTCAGGCATAGCAGGACTCTTGGGTTTGTTGCCAAAGAAAATCACCTGCGTTTCATTTTCCAAGGATCGGAAAAAAAAGCTTGAAAATGGCTCAATTAGTTTGAATCGCTTGAAAAACACCGTGCCTTGATGATCCAACTTCTGGTGGCGAGCGGCGTCACACCACCCCCACAAGCGCGCCTCCCCTTCTCCCGCTGGCGGGAGCAAGGGGCCGGGGGATGAGGGTGGTGACCGCGCAACGAGTACTGGCGGACTCGTAATCGCAACTCCAACCATCACCGCGCACGGGACGCAGTCCCATGCTACGGTCTGTTAGCCATTGATCAACCGTTCGTATTCATCATGATTGCCAATCCAAAACCAAACTACCGTTTCCCCGTCCTCAATTCCAAGAGCGCGGTAAGCAATTCCAACGCGCACCGAACGGTAGGGTCCGACCTTCTTAAAATGCAGAGAGGGATGATCTGGGTATGCCTTAAGAAGCTCGAAATTCTTATCGGCTAGTTGTTGAATTGCTATTGGAAGTCGCTCGTAGCTTTCCCAGAAAGAAGCTGTAGCATGATGAATCATAGCGGTTTGGTTTGACCACTTCGAAACTCACGAAGAGCTGCTTGCGCTAGCGACTCAAGTTTTCCTGATGCGGCATCTTTCTCGATTCGCTCATCCCATCGATCGCCATCAAAACGCAAAAACCACTCTCGAAACTCTGACAGCTCAGCGGGCGGCAATTTTGCGATAGTCTGCTCTAGTTCATGAAGTGTCATTCCAAACTCCTTTGCTCAAGAGTGTCATCTGGCTTAAGCGATTCAACCCACTGCTACGTCCTTCGGACATCTTCGATCAAAGCAAGGGCGGATTAGCTCTGATATTATTTTACGCTAAGTAAAGGGGAGCTAGTAGTTCAATCCATTGCAGATTCGAGTCCTATCGACGTGTTGCTACGCTCACTCTCTCC
>Ga0114977_10001407_pt1 | contig 15783 bp, 10 predicted proteins | sample S_130805_MF_Meta_FD_87026 | JGI IMG/M metagenome (GOLD analysis project Ga0114977, IMG submission 87026) | Freshwater microbial communities from Lake Simoncouche, Canada to study carbon cycling - S_130805_MF_MetaG | ecosystem: Environmental > Aquatic > Freshwater > Lake | place: Lake...
AATCCTGACTATGTTTTAATAGGCTCTGATGCAGATTATGTTGATGAAAATGGTAATTTTATATTTAAACTTAAATGCTCAGGACATTCAAGTGATGAAATTAATTCTAATATTTTAAAAAAGAATCCATTTATACATAGTGTAGTTTTTTTTAAAAAAGATTTAATAATTTCTTTAGGTGGATATGATTTAAAAGCACACACATTTGAAGATCATTTTCTATGGCTAAAAGTTATTAAAAAGGGTTTAGTTTGTAATTTTAAATCCTCTTACATTAAAGTTAGAATAAATCCAGAATCAGTTACTACTGATGAGAGATTCAGAGGAAAACGATTTTTACAAATTAGACAAAAAATTCTTGAAAATAATGATATAATAGATAACAAAGACGATTTAGAATTAAAAGAAATTATACGTAGTCAAAATTCTAATATTTCAAAAAAACTAGGTTATTATTTATTTATATCCAAAAAGTATTTATGGGATAATTATGAGCCAAAATTAGCACGGGAAAATTTGAGAAAGGCTATTAAATTAAGACCTATTTATTTTCTGTCTTATTTTTTGTTTTTTTTATCTTTTTTTTCAAAAAATACAATTTTAAAACTTTATAAAAGTGTAAAATAAAGTGAAGAATACAGCAAAAAAAATACTTTTTATTATGCAATTTCCGCCACCAATACATGGTGTTTCGGTTATGAATGATATTATAAGAAAGAGTACTTTAATTAATAGTAAGTTTCAATGTGATTATATAAACTTAGCTACGGCTAAAAACATTGATGATTTACAAAAAAATAGTTTTTTTAAATATATTTTAACTTTAAAAATTATTTCGAAATCTTTTTATAAGATGCTTACCAATAGATATGAGTATGTGTACATAACTATTTTTCCGTTTGGCTTTTCTTTTATAAAAGATTCGATAATTGTTTTGTTAGTTCGTTTTTTTGATCAAAAACCTTTGTTACATCTTCATACTTATGGATTTAGGGAAAATTCTATTTACTCAAAATTTAAAAAGAAGTACTATTCTTTTGTTTTTAAGAATGTAAATGTAATTTGTTTATCACCTTTATTAATTGAAGATATTAGTCATATTTATAAAGGAAAAGTTTTTATATTACCCAACGGAATACCACAAGTAAATTTCAAAAACACATATAATAACGAACAAAATCCGATTACTTTATTGTATTTATCTAATTTAATTAAAGGTAAAGGCATATTACTGATAATAGATGCTTTAGATAGACTCAATAAAAAAGGAATTAACTTTATTTTTAGAATTGTTGGTTCAGAAGGTGATATTAAATATTCGCAATTAACTGAATTAATTAAATTAAAGGGTTTAGAAAATAAGGTAATTATTTTAGGACCAAAATTTGGTAATGATAAATATGATGAATTTAAAAATGCAGGTATTTTTTTATTGCCTAGTAATTATGATACATTTGGTTTAGTTTTGCTAGAAGCTATGCAATATGGGGTTCCATGCATTTCTTCAAATATTGGAGGAATCCCTGATTTAATTGGTGATGGTCGAGGTGTTTTAATGGAAAACATCACTGTAGATGATTTAGAATTTTGTATAAATAAGTTACTAACAGATAAACTGTTAAGACAAAATATAAGTCATAAAAGTTTTGATTATTATATTTCTAATTTTACAGTAAATATTTTTGAATCTAGGCTTTATAATATTCTTTCTGGAAATCCAGATTTAATAGTTTAAACTTTAACAATACAGTTAACATTGAAAATAGCAATAATAGGTACGCGAGGAATTCCGAATAATTATGGAGGATTTGAACAATTAGCTGAATATCTATCATTAGGTTTTTTAAAAAAAGGACATGAAGTATTTGTTTACAATTCGAGTAGACATAAATTTCAAGAAAAAAAATGGAATGGAATAAATTTAATACATCAATTTGACCCTGAATTTATTTTAGGAACTATTGGACAATTTTTTTATGATTTTAATTGTATTTTAAATTCTCGTAAACATAATTTTGATGCAATAATAAATTTAGGTTATACAAGTAGCTCAATTTTTTTGTGGTTATTTTCAAAAAAATCTAATATTATTACAAATATGGATGGCTTGGAATGGAAACGGACTAAATACTCTAAATATGTTCAGCGTTTTTTAATGTTTTCAGAACGATTAGCTGTTAAAAAAAGTACGTTGCTTGTTGCTGATTCTATAGCTATTCAAACTTATTTATTAAAAAAATATAATATTAAGTCACATTTTATTGCATATGGTGCTTGTTTATTTGAAAAAGAAAATCCTTTAATTTTAAATTCATTTAATTTAAATCCTTTTTCATATAGTATGCTTATTGCAAGAATGGAGCCTGAAAATAATATCGAAATGATATTAGAGGGTGTTGTTTCATCAAAATCTGATAATTTATTCTTGGTAGTAGGAAATTATTCAAATAAATATGGCATGTATTTATATTCTAAATTTAATTTTGATAAACGTATAATTTTTACAGGACCAATTTATGATTTTGAAACTATTAATAATTTAAGATTTTTTTCTAATTTATATTTTCATGGACATTCTGTAGGAGGAACAAATCCATCATTATTGGAAGCTATGGGATGTAAAGCACTTATTTGTGCTCATAATAATGAATTTAATAAGAGTGTATTAGGATCTAATTGTTATTATTTTAACTCTAATAAAGATGTTATTAAAATTCTTGAGGAAACGAATAAATCATCAGAAACAAATCAATTATTTATTAATAATAATTATTTAAATATAAAAGATAATTATTCGTGGGAAAAAATAATTAATCAATACGAAAATTTAATTATTAAATAATGAATTTAATTGGTTTAAACCTCAAAAATAATTTTAAATATTTAGAACAAATTGAAAAACTTAGACTCTTTTTGGTTCTACTATATGTGTTTTTTTTGCCTTATAATTTATTTTACACCACAATTATTTTTATTACATTATTGGTTTTAACATTAATTGATTTAAAAAAAGAAAAAATAAAGTCCATTCCGAAACAAGTTTGGATTTTTCAATTAATTTATATTATAGGAGTTTTATTTTATAATTTATCAATTGATAAAACAGAAGCTAATTATATACTTGAACGTCAATTAGTAATATTATTATTCCCATTAATTTTACCTTTATCAATTAAAATCAACCAAGTAAATATTAATTTAATATTAACAACATTAACATTAACATGTGTTTTATCAATACTCTACCTATTTTTTTATTTATTTTATTTAATTTTATTTGAATTAAAATTACCTTTAATTAAAACTATAAGTTCAGGTTATTTTTTTAATCATGGGTTTTCTAAACCAATTAGTATTCATGCTAGTTATTTTTCTTTATACATCTCATTATCAATTTTATATTCTGTACAGATATTAAATAGTTTAAAGGTTTTTTTTAATAAACTTATGATGCTATTAATAATCATAATATTATATTTAGGTTTGTTTTTTTTAGCTTCGAGAAATTCTATTATTTCTGTTTTTATAATTTTATTATTTATTTATCCCTTTTTTAAAATTTACAATAAAAAAAAGTATTTATTAATATCAATTCTTTTTTTTGCTTTAAGTTTTATAATTATTTTTAATATAACTTATTTTAAAAATCGTTTTTCTGGAGAATTAATTTCTGATGTTAAGCCTTTAAATAATAAAGAATATATTAATTATTCTTATACTGAGCCTCGCATTGAAAGGTGGGCCTGTGCTTTTGATTTAATTAAAAAGTCACCATTAATTGGATACGGTACTGGTGATGAAGTTACAATGCTTAAAACTGAATATTCTAAAAAAGGTTTATTTATTTCATATCTTGAAAATTTTAATGCTCATAATCAATACATTTCTTATTTAATTAAATGTGGCATTATAGGATTTGTTTTATTTTTATTTTCATTTTTTTATTTTCTATATCTTGCAATAAAAGACAAAAATTTTATTTACCTGTCATTTTTAATTATTTTATTGATAGGTTTTTATACCGAAAACATTCTTGATTCAAACAAAGGCATTGTTTTTTTCGCTTTTTTTAATACATTATTTGGCTATATGAGTATTTATAATTTAAATAATAAGCGTGTTTAGTTTTTTTATAAATTAATATATTTTAAAAAAAAATCTTATTAATAATTTAAATTATATACAGCATAATCAAATTGATTTTGATAAATGGGATAAAGCTATTTTATCTTCTCAATTTCCTTTTGTGTTTGCCCAATCATTTTATTTGAATGCCACATCTCCGAATTGGGATGCTTTAATTTTAAATGATTATGAAACTGTTTTTCCTTTACCAATAAAATCAAAATTTGGTTTTACATATCTTTCCCAACCCCCATTCACATCTCAGTTAGGTGCTTTTGGTAAATTAAATTTAGATATTGAATTTCTTTTTTATAATTATATTATTTCTCATTATAAACTAATTGATTTAGAATTAAATATTTCAAATAAAATTACTTCAAAATTTATTTCTCCAAAAATCACTTTTGTCTTTGACTATAAGAATACTTATATAATTAATCAAAATACCAAACGAAATATTTCAAAATCAACAACTTTAGGTTTTAATGTTCAAATGGTAAATTATAATGAATGTTTAAACCTTTCTCAAAAATTATTAAATCCATTTTTAATTAATGAAATTAAATTGTTGCCCTCGACGGTATCTCGTTTTGATCAATTATTAAAAAACGCTATTTCTAACCAAACACTTTATACATTTAAGGTAATTGATGATAAACAAAACATTAAAGCTCTAGCTCATTTTATTTGTAATGGCAAACATGTTTTATATCTTAAAGGAACAAATTTTGATAAACCAGATAATTCTGGCAGTATGCATTTGCTGATTTTTCATGCAATTAAGTTCTTTGAAAATAAAGCTAATTTTTTTGATTTTGGCGGTGGTTCAAAACAAGGCTTAGCAAATTTTTATAAGGGTTTAGGAGGGGAACTAATGAATTATAGTTTTTTACAAATTAATAAGCTTCCGGGGTTTATTAATTTTTTTAAATCTTCTTAAATTTTATTTAAAATGATTTGTTAATGCCTAAAAGCCATCTAAACTGAAAATAATCTTTTTCTGCAAATGCTAATCTGTTTAAAATAAACGGACAATCAAATCTAATTGTAAGAGGTTTTATTCCATATAAATTTCCCCATCTCAAAATGCTAAAAGTTGTTCCTATTCCTGCATCAGCTATTAATGAACTCATTGTTAATTCATTTCCTTCAGAGTTTGTATTAATTGTTCCAGCATCTGCAAATACATATGGGTTAAACCTGATGCTATTTTTTAAGAATTTAGGATTAATTTTTTTAAAGAATTTTCCAAATTCAATTTCGGTATTTATAGATAATCCTGTTATTCCTTTATAATTAAATTTTATTGTTCCATCACTATTTTTTTCAGCTAATAAATACCCAGAATATCCTCTCAATCCCAAACCGCCACCAGCTGCAAAATGATTTGTTAAATAAGAATAGTTTCCCCATTTAGTTGGAATAAATCCCATGGATCGGGTATATTTATTATTCATTAAATCTTCATTATTTGCACCTGAAACAAATAACATTGATTCAGAAGGCAATTTACTTCCAAAACCTATTTGTGAAAACATCCGTGTATTAATAACCAAATTACCTAGTTCTTGTTTATTTATATGAGTTAATGTTGCAGCTGAAAAATCATAGCTTTTAGTAAATGCTGAAGCTCTCATATTAAATAAAAGAATGCCAGCTCCTTTATTATAACGATAGGTATGTTCTATCCCAATATGAATTGCACTATTAAGTTTTCTATAACCCCATTCTTTATTATTAATTAAATACACCGTGTCTTGAGGCATATCTCTTAACATCGCTTTAATGTGACTATATATTTTGGTTCGGTCATTATTACTTTTCTTTTCAAAACCCAATGTAAAACCTTCGAGCCCATCTAAAGATTTTAATTGTAAATAAACATTTGATTTTTTTATGTATTTATGAAGCGAATTTTTATAATCTAAATTAAATGATAAAGTGTTAAATTGACTTATAGCAATATCTGATCCTAAATCTGATTGCCCTATTCCTGAACTTACCCAAATCCCTAATTCAAATACATGTTTAGACATTAAATAATCGCCGCTTAACATAATACCTGTTTTTAATCCATCAAAGCCGTTATACCAAAAACTTGGACGAATTCTCATGTCATATTTTTTCCAATTAGGTGCATTATACACTTTAGAATCAAAACGTAATTTAAATTTACCCTGTTTCACATTATTGGTCATGTCCACATCTGCTAATCTAAAAGAAGGGTCAATAATCACATTTTTAATTGGAGCACCAATATTTACTGTTGCAGTATAAGTAGTTTTTAGTTTTGGCCCCCAGCCAATCCAACGGGGCAATGTTGTTGCTATACTTTTTTTTTCAAACCAGGTATTTGGAATATAAAAATGGTATGCCGAATCGTTTTTATCAACTACCGAAAAATCAATTGGCATTTGCATGCCACCTTTTCGTTTAAAATTTAGTTCATAAACTCCATTTTTTAAGTGTTTTACTTTTCCAATTTTATAATCTATTGTTTTTGTAGTTTCCAACCATTGATCAAAAAACCAATTTAAATCAACCCCAGTAAATTGAATAATCGAATTTCTAAAATCTTCAGGGTAGGGGTGTGCAAATTTCCATTGATTAAAATAATGCTGCATGGCTTTATCAAATAAAAAACGACCTAACACATATTCCATATTTTTTAACATTGCTGCCATTTTTGTGTATGATTGACCATAACCACCACCGTGACGAATTGCGCCGTTAAAATCATCGGCATGAGTGTTTAATGCAACTTCCTCGTTTTTGGTAACCACATTATTATAAAATGAGCTATATATTTCCTCATCAATTATTCGATTATGTTTTGTAAATCGATTAAAATAATTATTTTTCAATTCAGGCATATTATGTATGGGGCCATCTATAAATTGATAAGTATCTGCAGTATAAAATTGTGTAAATCCTTCATCCATACATGCTCTATATGTTTCGTTTGTGCCCAGCATGCCTTGAAACCAATTATGAGTCATTTCATGAATTAATAATGATCGGTAATCTGGATCAACGCCTCCACATAAGGTAAGCATTGGGTATTCCATGCCATCTTGCGCATCGGCTACAATCATTTTGGGATGATGGTAAGGCCCAATATTGTATGAATTGGTTTCTAATACTTTTCCAATAAAATTTGAGGTGTTTTGCCAGGCCGCTGCATGAGGTTCTTGAACTAATGCAATGCATCTCACGCCATTCCAATTTGTTTCTCCTATTCGGTAGTTAGGATCGGTTGTTAAGGCAAAATCATGAACATTAATAGCTGAAAATTTCCAAGTTTTTTTGGTGCCGTCTTTTTTTATAATAGTTGATGGTGGAGAATTATATTGTTTTTGAGCAAAATTACGAATGTCTAATTTTTTTCTTAGTGTATCGGGTAATACTTCCTTTTCATTAATTAAAACACCTGTTGCATCTGCAATATAATCGTTTGGTAAAGTCATTTCTACGTGATAAGAACCAAAATCACCATAAAATTCGTGATCCATGTGTTGATCTGTTGTCCATCCAAATTTTTGGTCAATTACTGATATTCTCGGATACCAATGCACAATATCAAAATGTTTTTTACCGAATGAATTAAATAATTTCATCCTATTTCTGATGGCTTCTTGATCAAAATAGGTTTTGAAATTAAGATCAAATGTTATTGATTCGCCAGAATTTAATGGTTTATTTAAATAAACTTTTAAAATTGTATTGTCTAATTCTGTTTTTAAATCCTGACCATTTATTTTAATTGTCTCAACTACTGTTCCCAAATTCTTCGATCGATATTTTCCGAATTTTAAATTATAACCATTGTTTTTATAAAGATTGGATGCATACGAATCTTTTGTTTGCGCATTGTTATATAAATTAAAATACACAAACGATATGGTGTTGGGCGAATTATTCCAATAAATTAGTTCTTCGGTTCCACTTACAACATCAGTACTATCGTTTAATTCGGCTTTTATCAAGTAATGAACATCTTGCTGCCAATATCCTTCAATTGGTTTTCTGTTTTTCCAATAAAGTGGGTTAGTAACCGAACGGTAATCAACAAATTCATTTTGCGATTGACCAATAAATTGAAATAACATAAAAAAAAGTCCAAAACATTTTAACGAATGTTTTTTATAAATAAAAAAAACCATTTTATGTAATTTATTAGTTTTAATAAAAATAAAATTAATTTAGTTGCGACATTATTTGTTTAACTTCATTTTCAGTTAAATCGCGCCATTCACCAATCTTTAATTTATCTAAAGAAATATTCATTACTCTAATGCGTTGAAGTTTTAATACTTGATAATCAAATGCATTGCACATCCGCCTAATTTGCCGATTTAATCCTTGCGTGAGTATAATTCTAAAAATTCGTTTAGTGTTTGGTTCAATAAATGCTTTACAAGGCTTTGTAATTTCTCCATGTATTTTAATTCCATCCGTAATGTCATTAATAAATTGCTGCCTCACCGGAAAGTTTAAGGTAACAATATATTCTTTTTCGTGACCATGTGCTGCATTAGCAATTTTATCAATTAATTCACCTTGATTGGTTAATAAAATTAAGCCTTCAGAATCCTTATCTAATCTGCCAATAGGATATATTTTTTGTGGATGATTAATTGTGTCTATTATATTCCCCGAAATTTTTTCGGTTGTACAAATAATTCCTTTTGGTTTATTGTAAACAATAAATGTTGGTAAAAAAGGTTTTATTTTTAATAATTCACCATCAATTAAAACAACATCATCTTCTTTAATTTTAGTACTAAAAGTCGCTATTTTTCCATTTACAACAACTCTTTTTTCATCAATCAAATCACAAGCTTTTCGTCTTGAACTATATCCCGAATAGGCAATATATTTATCTATCTTCATTTTGTAAATATATTTAATATGTTGGCTATTAAATAATAAATTATATTTTTTGTTTTAAGTAGTTAATACCTTACATTTGTGATATCAATTTAATATCAAAAAAAATAAAATATGATAAAAGAAAGCAGTCTTAAGCCAATTTCTGGTTTTAGTATTTTGGCAATAACACTTAGTTTAATCGCCTTAAGTTCTTATTTATTTGTAATTAATTGGCAATTTTTACCTATTACTTTAATATTAGTTTCTTTATTTATTATAAAGGGCTTTGTTATTATAAATCCAAACGAAGCCATTGTTTTAGTTTTGTTTGGTAATTATTCTGGAACAATAAAAGATAGTGGTTTTCATTGGATCAATCCTTTTTATTTAAGAACATTGATTTCGCTAAAGGCAAGAAATTTAAACGGACCGTCGCTAAAAGTAAACGATAAAATTGGAAATCCGGTTGAAATTGCTGCTGTTATTGTTTGGCAAGTTGAAGATACCGCAAAAGCAATTTTTGAAGTAGACGATTATAATAAGTATGTTAATATTCAGAGCGAAGCAGCGGTTAGACATTTAGCAGGCATTTGTCCTTATGATAATTTTGAAGAAGAAAACGCTGATATAACGTTAAGAGGTGGGGCCGAAAAAGTAAATATTTTATTAGAAAATGAATTAAATGAGCGACTAGCTCCTGCTGGAATTAAAGTTATTGAAGCTCGAATAAGCCATCTAGCATATGCTCAAGAAATTGCTGGGGCCATGTTGCGTCGCCAACAAGCTACTGCTGTTGTTGCTGCAAGAAGATTAATTGTTGAGGGTGCTGTAGGAATGGTTGAAATGGCTTTAGCTAAATTATCTGAACGCGAAATTGTGCATTTAGATGAGGAACGTAAAGCTGCAATGGTTAGTAATTTATTAGTGGTGTTGTGTGGTGATAAAGAAGTTAATCCTGTTGTTAATACCGGTACGTTGCATCATTAATTTATGATTAAAAAAAAACCATTTGTTTTAAGGGTAAATCCTGAAATATTATCTATTCTTCAAAAATGGGCCGATGATGAATTTAGAAGTATAAATGGACAAATAGAATACTTACTTCAGAAAGCAATTACTGAAAATAAAAAAAATAAATCTAATTTTAAAAATAAATTAAATTAAGTTTGTTAATTGTAATAAACGTAATAATTTTTTATTTTAAATCATGCCTTTTACTTCTCTTGGATTATCACCTTCTTTATTAATTGCATTATCCGATCAAAAGTATAAAGCTCCGTTTCCAATTCAAATTCAAGCCATACCAGCTATTTTAAATAGAAAAGATGTTTTGGGAATTGCACCTACTGGATCTGGAAAAACCGCAGGATATGTATTACCTATTTTAATGAATCTTCAAGGTAATACGTCTACTAAAAATAGACATGTAAATGTTTTAGTTTTAGTTCCTACACGCGAATTATCAGTTCAGGTTGGCGAAGTTTTTAATATTTTTTCAAAATATTTGCCTCAAAAAATAAAAACGATGGCTGTATATGGTGGCGTTTCTATCAATCCTCAACTAATGGGGATGCAAGGTGTAAATGTTTTAGTAGCAACGCCCGGAAGGCTATTAGAAATTATAGATTCTAATGCAGTTCATTTATCTCAAATAGATACTTTGGTTCTTGATGAAGCGGATAAGATGCTTAATTTAGGTTTTGCCGAAGAGATGAATAAGATTTTTGCTTTACTTCCTATCAAACGTCAAAACCTTTTGTTTTCGGCTACCTTAAGTGATGATGTAAATAACATCAATCAAGTTTTATTACGAAAACCTTTAGTTATAAAAATTGAAGAAGAAATTCTTAACATCAATCTAATTTCTCAAATAGCTTATTTTGTTTCTGAAGAAAATAAAGGACCACTTTTGCGCTACCTCATTAGGCAAAATAATATTAAACAGGTATTGGTTTTTGCTTCCTCGGTTTATAAAGCAGATAATGTTTCTGATAAATTGCGTAAAAACGGAATTGATGCCATGGCTATCCACAGTAAAAAAAGTCAAGGTGCACGAACTGAGGCCTTGAGTAAATTTAAATCAGGAAAATTACGTGTTTTAGTTGCAACCGATTTAATGGCAAGAGGTATTGACATAAAAAATTTACCCCATGTAATTAATTACGAGCTACCAAGGTCACCAAAAGATTATATTCACAGAATTGGAAGAACAGGCCGAGCCGAGTCGCCAGGCGAGGCTATTTCGTTTATTAGCCCCGACGATCAACATCATTTTAAAATAATTCAAAAAAAAATGGGTAAATGGGTAACCATGATTGATAGCAAAGGTATTGATTGGCACTAAAAAAAAGGAAGAACACAAATAAAATTTTAAACTTTTTCAACAATGGCGATTTCTTCCTCCGTTAAATCATATAGTTTGTAAACCAGTTGATCTATTTCTTTATCCGTAGCATCAATTTTATTTTTTAATTCAATTGCTTTTTTAGATTCTGTATTAAAATACTCCTCCCATTCTGCCTCATCAGATAAAGACAACTTAATTTTCTTTTTAGCTAACTCTTTAATAAAATCAGAATATGAAAGTAAATACCAGTCTTCTAATTTTTTTGGTAATTTTTCTAAATTAAACTTACGCTCTAAACTTCTTTGGAATTTTAAAGAATCTATTTGAAGCGTTTTATTCAATGACAACATCAAATCAGCTTTTTCAACAAATGAATCTTGCATCTCTTTATCAACTTTTAATATTGGGAGATTTCTAATCTCGCTTAATGTAGTTTGACGAAAATCATCTTTAGTTGCAATTGATGATGTGTTAACGTATAAATATGAAATGAATTTACTTGCTAAAACAGCAAGAACATACTTCGGATTAAAATCACGATTAGTTATGATAAAAGGATTTACATCTTTCTTAAAAACAATTTTATTTTCAGTATAAGAAACAGTCAAACGGTCTTGACGGTTTATTAATCTTCTAAACAATATTTTTGGAGTTGCTTCGTAAAATTGAGTTAATGATTGCTTATCACTCATATCAGTATATCCAATTTCAAGTTCTAAAAATAGATATTGATATACTTGACCTTCAACTAAGTAAGGGTAAAGATTTTTATTAGTAGTGTCTTCTGGTAAAATTACAAATCTACTTGGAGATAAACCCTGTGTAGAAATCGAAATATAGCCAAGAGTAACTGAATTTTTTTGTTTTTTGAATTTACTATAAAGAGATTGTGTTTCTGTATTTAAAATTATACGCCAGTTTGACTTATCAATAGTTGATTCTTCTACATGTTGAAAAGGAATATTTTCTAATGCACTGAGAGGATAACTTTTTTCGAAACAATAAATATTGTATGAATTATCACTTTCTTTATTATCAATAATAACTATCCCTGTATCTACATAAGCCCCTTCGAATACATTAAATGGCAAATTTATGATTTCAACTAAATCAAAATTATTAAGCAAATATTCTCTAACCTTTGAATAATTTTCACCTGTTTGCCAAGTAACTGTTGTTATAAAACCAAGCTTCCCATTTTCTTTAAGTAAATCTAAAGCCATCAATTTAAAAATAACAGAAGTATCATACTTTCTTTCTAATGTATCGTATGATTTTCTATAAAACTCTTTCTCATGCTCAGGTATATTTTCTAAACCTACATAAGGTGGATTCCCAATAACCACATCAAAGCCGCCATTATTAAAAACCTGTGCGAATTGTTGTTCCCAATTAAATGCTTTATCTCCTGCCACAGCAACATCATCAATTAATGAATTACCACATTTAATATTACTATTTAAATCGTTTAATTTACGGTTTGGCTGAGCTGTGCGCAGCCATAAAGAAAGCTTTGCAATTTCAACGCTTTCTTCATTTATATCAACCCCAAATAAATTATTTTCTAAAATGCTTTGCTCAACATCACTCAATACTAAAGTATCGCCAAATAGTTTTGCTTGTAACTCATCAATGTATTTATGTTCGGTAATTAAATAATCTAAAGCTTGATTTAAAAATGCACCCGAGCCACAAGCAGGGTCACAAATAGTAATTTGTAATAACCAATTACGGTAGTCGCTTAATTTAGCAGCTAAGTTTTGTATGGTTGTTTTGTTGCGCTTTTTATCGGTAATGTATTCTTCTTCTAAAATTTTAAACTCAACTTTTTTATCGGCGCACAATTTGCCAACCGTATTATCTACAATATATTTGGTTATGTATTTAGGTGTGTAAAAAACGCCATCTTTTTTACGCTTCGAAGCCCCGCCCAACCTCCCCGAAGGGGAGGGGTCATCACTAGTATTAGCTAAACTTTTTGCTAATTCATCAATATCATTTAAAGAGTTTTCGAAAATATGCCCTAATATGTTTACATCAACTTCGCTGACAAAATCGTAATTGCTTAATTTTTCGGTATGCTTAAATAATAATTCATCATCAATTTTTAGTGTATTTAATTCATCATCTTCTTTAAATAAACCACCATTGTAGGCATAAATTTGAAATTCTTCTTTTTTATTAGATGCCGTTTGGCTAAAGGCCGGTAAAGAAACTTTTGCACCTACATTTAAATCGCTAAAATATATTTTGTAACGGTCGTATAGCGAAACTTCAATACGCATTTCTCTTAACTGTTGCCACTCTTTATTAATTCTGAAAATTAAATTGGTGGGTAATAAGCCTCGGTCTTCGGCAAAAAATATAAATAAAAAACGGTCTAATAATTTTTGTGATTTCTGAAACAAACCTAAGGGATCGTTGCCAGGATTTAAAGCCACTAAATTGTGATGCAGCTCTCTTTTAAATAAAGAGTAATTGTTATACAGTTTTTTGGTAATTACATCTTCTTGGCTTACCGATTCGTCTTTTATGTTTTTTGGAACATTGTTTTCGATGTTTTGAAATGCCAAACACAAATAGAGTAAATGAAATTCTTCTTCGCTTAGTTTAAATAAATTAAACTCAATATGCTCTATGGCATTATCAATATAAAAACGAAGCTTTTCGAAATTAGATGTAATAACATAAAGGCATTGATGTTGATTATTTTTATAATTAAATGCCTGACTTTCTACTTTTCCTAAATCAGTTGTAGCTGTGCCTTTTAATTCGATTACAGCCCTTACTGTATTATTAATAATAATTGCGCCGTCTGCCTTTTTACTATCCTTAACATTCTTGTATTCGGTAGTTAAATTAAAATTGGGTTCAGGATTAAGAGTATAGCCTAAAACCTTAACAAACAATTCTCTTAAAAAGCCTTCTTGAAACTGCTCTTCTTTTGAATTATAAATATTTTCTTGAATAGTAGCATTATGAAAATAGGAAGTAAATAAATTCCATTTTGCTTTAAGAACTTCTTGGTTTTCCGAACTTATATGTTTTTTAACTATCGATTTTTGAAATATGGACATATAAATTGAAATACTTAATTAGAAATTTAAATATAACATTTAAAAATTAAAATAAATTGTATTCTATACTGAGCTAAAAATAAAAGCCCATTAAAAAATTTGATTATTAATTGAGATAATTACCAGGGATTTTTTTGTTTTGAAAACATTTTACCAATAAATCTGTTAATTAAATAATTTGTTAAGAGAAATTTATGTAATATATTTTACGCGTTTTTTTTAAATAAATGACAAAACCTTAACAATAATTGTTATTATAAAATCAATTTTAAAGATTAATTTCGCACTGCAAAAATTAAACAAGACATGAAAAACAGAATTTTATTTACCAGTTTATTTATTACAATAATTACATTTAAACTGTTTTCGCAATTAGGAGTAACCCCAACTTTAGCAACTTCAAATGTTCCTGAGGCATCACAGTATGGGGTATTGTATCAACTAGATTTACCTACTAATGGCAGTTTTAGCAACTTAGCAGCAATTACCTATAGCATAGATAATTCTTCTCAAAGTTTAAATTATACTAGAGTTGCCTATTTATTACAATTAGACAACAAATGGGTTTGGGTTTCTATGAATAAATTTAACACAACTAATGCTGAATTAGGGCTTCCCTTCAATAATTCTGGAATTGTTTTTCAGCAAACAGTTTCCGCCATGAATGTTTATTCTAGTGCTAATGCTGGTGTTACAAATACTACGGGTATTAATGGCAATATAGAAATATGGCCAGATTGCTATGGTCAAGGCCTCGGTCTTGCAGGAATTGGAGGTAATTCTGGCACCTATGACTTTAATGATAGTAGAAACGCTGGTTCTAATTGCTATGGTTCTTTTCAATTTCATAATTATAATTCGCAAGAAACAATTTTTGCCTATAATTCGTTCCTTAATGGAAATAATGATGACCTGGGTATTGGAAATAATACTGGCAATGGAAACCCTGATTGGACATTTATGTATAATGCCTCCACATACAGCGTAAAAAAATTATGGATATTAGTAAATAACGGAGTTTATATATCAAGCCCTCCAATTTCAAACTCAGCTATTAGCGCCTGTCTTAATGCGACTTTATCTGCCTTAACTGTTAGTGCAGGTGTAAATTCAGGTACAATTTCTAGTTATCAGTGGTATAGTAATTCGTTAAATAGTAATACAGGCGGCACCCTGGTTGCCACAAATACAACATCTTCAACTGTAAACACCTATACGCCTTCAACATCCACCGCAGGTACATTATATTACTATTGTACTGTCAATGGTTCAAACGGCTCTTCGGCAAAAAGTAGTGTTTCTGGTGGCATAACAGTTAACCCTAGTCCAACAATCACGGTAAACAATGGGGTTATTTGTGCA
>Ga0114977_10001409_pt1 | contig 15774 bp, 14 predicted proteins | sample S_130805_MF_Meta_FD_87026 | JGI IMG/M metagenome (GOLD analysis project Ga0114977, IMG submission 87026) | Freshwater microbial communities from Lake Simoncouche, Canada to study carbon cycling - S_130805_MF_MetaG | ecosystem: Environmental > Aquatic > Freshwater > Lake | place: Lake...
ATGGCATAGTTCTTGCTGGCTGGTCATCAGGTTCTACTTATCCACTTCTTGGCGGGCTACGTTCTAGCGCACAAGTTATTTCATATGAAGTAGCAATGGGACTATCTTTAGTAGCGGTATTTATCTACTCCGGTTCAATGTCCACTTCAGATATCGTAGCCGCACAACATCAATGGTGGTTCTGCGTAACGCTCTTCCCATCATTTGTTATTTATGCGATCTCAATGGTTGGCGAAACTAACCGTGCACCTTTCGATTTAGCTGAAGCCGAAGGTGAACTTGTCGGTGGATTCCATACTGAATATTCATCACTTAAATTTGCACTCTTCTTCCTTGCTGAATATGTAAACATTGTTGCAGTTTCAGCGTTAGCAACAACGTTATTCCTTGGCGGTTACCACGCACTTCCAGGTCTTGGATTTACTGAAAGCTGGCTCGGTGGCTGGTTCACAGTTATCTGGTTCTTAACAAAAGTTATCTTCTTCTTCTTTATCTTTGTCTGGCTACGAGGAACTCTGCCAAGACTTCGGTATGACCAATTCATGAAGTTTGGTTGGAAAGTCTTAATTCCATTCTCACTTGTTTGGATAATGATTGTTTCAACGTTGCGAGTACTTTCTCTACAAGGTGCACCTCGTGCAGTTGTTATCGGGTTTGTGGTTGGCGTTGTACTACTTGTCTTCGCCGGGACAACTCTTGTGGAATCAGCCAAGAAGCGTCGAATCAACGAAGATGCACTTGGTGAAGTTTTGGCACCTACATTCCCAGTTCCTGCAATTCCAGGAAGTAAAACTATTAACAGAACGGAGCAACTAAATGGATAGTCCATTAACTCCGCGTTCAAATGATCTCGGCCTAACAGCGGCATCGAAAGCCAATAAGCCAATTGAGAATCAAGATGCCAAAAGCTTCTTCACTCAGCTGCAAGGATTTTGGGTCACATTTATTACGATGTTTAAGAAAGTTAATACCGTTGAATATCCGGAAGTTAAGGAGCCAACGGCCGAACGTTTTCATGGACGTCATCAGCTAAATCGTTATGACGACGGTCTAGAAAAATGTATTGGCTGCGAACTTTGTGCTTGGGCATGCCCAGCAGATGCAATTCTTGTTGAAGGTGAATCAAATACTGAAGAAGAGCGATTCTCACCTGGCGAGCGTTACGGCAAGGTTTACCAGATTAATTATCTGCGCTGTGTTTTCTGCGGTCTATGTATTGAAGCTTGCCCAACGCGCGCACTTACTATGACAAACGAATATGAATTAGCAGATGAGTCTCGTGCGAAATTAATCTTTGAAAAAGAAGATCTACTTGCCCCGCTTAAATCAGGCATGTTGCAACCTCCACATCCAATGGCTCCAGGTACGACTCATATCGATTACTACCGCGGTGATATTAAAGGCGGTTCAAATGGCTAATCTTGCGTTAGAGGTGGGTAGAACTCTTCAACCAGAAGCAATCTTGTTCTGGATTCTTGCCCCACTTGCTGTTGTCTCTGCACTCGGAATGCTCTTTGTTAAGAAAGCGGTCCACTCGGCGTTATTGCTTGCCTGGGTAATGGTCACTCTAGCAATTTTCTATATTGCGCAAGACGCACTCTTCTTAGGAATTGTGCAAATTGTTGTTTACACCGGAGCCGTAATGATGTTGTTCCTATTTATTCTTATGCTTGTTGGTGTTGATAGTTCTGATTCATTAGTTGAAAACATTCGCGGCCAACGCCCGGCATCTATTGCTGCAGCAATTGGCTTGGGTGGATTAATAATTTCGTTAATTTCAAGAGCAAATATTGGGGTTGAAACTATTGGCCTCCAAGATGCAAACTCAATGGGCAATGTCCAAGGTCTGGCACAGCAGCTATTCACTAATTATGTCTGGGCTTTCGAAGTTGTTTCCGCACTTCTAATTACCGCCGCACTTGGTGCGATGGTCTTGGCTCATAGCACTTCAACAAAATCTCGGACTGCGCAACGCGATCAATCAATCGCAAGATTCCGAGGCGCATCACTCGCTACTGCAGCTGGCCTTCCAAGCTCAGGAGTATTCGCACGGCACAACGCTGTTGATGTTCCTGCGCTACTTCCAGATGGATCTCCTGCTCCGACATCAATTTCTGCGACGCTTGAAGCTCGCGGTGACATGCTTTCATCAAAACCATTTGAACTTGAAGCGAAGGAAGTGGAGGAAGACTAAATGGATATCTCAAATTATATTTATTTATCAGCTCTGCTCTTCACCATTGGAGCAATCGGTGTCGTAGTTCGTCGAAATGCAATTGTTGTTTTTATGTGCGTTGAATTAATGCTAAACGCAGCTAACTTAGCCTTCGTAACTTTCGCACGTGTTTATGGAAATTTAGATGGTCAAGTTGCATCCTTCTTCACGATGGTTGTCGCAGCTTGTGAAGTTGTAGTTGGCCTAGCGATTATTGTCACAATTTATCGCTCCCGTCGATCAGCATCTGTTGACGATGCTAGTTTGTTGAAGCGCTAATGGTTACGAGCACAAATTTGGTTTATCTAATTGCACTTCCGCTATTTAGCGCTGGATTACTCCTTCTCTTGGGACGTATTGCTGACAAGTGGGGCCACATATTTGCAACCCTGATTTCAGCTTCAGTCTTTGTAATTGGTCTAATTGAATTCTTTGCGATGCAAGGCCGGGATGGCGAAGCTCGTGCTGCTACTCAGAAGATATTTGAATGGATTTCAGTTGGCTCGCTCCATGTAGATGCTTCACTTTTACTTGATCAACTCTCAATCTGTTTTGTCCTATTGATTTCTGGTGTTGGCACTCTTATTCATATCTATTCAATTGCATATATGTCTCACGACCATGATCGACGTCGCTTCTTTGCATACCTAAACCTCTTCATTGCAGCGATGCTTCTGCTCGTACTCGGAGATTCCTACTTAAATCTTTATGTTGGTTGGGAAGGCGTAGGCCTTGCGTCATACCTATTAATTGGTTTCTGGAATCAAAAACCGGCTTATGCAACTGCCGCGAAGAAGGCTTTCGTTGCAAACCGAGTTGGCGATGTTGGCTTGTCACTTGCAATCATGATCGCTTTTACACAATTTGGCACCGTAACTTTTGCCGGCGTTAAAGAGAGTGCATCAGGTGCTTCAGCAGGCGCGCTAACCGCAATTGGCGCAATGCTTTTGCTTGCAGCTGCTGGTAAGTCTGCACAATTCCCATTGCAATCTTGGCTTGGCGATGCGATGGCTGGCCCAACTCCAGTCTCTGCTCTCATCCATGCGGCGACAATGGTTACAGCTGGCGTCTATTTGATAACACGCTCTACCTTTATTTTTGATGCATCACCAACGGCGCAATTAATGGTTGTTTGCGTGGGTGCGATTACATTGTTGTTCGGTGCACTTATCGGTACTGCTAAAGATGATATTAAGAAAGCGCTTGCCGCTTCAACTATGTCGCAAATTGGTTACATGATTCTTGCAACTGGTCTTGGCCCAGTTGGCTATGCCTTTGCAATCATGCACTTACTAACTCACGGATTCTTCAAAGCTGGCATGTTCCTTGGCGCTGGATCAGTAATGCATGGCATGAACGATGAAGTAAATATGCGGCGTTACGGTGCTATCGGAAAAGTTATGCCAATAACCGCTGCCACTTTTGGTCTTGGATATTTAGCAATTCTTGGAGTCCCACCATTCGCAGGTTTTTACTCAAAAGATAAAATAATTGAAACTGCATTTAACGCCGGTGGTATCGAAGGAATTCTCCTTGGGGGAGCGACACTTCTTGGTGCTTCCATCACAGCGTTTTATATGACACGTGTCATCGTTCTTACTTTTACCGGAACAAAGCGTTGGGATGAAAACGCACATCCTCACGAATCCCCATTCTTAATGTGGGCACCAATGGCAGTTCTTGCAATTGGATCAGTCGCTTCTGGCTTCCTACTTAGTTCAGGAAGCGCACTAGTTAATTGGTTGCAACCAGTTGTTAACGAACACCATGAACACCATGCCGAAGAGTTCTTGCCACCATTGGTGGTTTCAGCGATGGCACTTGCCGTTGTAGCTATTGGCGTTGCTTTTGCAGTTCTTAAATATCGTACGGTTCCAGTTTCAGCGCCCGAGAACGTCTCAATATTTACAAAAGCAGCGCGCAAAGATCTTTATCAGGATTCATTTAACGAAGCGGTATTCATGCGTCCTGGCCAGAAGCTAACTAGCGGTTTGGTAACCACAGATAACAGAGTTATTGATGGCCTAGTTCGCATGGTGGGATGGATTATTCAAACCTGCGCATCAGCTATCCGTGGAATCCAAAATGGTTATGTTCGTAGCTATGCCTTAATCATGGTTCTAGGTGTACTTGCCTTAGTAACTGCAGTTTGGATGGTGACGCTATGAGTATCTTGACCACTCTTCAATTACTGCCGCTCTTTGGTGCGATTGTTATCGCAGCGATGCCAGTTGGTAATGCGAAATTGATTAAGCAAATTGCCCTTGGTTTCTCGCTACTTGTCACCGCTGTTTCAATAGTTATGGCCTTTGGCTTTGAATCTAGCAACAACGCATTGCAATTTACTGAGTCTCGGACTTGGATCTCGGCCTTTAATATCAATTACGCAGTAGGTATTGATGGCATGGCACTTGCACTCATATTGATGACCACAATTCTTGTTCCAATTGTTTTTCTTGCAGGCTGGAATGAATCAGAGAATGGTCGCTGGAGCGTAAAGACTTTCTACATTCTGCTATTAATTCTCGAAACTATGATGATTGGCGTCTTTGCTGCAACTGATGTCTTCCTCTTTTACGTAATTTTCGAAGCCATGTTGCTTCCGGTTTATTTCCTTATTGGTGGTTATGGCGTTGGGGATCGTGCGGCTGCAGCCATGAAGTTCTTGCTCTACAGCCTTTTTGGTGGATTACTTATGTTGGCGGCAGTTATTGGGCTTTACATAATTTCCACTAACCAAGGTGGCGGAACTTTCGATATTACAAAACTTTCTGAGTTAACAATTGATGCGCCAACACAAAATTGGCTCTTCCTAGGTTTCTTCATCGCCTTTGCTATCAAAGCGCCACTGTGGCCGTTCCACACTTGGCTACCAACTGCTGCAAAGTCTGCGACAGCAGGAACATCAACGTTGCTACTTGGAGTTCTGGATAAAGTTGGAACTTACGGAATGATCCGCTTCTGCATGAGCTTCTTTCCAGAAGCAACAAAGACTTTCACGCCAGCAATTATTACCTTGGCCGTTATTTCAATTCTTTATGGCGCCTTCTTGGCGATTGGCCAGAAAGATATAAATTCGCTAATTGCATTTACATCTATTTCGCACTTTGGATTTATAACTTTAGGTATTTTTGCACTTACCTCTCAAGGTCTCACCGGTGCAATTTTCTACATGGTTAACCACGGCTTCTCTACTGCCGCGCTCTTCTTAACTGCTGGCTGGATGATTAAGCGTCGCGGGTCAACACAAATTTCAGATTTCGGTGGCTTGCAACGTGTAACTCCAGTACTTGCCTGGTCCTTCTTCCTAGCGGGAATGTCAGCCCTTGCGCTTCCTGGACTATCAAGCTTTGTTAGTGAGTTCTTAGTTCTAATTGGTTCTTTTGCTAAATATCCGGTCGCTGCAATTCTTGGAACCACTGGAATTATTCTTGCCGCGCTCTATGTTCTCATCGCAGTCCAGAAATCACTTCATGGTGAAACGCCAGCGCCAAGTGCTGGAATGGTTGATCTTAATTTGCGTGAAAAAATTGCAATTGCGCCTGTAATTCTCGTCCTTGTATTCCTCGGTTTTTATCCAAAGCCGGTCTTAAGCACCATTAATCCAACTACCCAAACTGTTATGACTCATGCCGGGGTAAGCGATCCAATTGCAAAGGTGGCCAAATAATGTTGACAGCACCTAAATTAGATTACGCACTTCTTGCACCAATCCTAATAATTTTAAGTACCGCACTACTTGGGGTTTTAGTTGAAGCCTTTATTAAGCAAGCCTGGCGCGCAAAGCTGCAATTGGTTATTGCACTTGGCGGAATAATCATCGCTTTTGAACAGCTTTACCGAGTTAGAAACCAGACCTCTTCAATCGCTGCCGTCACATCGGTTTCAATTGACGGTGCCGGAATATTTATGCAAGGCGCAATCTTGGTATTTGCATTTCTTGGAATTTTGATTATTGCCGATCACGATAATTTTGCACCACAAGCATCAGCTCTTCCTGGTTCAACTGAAGAGGCAACCGCCTTGCAATCTGGAAAGCAACAGACTGAAGTATTTCCACTGACTCTCTTTGCGGTATCAGGAATGATGCTCTTCCCGATAGCAACCGACTTCATAACGCTCTTTGTTGCGCTAGAAGTTCTCTCGCTTCCACTGTATCTAATGGTTGGACTCTCTCGCCGTCGTAGATTGCTTTCACAAGAAGCAGCGCTCAAGTACTTCTTACTCGGTGCTTATTCTTCAGCCTTCTTCTTATTCGGCGCCGCGCTCTTGTACGGCTTCTCTGGAAATCTCTCACTTAATGGCCTGACTGATGCGATTCATGGCTCTGGTGGAAATGATGTTTTCTTACTTCTCGGCATCGCGTTCTTATCAGTTGGCTTACTCTTTAAAGTTGGCGCAGTTCCATTCCACTCTTGGACGCCTGATGTTTATCAAGGTGCACCAACACCAATTACTGGATTTATGGCTGCCGCTACAAAGGCTGCTGCATTTGGTGCAACTTTACGAATCTTCTACGTCGGATTAGATGCGGCTCAAGTAAGTTGGAAACCAATTATCTCCGTTATTGCAGTTATAACCATGGTTGTTGGATCAGTTGCTGCGATTTCACAACGCGATATGAAACGCACACTCGCCTTCTCTTCAATTGCTCATGCTGGTTTTATTCTTACCGCAGTCGTATCACTAAATAAGAACTCGCTTAGTGCAACCCTCTTTTATCTAGTTGCTTATGGCATCGCAACTATTGGCGCATTTGGAATCGTAACTCTGGTTAGAGACTCTGCTGGTGAAGTTACTGATGTAAATCGTTGGGTAGGACTAGGAAAGAAGTCGCCTATTGTGGCGGCAACCTTCTCGCTCTTTCTCTTGAGTTTCGCTGGGATCCCGTTAACAAGTGGTTTCGTTGGAAAGTTCTCAATCTTCTCGGCTGCGTATGAATCTGGAAATATTTATCTAGTAGTTGCTGGTGTGCTTTCAAGTGCGATAGCAGTCTTCTTCTATCTACGTATTATTTTGATGCTCTTCTTCGCAGATGCAACAAATGATTCAGTATCCGTTGTTATACCTTCGCTACTTACAAGGATCTCAATCACCATCAGCGCTGTTGCGACAATCGTTCTTGGTATTGCGCCATCTCTATTATTTGATGTCGCTCAAAACTTCGCATATTACTTACGTTAATGACACAAATTGGAATTCCGGATATTGATCCGCAGTTAGAGAAAGAGCTCCTATCTTCAATGGTAGAAGTTGAAGTTTTCTTGCGTGATGCAATCGAAGGTAAATATCCCTTAGTAATTGAGACTTCAAGACACTTAGTCGATGCCGGCGGTAAAAGACTTCGTCCGCTTCTAACTCTTATTGCCTCACATTTTGGTGACCCTAAAGCAAAGGGAATTATCGAGGCTGCAGTAGTTTGCGAACTTACCCACCTGGGAACTCTGTATCACGATGATGTTATGGATGAAGCGCCGCTGCGCAGAGGCGTAGAGAGCGCTAATAATCGTTGGAATAACACAGTTGCAATCCTCACCGGAGATTATCTATTTGCGAAAACCTCACAGCTCCTTGCTGACTTGGGACCAGAAGCAGTTCGACTTCAAGCCTTAACTTTTGAGCGCTTAGTGATTGGTCAAATAACTGAAACTCAAGGATCTAGTACAGATAAGACTCAACTGGAACATTATTTAGGTGTTGTTGCAGATAAGACAGCATCACTTATATCTGCAAGTGCCCGTTATGGCGCCATGATTTCTGGTGCCGACGAAAAGATTATGGATGCGCTAACTAAATTTGGTGAAGAAATTGGAATCGTATTCCAACTAGCAGATGACATCATTGATATTGCAAGTGATTCAAAAGAATCTGGCAAGACACCCGGCACCGATTTACGCGAAGGCGTTCCAACGTTAGTCACCTTATTTATTTTGGAATCAAGCGACCCAGCAGATGCAGCGCTAAAAGCCTTGCTTTCTGCGCCAATAACTGATGAAGCTGTTGTAGCAGAGACAATCTTGAAACTTCGAGGCCATAGTGCGCTTACAAAATCTCGCGAACTAGTGGCGAAGTATGGCGAATCTGCGCAGAAACATTTAGCAACTCTGCCTGAAGGTCCAGCAAAGAAGGCTTTAGTCGGGCTGAGCCAAGCTGTTATCTCGCGGACTTCCTGATTTTATTAAGTCATATCCAAGAACTATCAGCGCAGTCCAGATAAATACAAAGCCCAACCATCTTGCACTTGGCATTGGTTCATGGCGTAAGAAAACCGCAAGCATAAATTGAATTGTTGGAGTTAAATACTGCAATAAGCCAATTGTTGTGAATGGAATTCGAAGTGTGGCGCCATTAAACAAGAGAAGCGGAATCGCTGTTACTAAGCCGGCGCCAATTAGTAGCGCGGTTAAGCCAACGCCATGGCCAAATTGTCCTTCACCTTTTTGCCCGATCCAGATTAGATAACTACCGTAGAAAAGCGATGAAATCAGGGTTTCAATAGCAAGTCCTTGAAGTGAACCTAGATTGATTTTCTTCTTTACAAAACTATATGAACTCCAAGAAAAAGCTAGAGCGAATGAAATCCATGGTGGTCTGCCGTAATCGATAGTCAGAATTATTACGCCAACTGTTGCAACGATGAAAGATATCCATTGAATCTTTCGCATCGCTTCTCCGAAGGCGAGAATTCCCATCAGAACTAGAAGAATTGGTTGCATGTAATAACCAAGGGAAGCTTCAACTATTTGTTCGTGATTTACGGCCCAGATATAGGTAATCCAATTAACTGAGATGAAAGCTGCAGCCAGAATAAATTTCCATAAAACCCCTGGCAAAAGCATCATGGCAAAAGTTGATTTGAGTTGGCGCCCAATTGCCAATGCAATTATGCAGAAGACAAGTGACCAAACCGCACGGTGTGAAACCATTTCAAGGGGAGTAGCAGGTTTTAGTAAGGGCCAATAAAGCGGAAATAGCCCCCAGAGTGTGTAAGAAGAAAATCCGTAAATTAAACCTAAGCGATATTTACTCATTAATTAACGATAATTTGTAAATTGAACAGCGAAGTCAAGAGTTTGTCCCTTAACAAGCGCCATGGTTTCCTGCAGATCATCGCGTGACTTACTTGTGACACGAAGAGTTTCACCTTGGATCTGAGTCTTAACAGATTTTGGGCCTTCATCACGAATTATTTTTGCTAGCTTTTTAGCGTTCTCAGTAGAGATTCCCTCTTTGAGAGTGCAGCTAATCTTATAAATTTTTCCACTTAGCTCTGGGTCGGTAGATTCCAAATGCTTAAGCGATACCTGACGCTTGATTAATTTATCTTTGAAGACTTCTAGAACTGCCTTAGCCTTCTCTTCAGACTGGGCTTCAATAAGAATCTTCTCGCCAGACTTTTCAATCTTGCTGTCAGTATTCTTGAAATCAAATCTAGTGGCGATTTCACGGTCGGCTTGGTTGAAAGCGTTATCGACTTCCATATGATCAACTTCAGAGACAATATCGAAACTCGAATCAGCCACTTTTACGACCCCTTTATCAATTATCTATTTTTACATATTCTAATGAGCGCAATTGTAGGGTAAATTGGGCTCATGATTCGGAGCACTCGTAAATTCCCGAGCCTCCCATATTTCTGGTCCTTGATTGAATGGTCGCTTCCCTCTCTCAATCCATATAAAGGCAAACTTAAGCGGGCACAGAACATTCAAGACCTCGCCATAATCGCAAAGAAGCGAACTCCTGAAGTCGTCTTTGATTATGTTGAAGGTGGCGCGGTTGATGAAATTGCCTATTCGCGCACCAGAGATGCTTTTTCTCGAATTGAATTTAATTCCAATGTACTTCGTGATGTTTCAAAGATTGACACCACCGAGAAGGTTTTAGGCAAAATTGTTGATATTCCGATTTGCTTTGCCCCAACTGGATATACCCGTTTGATGCATCATGTTGGCGAGCCAGCAGTCGCAAATGTTGCGGCCAATAAGAATTTAATTTATGCGCTTTCAACCATGGGCACAACGTCACCAGCAGAACTAGCAGCCGCAGTTCCAAATTCCCGCAGGTGGTTCCAGCTTTATATTATGAAAAATCGCAGTGACAGTCTGGCGGTTATTAAGCAGGCAAGAGATAGTGGTTTTGAAACGTTAGTACTAACAGTGGACACCCCGGTTGTTGGTCTGCGCTATCGCGATGATCGCAATGGTTTGACCGTTCCGCCGAAGATAAGAATTAATACTGTTTTCGCAATTGCTCGTAAACCAATTTGGTGGCTAAACCTATTCACCACAGGCAAATTAGAATTTGCAGCATTCCGGGGGTGGGATAAAGCCCTCTCACATTTAGCTGCAGCAATCTTCGATCCATCAACTACCTTTAAAGATATAACTTGGTTGCGCTCGGTCTGGAAGGGCCCAATTGTTGTAAAAGGAATTCAAAGCGTTGAGGATGCTAAAGCTGTAGCAAAGTTAGGTGTTCAAGGAATTATTCTTTCAAACCATGGCGGTCGCCAATTTGATCGCGGACCGGTCCCACTTGAAATTCTTCCAGATGTTGTTAAAGCTGTAGGAAATAAAGTCGAGGTTTATATAGATGGCGGAGTTATGTCAGGTTTAGATGCACTTGGTGCAATTGCACTTGGCGCCAAAGCAGTATTCATCGGCCGGGCATATCTATATGGCGCAATGGCAAATGGCGAAGCCGGAGTAGATAGAGTTATTGAAATCATGCGTCGTGAATTTGAAAATGGAATGGCGCTTACGGGATCAACAAATATTTCTGAGGTTCGCAAAACTGGCGCTCGAATTCGGAGTAAATAGATGAGCAAGATTGCAATTGTTACAGGTGGTGCAAAGGGAATTGGATATGGCAGCACCAAAAGGCTTTTAGATGATGGTGCAACTGTTGTTATGTTCGACTTGGATGAAGCCGGTCTGGCCCAAGCAAATAAAGATTTTGCAAGTTATGGTGATCGCATTTCTGGAATCAAAGTTGATATTTCCTCCGATGCACAGGTAAAGACTGCTATCGAATCAGTTGGCAAGAAATATGGCCACATTGATTATGTGGTTAATTGTGCTGGTATCCAAACCTACGGAACTGCAGTTGAAACAAGTGAAGAGACTTGGGATAAAACCTTCAATGTAAATGTTAAATCAATGTATTTAACTGCCAAATACGCGATCCCATTTATGCGAATCGCAAAGGGCGGATCAATCGTAAATATTTCCTCTGTGCAATCACTTGCAAACCAGAAGGGCGTTGTCGCATATGCCGCTTCAAAGGGCGCAATAAATTCACTTACCCGAGCAATTGCAATCGATCATGCAGCAGAACAAATTAGATGCAATGCAATTCTTCCGGCCTCAGTAGATACTCCAATGTTGCGGGCATCAGCTCGGGCATTTAGTACCGGCAAGAGTGAAGATGAGATCTTGAAAGAATGGGGAAGTTCACACCCAATTGGTCGGATGGCCAGCATTCATGAGATTGGTGAACTAGTCGGATTCCTCTGTTCAGATAAGGCTTCCTTCATAACTGGAAGTTCATATGTAATTGATGGTGGATTGATGACACAAGTTCCAGTTATCTTGCCTGAGTAATTCTCGATTTCGAGTGCGTGCCTTAATAAGGTAATCTACGCAAGCCGTAAAAAACCCTGGCGGGTTGCCCGAGCGGCCAATGGGAGGGGACTGTAAATCCCCCGGCTCTGCCTTCGAAGGTTCAAATCCTTCACCCGCCACCAGCAAGTTAAATTCACTTTATTTTGATTACATTTCGTTATTTTTCCACGCTAAATCTTCACATGATTGTTATGACATATGCTTGACGAGCGTCATAAAAGAACAAGAGAATTGCCCCTTAAGCCACATCCCCCTGGTTTAGCGAAAGGGAGAATCATGTCCATTAAGACCCGCAACATGCCTGGAGTAGAGGGCATGGACCATGTTGGATTGACGATTCCAAACCTTGACGAAGCAGTTGCTTTTTATTGCACGCTATTAAATGCAAAAGAAATATTTCGCCTTGGACCCTTTGATGCTCGCGAATTTCCAGAAGTCGATGGCAAAGATTGGTCGCTTGCACATGTAAATGTTGCTGATGGCAGATTCACTCTTGCAATGCTTGAGTATGGAAATGGCAGTCGATTAGAACTTTTCCAATATGACCGACCAGAGGATCGCCGAAATACGCCACCTAAGAATTCAGATCTTGGTGGACACCATATTGCTTTTAAAGTTACTAATTTAGATAAAGTTTTAGAACTTCGTGCCGAATATGGCTTAACTTTTATGGCTGGACCAATTGAAATTACTGAAGGTCCTGCTGCTGGTCAGAGAATCATTTATGTATTGGATCCATGGAATAACCAACTAGAACTCGTTGAATATGATCGGGCTGCAAAATAGTGTCAATCAAAACTTTAACCGCAGGCGTTGAAATGCGGCAGATAAGCAAGCGCTTTGATGCAGTGCAGGCACTTGCTGATGTGAATTTAGAATTACATCCTGGCGAAGTTCACACAATTGCGGGCGAGAATGGTTCTGGAAAATCAACCCTGCTTAAGATTCTTGGTGGCGTTATCAGACCTGATCATGGTCAAATTTTTGTAGCTGGCGAAGAGAAAGAATTTAACTCGGTTCGAGATGCAATGAAGTATGGCGTCACAATGGTGAGTCAGGAATTGAGTCTTGTCCCAAACCTCGGAATCGCTGAAAATGTTTTTATCGGCCACAACCAATCTAAAAACAAGCTCGGCATTGACTGGAAAGATACCGATCGCAGAGCGCTGGAAATTCTGAAGCGTTTAAATATCTCAGTTGATCCCCGTCGTGAAGTTTCTACACTTCCACAGCACGAACAACAACTTGTTGAAATTGCGCGCGCACTATCTTTCGATACTCGAGTTCTGCTTTTGGATGAACCAACTTCTTCACTTGCCCCAAATGAAGTCGGTGCCCTATTTAAAGTTGTAAAACAACTCCGCGAAGATGGGGTAGCAGTAGTCCTTATTACGCACCGCATGTCCGAAATGCTTGAAATTAGTGATCGCTTTACCGTACTTCGTGATGGAAAATTTATTGATACCAGCGATCGTTCTGGAGTAAATGAGAATTGGCTAATCGATCGCATGGTTTTAAATAAGCCAAAAGAATCTGCGCGTCGCAACTTTCAATCATCTGGCCGTAAAGTGGTTCTTGAAGTTAAGGGATTAACCGATCGCGCTGGTGCTTATTCGGATATTTCTTTTGAAGTTCGTGAAGGTGAAATTGTCGGGCTCGCCGGACTTGCAGGCGCCGGACGCACAGAACTTGTTGAAACACTTGCCGGAGTTCGCCAACGCAGCGCTGGAAAAGTTTTTATAAATGGCGCTGAAGTGGGAACAAATTCTAGAACTGCTTTGAAATCTGGAATAGCACTTGTGCCAGATGACCGCCGTGAAAAATCAACTATTCATGAGATGTCAGTTCGCGATAATTTGATGTTATCTCAACATAAGTTTGAAATCACTCATCGTTCTAAGAAATTTGAAGAGAAGATAATTAAGAGTTGGGTTGAAAAGTTCAGTATTAAAACATCTGGACCGGATGCTCTTATTAAAAGCCTTTCTGGCGGAAACCAACAGAAAGTCGTAATTGCTCGTTGCCTACAGACCAATCCAAAGATTCTTATTCTTGATGAAGCAACTCGAGGCGTCGACCTCGGAGCCAAGGCCGAGATCTATGAAATCTTGCGTAACTTGGCAAACGAAGGGTTAAGTATTCTCGTAGTTTCATCTGAAATAGGTGAAATCTTCGAGATCTCAGATCGGATACTTGTAATGCATGCTGGAGAACTTTCAGCTAATCTCGACCGAAGTAAAACCAGTGAAGCCGAAGTAGTGGCTGCAGCGACAGGAGTTAAATAAATGAAGTTCAGATTGCCAAGTCTTAGCACGTTGCCAGCTTGGTTTGGTGTTTTAGTTCTTGAAGTGCTTTTGATTATTGTTATGGCAATTACTCAACCAGTCTTCTTCTCAGGTTCAAACCTCTCAAATATTGTCCGTTCATCTGCAATTCCAATTGTTCTTGGAATCGGAATGACCTACACAATTCTCACAGCAGGTATCGACCTCAGCGTCGGCAGCGTTCTTGCCTTCTCTGGAATTTTGCTCTCTGGAATTATTGAATTTATGCCTAGATATTTAGCGGTAATTGTAACTATCGCCCTAGTAACCATGATTGTTGGTGGAATTAACGGAACTTTAATTGGCAGGCTCGGTTTAAATAGCTTCGTTGTAACTCTGGGAACTCTCGGAATTTTCCGTGGAATTGCTTACTTAGTTACAAATGGAACAACTCGCAGCATCGACACCGGTCCACTTATTAACAAGATTGGTGATGGAAATATTGGTCCAATCCCAGGACCGCTATTCGTTGTAGTAATTCTTGCTGGAATTTCTATTTATATTTTGCGTTCTACCTATTTTGGTCGCGATGTTTATGCTGTTGGCGGAAATGAATTTGCAGCAAAGTTAGCTGGTATCTATACCAGCCGCGTAAAGATGAATGTTTATGTGATCTCAGCATTTTGTGCCGGACTTGCAGGAATCATGCAAGTAGGCCGTCTAAGTTCTGCTGCACCAACAGCTGGTGCTGGTCTTGAACTTACTGTTGTGGCAGGTGTTCTACTTGGTGGAACTCGCCTTAGCGGTGGCGTAGGAAGTATCTGGGGAACTGTAATTGGTCTCCTCTTTCTACAAACCGTATCGAATTCCCTGACAATTCAGGGGGTCTCCTCATACTGGCAACAAGTTGTTACCGGTGTTCTATTAGGAGCTGCAGTTCTGTTTGACCGAATCCGTCTTGAACTTTCAGGTCGGGCAAAATCTAAGGAGAAAAAGTAATGAAGTTTAAGAATCGAAAGGTACTGTTTCTGCCTTTGATGGCAGCTGCAGCGCTAATTGTTCCTTCAGTTGCGCCAGCGACAGCTGCGCCAAAAATTACTGTTGGATTTAGCTACCCAATTGAAGCAAATACATACTTGAAGGCAATCGGAACAGGTGCGCAAAAGACACTTGCAAAGGCCGGATACGGTTTCTATCCACTTGATGCGCAACTAGATGGCAACAAGCAAATTTCAGATATCGAAGCAATGATTACAAAGAAGGTAACGGCAATGATCGTTTATCCTCTTGATTCAAAGGGTCTAAAGCCAGCAATGGATAAGGCTAAAGCTGCTGGTATCAAGGTAATCACAATGAACTACACAGTCGAAGATTCAAAGAAAGCACCAGCTTCACCTGCATTGGCTCAAGTACAAGATGCATTCCCACAGCGCACACTTGCTAAGGAAAAAGTTAAGTACTTAAACCAAGTACTTCCAAAGGGTGGAAACGTTCTTTATGTTGGTCTTGGATTCCCTGTGTACGCACTTGAAGCACATGCAGCGATGTTCAAGGAAGAACTAGGTAAGGACAGCAAGTTCACATACCTAGGTCGCGTTGACAACCAGAGTGATGATGCTGAAGGCGGACGCCAAGCAGTAGAGCAAGCTCTAATTAAGTATCCAAAGGTTGA
>Ga0114977_10001412_pt1 | contig 15745 bp, 10 predicted proteins | sample S_130805_MF_Meta_FD_87026 | JGI IMG/M metagenome (GOLD analysis project Ga0114977, IMG submission 87026) | Freshwater microbial communities from Lake Simoncouche, Canada to study carbon cycling - S_130805_MF_MetaG | ecosystem: Environmental > Aquatic > Freshwater > Lake | place: Lake...
AACGGATGGAATCCCCCGTGCAGTGGTAGCGAGCTTCGGTGTACTCCGCGACTTGCTCGGCAGTCTCAAAGTACATTTCGTAGACAGCATCCTCGTCAAACTCGCAGTTGTCTGTCGAGTAATCGCGGCAAATTTGTGGCCTAGTGTAGTAGATTCCGCAGCGGTGGTCTTTTTGTAGGTGTTTGCAAGTTGTGTGGACGAGCAGGTACCACACATCGTCTTCTACGAACACACTCGCCCGATCGTGGAGCAGGTACCAACGCATGAAATCGAAGTCTTGTTCGCTGGAAGGCTCATCGATAGGAAGAGCAAAATATTTACAACATTTCGCCGTGCAATAATCGCAAAGGCATTCTCCTTCGGGAACTTGATCTCGTTTCGGCGTTTTCCCATCGATGGTTTTGGCGGGAAGTAGTTCTAGGTCTACAATGCTAGTCATCGTGCGCTCGTCTTGATGTTGTTCGTAGTCAGGATGTGGGTCATTGTTGGGTTATCTCGCCGCATTGGATTCGGCGTGATGGTCTATCGAAAGTATACCTCACGAGTGTGCATGAAAAGCGATTCACAATCAACCCCCCGCCGATGATCTCTCGCATTGATTCTTTACTCACCAAATCAGAAATTGGGGATTTCCTCCAAAGTCTTCAACTTCGGCCCTTGAAATCGGTTCGTTGCCGAGTAGACCGCTCTGATCAAGCACTCCCGTTCGAAACTTCGAATGTCCCTTGGTATCCTCGCTATGGACGTCAATTGCTCGACTCTACGGTGCGGCCTGGTTCTTTTCTCGCTTATGCGTCTGCTGATTATTACATCCAAGATTCAGCTTCGATGTTTCCCTTGCAACTCTTGGATCTATCCCCGGATGATTGGGTATGCGACTTGTGCGCGGCACCGGGTGGCAAGGCGACAGCGATCGCTGAATCGCTGGGTGAGGGGGGAGTGCTGGTCGCTAACGAAGTGATCGCTGGCCGCGTCGATGTCCTCCGATATTCCTTAGGTAGAACAGGTCGAGCGAATTTCATTCAGACCAATTTGGATCCGGAGCGGTTGGCGATCGAACTATGCGGACGATTTGACAAAGTTCTGGTGGATGTGCCATGCAGCGGACAGTCGCTCCTGGGGCGAGACCAACAAAGCGAGAGCGCATTCTCCGATACCCATGTGCTTCACTGCGCTGCCCGTTCCCAGCGGATACTTCGCCAAGCGATGTTGTTGCTGCGGCCCGGTGGGCGACTGATTTTCTCGACCTGCACTTTCTCCCTCGAAGAAAACGAGGATCAAGTGCGATGGATGCTGGATCTTTATCCGGGCAAGTTCCACCCCATGGTTTGCGAATCTCTCTTGTCTCAATCACTGAATCCTTGGAAATCGCCGGTCCAAGAGGGGGCTTATCGACTTTGGCCTCACAGAGATCCATGCTCAGGCGGATTCGCCGCTGGCTTGCAAGCTGGATCTGACTGGGATCCTCATCAAGCTTGTGCAGACCAATTGCTCCAAACAAAACCTACCAATACCCATGGGGAGAAGTGGAAGGAGCGACGAGAAGATCGAGGAGGACGCAGCCATGCGTCGAAGCGTAAGGAAAAAGCCGGGAATCGAAAAAACAACACCGAAGGTGATCAGGGTTTCGATGAACTTTTTGAAATCACCGCTGCGATCGGCAAATGCAACCTATCGATGGAGATTCAGGATTCGAAAATAATTGGGTTTGAGCGAGGAGCTTACGCGTTCCATCAGGAATTTTCCCATATCGGACAAGGTACCACCCTGGCCGCATATAAGCACGTCGCCCCTTACAAGACGCTCGCAACGAACAAACCGCAATCAGCCCGCAAATCGTCTGGTGCGAACTCCAAAGGAGTCGCCCCTCTAGAGCCGTACCACGCAATGGCAATGCTTCAATCACACCTGTTTGAGTCGAACTCTCGCGTTGAACTCGACGATGTCCAAGCACAACGTTTTGTTCAAGGGCAAGCGATCGAGGAATCGAGCTCGCAGAGCGTACAAGCCGGTTGGACGTTGGCTTGCTGGCAGGGAAAGCCATTGGGCTGGCTTAAGGGAGTTGCAGGTCAAGAAGCGAACGCAGGAAAAAAAACGGGGAGATGGAATAACCACCTCCCCGTTTGGGCTCGTTCAACTGCAACCGCAATTACTCAGTCTGCAGAGTCATCGCCATAACGACCGGTGCCGAAGCATCGCGACCTTTGACCAAGCTGATCTTCTTCATCGGTTTCTTCTCTTTTGGATTCACAGCGAAGTAACGGATTTGACGACCATCGAGATCGAAAGCGAATTCGCTTTTCGGAACATCGACGCGGCGGATGTAGTCAGCGAAATGCTCACCGTTGATCAACGGATGATCTTCAGTGGTGTCATCTTCATAAGTGATCCGAACGATCATGCTTGTGGATCCTTCGCGTGTCGCTGGATAAGACCAACCACCAACACCGCTCAGGAAGTGAATCGCGACAGCCGAAGCATTGCAAGTCACATCCACACTCTTTGGCATCTTCGGTGCCATGACACCGTTCGGGCCATTGAGCATAATCGCATTCGGAACTCGATCCTCTTGTGGATCGATCAGAACGAATGGAACACCCTTGAACATCTTGGGCTTCCAATCTGGGAAGACCAATCGCTCGGCCATACCAGCTGGATCGAAGAACATTCCACGGGTGGTGATCGATGTCGCAACCGAAGCGATCGAGAGTGGCACGTACTTTCCTTTGCTCGTTAGGAATTCGAGCAAGTCTTTCATTTCATCCTTGTTCATCTGGCTTTCGAAGCCTTCTGGCATCAAGGACTTCTGCGAACCAGTCATTCGCTCAATGTCTTCTCGAAGAACAACTTCTCGTTTGCCTTGAACGTTGATCAGTTCGATCGACGTCTTGCTTTCGCCAGCCATCATCCCGGTGACAACCGTACCATCGGTGGTCTGAACGTTATAGGTTCTGAAGTTGCCTTCGACGCTACGGTTCGGATCAAGGATGTTGATGAGCAATTCTTCTTTCGGATGAACCGACATTCCGGTGAGCTCAGGACCGATCTGGTTCCCCATTTCGCCGTGCTTGTGGCACAGGGCGCAATGCTTCTGATAAAGGAGCTTACCGTTGTTTGCATTCCCCTTGTCGTGGGTCGTATCGGTCCACGAGGCAACGAGTCGTTGTCGGTCGGCGTTCGGAATCCCACCGGAGGACTTCATCATCGCAACGGCTTTCTCCCGAATCTTCGCATCGGGATAATCGCGTAGGAGTTGGCGTTGATCGAGTTGCAAATCGTTGATGCTCAGCGCGCCCGCTTCGATCGATTCGATCAAGTCCTTGGTGGAATCGGGACGAGCCAACATCACTCGGATGCTGTTTCTCAAGAAATCTGGTGGAAGCGACTTGGCTTTCTCGATCAGAGTCTTTGTCAAACCTGGAGCTTTCGATGCGCCGAGAGCTGCGACGATTCCGGACGAGAATTCTGGAGTCGATTGCGGCGTGACTTGATCAAGCAGCGTATCGACAACCTTCGGATTCACCGCTTCGAGAATCACCATCTGCTTGGCAGCTTGGAGTCGTTCATCGTTTGGCGATTCTGCTTTGCCCAAGCGATCTACAAGTTCCTTGCGGATCGATGCGATAGCTTCGTCAAGCTTGCGAACGCCAAGGGCGGTTGCGAGCTGAACGACTTGACCTTTGGTCTCAAGAGGCATGTCACCGGAAAGCCAATCAGAGACGAGCCGATTGCTGATATCCTCAGGCAACGTGACTTGGTAGTCTTTCGGCCAACCTTCGACTAACCCACGAATCACAGCACCGGTGATTTGTGGATTGGAGTCTTTAGCGATCATGCCGCCGAAGGCTTGAGGCGAGAGTTTATTTCGCGCTGCGTGTTCGGCGACGATGGAAACTCGATTCAAGAATTCAGGGGATGCTTGAAGTGATTTCTCACGAAGCAAGCGAGGTAGGACTTCCGGAGCGTGGGCACTTGCGGCACTTGTCCACGCATCGAGTAGCCAGCGATCTTCAGGACCGCCACCTAGGGTTACCAAGCTTGGGTTCGAAAGCCGTTCACCGATCGACTTGGTCCCTGTGGAGACCGCTTCGGTTGGGCAGTCTGCGAGCTTGAGCATTGCAGCCAATCGCAATTGCGGGTCATCGGACTCCAACGCTCGGCTACCGAGTATCGCTTGCAAGGTAGCGCTGTTGGGTTCTGCGGCGGCGATCGCATTACGCAAAACTGCATCGCTTGGATGCTTGAGTGTACTGAGCAATGCGTCACCGTTCCATTTGCCATGGGCACTGAGCACCCAAATTGCATGGACTGCAGCTGGATCGTTTCCGATAGCATCGACTTTGTAAGCGAGGGTTAGAGCCGCGAGAGCCTTGATAGTCTCATCGGATAACGTCGCTTTCTCGATCAAGAGTCGTTGGGCAGCTTTGCGCCAGAACATGTTGGTGTGCTGAAGTGCTGCAACGAGCTTCTTCTCATCGGAAGCGTTCAAGCCACCTTTGACCAATGCATCGGAAGCTGCCAACTCTTGAGCTGAAAGCCCTTTCTCGCCGTCGTAGACAACGCGATAGACTCGGCCGAAGCGTTTGTCTCGAAGCTTGGTCTCGTATGCATTTCCCTTACCGGTTTGAAAACCGTTAGGAGTAGGGTTGTGCTGAACGATGAAGTTGTACCAATCGAGATACCAAACATTCCCGTCCGGACCGACTTCAGCCATGATTGGCGAAGCCCATTCATCGTCGCTTGCGACCAAGTTGAATGGGTTTGTCGAGCGGTAACCGGCTCCATCGCGATTGAGAACAAAACCACCGACGATGTGACCGGTTGGTTCGCAAACGAAAGCGATTCGGTTCCACCAATCTTTGGGGTAATTTCGAGCGGTGTATAGTGCGTGGCCAGCCGCAGCGGTGTAACCACCGTGCCAGTCGACTTGACGAACCTTATCGGTCACCGACGCGAACTTGTAACCATCAGCGATGTTGCTCAAAACCTGTGGAGCCCACCCTGAAACTTTTTCGTAGTAGCGGTTCGGTACCGGCATAAAAATGCTTGGGTTGCCGTTAGCGGTCGAACCGAAGATCAACCCATCTTCGCTGATTCCAATCCCCCACGTGTTGTTGTTCGTCGATCGAACGAATTCGAGTTTGGTAACACGCACGGAGTGTTTATTGAAATCATCGGTACGGTCGGCGGAAGCTTTACTTTCTTTGTCCAATGCGTATGCAGGTGCTGTTTCGTCCGAAGCGCCAGCGGTAAGAGCAAATCGCCAGAAGCCTTGACGGAACCCTTGTTGTCGCTCTCCGTTGATGACGGGTCGCGAATCGTTGTAGCCTTGCATCCCCCAAACCCAGTTATCTAGGCCCCATTGGAAGTTGCTTACGCCACCGTGGGTATCGCCCATCCCCCATCCTGTGATGAGTTCTTGACGGAAGTCTGCGACATCATCGCCGTTGGTATCTTTGAGATATACCGTTTTGGTACCGTCTTGGACGACGACACCGTCTCGATAAGCAACGATGGCCGTTGGGATGCTTAGGTGTTGAGCAAAGACAGTGAACTTATCAGCCTTTCCGTCCCCATTCGAATCTTCGCAAATTCGGATGCGGTCTCGGCCTTGACCTTGCGGTTGTAGTTCGTTCGGGTAGTCAACGGTTTCGCAAACCCAGAGTCGGCCGCGATGATCCCAATTCATAGCGATCGGTTTTCCACCGAGACCAGCGAGGCTCAAGTCGGCTTCGCCTTCGAGAGTGTTGGCTTCCATTGCCCAGAGTTTGACGGAGAAATTCTCCGGAGCAACGTAGTGTTTGATCGACTCGGTTGCAGTGAGTGGGTCCTGCATTTTAGTCATCGGTTCAGCTTGGCCACCTCGAGCACCGGGTTGATAGTTCGGGATTTCCTTGCCAACTTCGGTGAAGGTAAAGGGCGCTACATCAGTTCGAGCAGCCGATAGTTTAGGGATATCGAATCGGTTCGAATCGCGGAAAGCCGGGAGGGCTTCCGGGTTGCGTTGGCAAGCCCAAGAGATGCCGCGAGCGACGAGGTTTTGGAAGCCCGGGTTACCCCAAGTATCCATGTTGTGTCCCCAAGCGGTATAGAAGACGCGACCTTTTCCGTGGGTGCGTACCCATGTCCAAGGCTCGGCCGAAGTCCCTTCAGCAAGTTTTCCTTGGCGGCGTTCTTCAAGAACAATCCGATCCTTGGAGTTATGCATGTGGTGCACATAGGTTTCATCCCAGCTTTCGAAACCACCGAATCCCTTCATGATGGGGTGTTCGGGCTCTACGATATGGGTTGTGAAGCGTTCGCCACCGTGCTCTTTAAATTGAGCACCGACGAGTTCTACGTAGGCTTTCGAGTTGCGGAAGCAGTACGATGCGCAGTGCAAAGGAACGATCCCGTGGCCTTCGGCAACATAATCGAGCATTGCCTTTTCTTGTTCAGGCCCGAGTTGATCGATATTTGCATAGATCAACAACGCATCGAATTCTGCAAGTCGCTTTGCGTTCAAAGAACTCGGTACATCTTCGCTGTAAGTCAGCTCAATGCTGAACTTCTTCATCGATGGACCCAGAACGCGGTACAAGTCCGCTGGACGATGGTGACCTTGGTCTCCGAGGAAGAGAACCTTTAGCGGTTTACCTGTCGTCTCGTTGTTTTGCGAACGACCGACGTTCACCGAGGAGAACAGGAAGGTAAGCAGGAGAGCGGCCAGCATTGGGCCCCCTGCGGTAAGTGGCATGCGACAGGAACTGCGCTTGCCATAGAATTGCCTAAGCATATTAAACATCATGGTATCCTGAGGATCGTTGATAATGGTTGATTTCACTAGTGAATTGGCACCGGTGAGTTAGTTTTCTATTTGGCGACTGTTTAGCCGAGGGTAAAGTTAGCCGAGGGTAAAGCCTGGCAGTTGAACAATCTTGCCACCTTCGACGGCGCTTTGGTGAGCACAGATTCCGACGCAGGTCCAGTTTGCCGAAGTAACAGCATTGGGCCATGGATCTCGATTCTCTACCAATGCACTTACGAACTCGTGGAAGAAGTGTGGGTGGGAACCGCCGTGGCCGCCACCTTGGATGAACGACAGGTGATCCGCGTCTTGGATGGATTGCGTAAATGGTCGAATCGGTTCAGGAAGCAGATGAGCATAATCGGGAACTTCGACTTCCGAAGCGATCTCATGTTCCGGCTTCTTGGCCGTGTGCATAATATGCGGCTTGCCTTCGACCAGCGACCATTCGAAGCTCTTCTTGGTTCCATACACATCAAAGCTTTCGCGGTATTGACGTGCGGTATCGAAGAGGAACCGCCAAATGTGGGCGGCCACATCGCTGCCCTTGATCTTGATGTGGCAAGATTCGACCGCGAAGGAATTCCCGGACTTCTTGGCTAGATCTGAGCGAATGGTTCCAGAGCCAAAACAAGAAACGTATTCTGCGCGACCGTTTAGAAGTCCGAGTACTGGGGAAACCACGTGGGTTGCGTAGTGCATGGGGATCATGCGTTCCCAGTATTCAGGCCAGCCTTCCATGTCTTGCGGGTGCGATGCAGCGAGGTACTGGATCTTGCCCAATTCCCCCTTTTGATACATTTCTTTCAAGAAGAGGAATTCGCGGCTGTAGACGACCGTCTCGGCCATCATGTACTTCAATCCGGTCTTTGCAACTGTTTCGCAAATCTGATCGCACTCTTCGATCGTCGTAGCCATCGGAACGGTGCACATGACGTGCTTACCCGCATTGAGGGCTTTGAGACTCATCCAAGCGTGATCGGGGATCGGTGAGTTGATGTGAACGAAATCCACGGTCGGATCTGCAAGGACTTGCTCGTAGTCGGTGTACCGATTCGGAATCCCGAACTTGTCGGCCGTCTCATGCAATTCCTTTTCGTTGCGTCGGCACACGGCAACGACTTCTGCGTTGGGATGCCGTTGATAGATCGGAATGAATTCCGAGCCGAAGCCTAGACCGATCATTGCAACACGAACTTTTTTCGCCATTCAAATGCTCCTGGATGTTCAGTGGGAGAGGATTTTTTAAGTAGTTGTTTTCGACGCAAAGTGGTTTCAAGCGACCGAATGAAACCACCGTTCCATGCGATTAGTGGCGTATGAGGTTCCATTCCGCCAAGGGTTACACTAGGATTTCATCCATACAATGTCGCAGAAACCCTAGCCGGTCGCCATGAAAAATTGCGCAAAAAACCTAAGATATTTTACACGGCTGGTGACCGTGCGGATGAGCGATGGGGCGTGTGCTGTAGCTGCCTCGTTGACACTTCGGGTTACTGCTTCGTGGCCTACGGCCACTTTATAACCCTCAAGATATCGCTAGACACTAAAACCCTGAATAACCAAAAAAGGGAACCTGTGAACCTTTCGGAACCCTATCTCAGCCATCCCAAGATTGACCATCCCAAGCTACCACGCGCTCGAGCCAAGCGACTAGCGCATCGCTGAAGAGATCCAATAGCAATGCACCCTTTTCTTTAGTTGCGAATCGAGGCTCACCGATGTAACCAGGCACCGTGCGATCTTGGGTCTTCCAAGCTCGAACTCCAGGGCGGAACGGGTTCCCTGTTGAGACCGACTCAAGTTCCTTGTAGTCGCGAACTAAATCGGGGCGAAGTTGCAGTACCATGGAAGTTTCCCATTCACAAGCATGACCCATGTCGCGCTGAACGATCGTAGGATCGGTCGTCCAAGGTTCAACACCGAGCCCCCAATATGTCGTCATCAACAGTAGAAGGTCCTCGCGATGCGAGTACTTCTGCCGAATCTCAAATGTGGCTTGCTTTGCAGGTACATCATTGCCACCGTGACCGTTGATAAAGACGATACGTCGAAATCCTTGTTCGATGGCATTGTCCATCAAGCTGCAGAGCATATCGAGATACGTTCTTGGTGCGGCGGAAAGCGTACCGTTGAAATCGAGGTGGTGGTGGGAGTTTCCAAACCACTGCACGGGTGCGAACAGGACTCGATCATGCAATCGCGGTTCAATGCGATCGATCAAACCTTGGGTCAGCAACGTATCGGTCATCACAGGCAAATGCGGACCGTGTTGCTCGATAGCAGCTATCGGAAAAACGATTGGGGTGTCGGGTGCCAAGTCTCGGATTTCGGGAGCTGGAAGTTCATGGAACAACACGCGAATTTCGCTTTCTGATCCAGTGGATCGTCGGAGGGAATCAATCGAATCGAGGCACAACAGAAACTGGCTCAATAACGCCTTAGGTAATCTGTTGTTGGCAAAAGTTGAAAGGTCTGTTTGATTGGCTTATGGATTAGGTAGCTCGAACTCTTTGGGAAGAGTCGCGTTGTTACCTTCAGCCCAAGCACGCGTGGTCAATTCAAGTTTCTTCTTTGTTGGACTGCTTGGGTCATCGAGCAACAACCAAACGACCTTCTGGTCTTTTTCATTGGGATTCTGAACGGTCGTCACTGGGTTTGCACGGCGGACCAACGCGGTTAACAAGTCGCGGACAGGGGTGTCGGAGTAATCGAAGTTGCGAATTTGCTGATTGCGTGTGATACCATCCTTTTGAAAGGCTGTCCCGTTGATAGCCATCGGTATTGGTTCGGTATCTGCACTTTGGCTTTCCTTCAACTCCGTCGCTATGGCTTGCAAAACGACTTCGAGTGACTCTTGCTCGATTCGCAATTTCACTTTGGTTGCGAGCAAGTCGTCGATTGATTTCGGAGCTGTCTTCGGTGCGGTGGTAGTCGTTGTTGGCTTTTCGCTTCCCGTCTTAGACTTTCCAGCACCACTGAGCGCGACATCGCTTCCGACTTGCAAAGCCATCCATGATCCGATAGCAAGATTCACAGCGGACTCTTTAGGAAGGTAAGCATTGAAGACGACTTGGCCATCTTCAGCGCCGGCTCGAGAGTACTTGTGCAATGCTCTAAGCATTTGCGGGAAACGATTCGCGATCGGTCGCCAATAAGTTGCGGCAGGCTGGGTCGTAAGCTGACTTTCCACTATATCAGCAGCTTCGGCAAGTTTCTTTCTAAGGTCGACCGCATCGCGAGCTGCGCTTTGCAAGTCGTTCCCAAAGGTTCGGTATTCCACATAGAACTCGGGCTCGAAATGCACACGGCATAACAAGGCTTGAACGCGATCGTCGACGATCTCTCGCATCGCCTCACGCACTCTGCCTGAATGCTCTCCAAGCCACTCTTTACCATCCCCGAAAAGAAAACTCGGTGCTGCCAAAAAAGTAACATCCGCTCGAGAATCGGTAGATTGCAAAAGTGAATCAAGTTGTCTTCTTAGCGGCCCCGACTTGCCTTCACTCTCAAACATCGGCTTGAGCAACTCTAGCGGTCCGATCGTCAACCGCTTTACTTGATCTTCAGCTTTAGAGCTAAAATCATCCGTCACAGCCGCATACGATCGCCCTTCGGAATCCTTTGTCCAATATCGATATTTTTTGCTCCCCACATCAAGCGTGTTGGATTTCCAAGACTCGAAATCGTTGAGCATACCGCTAAGTGGGCCGGGGTCTTTTCGGCTCCAACGCAGGACATTGTGATACGTGCCAACGCTTGCACCCGGATACCAACCTACTGCAACTGTGTTGAATGCGTCAGTTGCGACGAAACCAAATTCCGGCAGACCACCAGTACCCGAGTTTTTGGACGACGGATAAACACTCGACCACCAACTCGAAAGTGCAGACACACTATTCGATGCGGACGCTTGGCCCGCAACAATCTCTTGCTTCAAGAACAATACCGCTTCAAGCCCAGGTGGAAGCATCTCGGTCGAGTAAGGAGCACCGACACTTGGAGGAGTCCACGGGACATTCGATGCGTCGCTCTGGATCGAGAAAAACTCCAGCATGGGATCGATAGCCGACGCACCCTCTTTGTTCGCTCCTTCAGTTTTAACAACTGGAGTCGCATTATTGGCAACTTCGTTCGGTTTCGGCCCCTTCTGAATCGTCACTATGCCTTTCTTGTTCCCTTGGAGAACAACAAGCAATAAAGAGAGCAGTAATATGGAGCAACCGACAACCATCGGCATAAACCAAACGGGTCGCTTCGGTTTTGATTTCTTTTTGCCAGTAGGCATCCCTTTGCCCACCGCTTTCGCCGGCTTGCTTCCGTCTGCCGACTTCGACTTGGTTTTCGGCGCCGCAGTAGCCGCAGTTGGTTTACTTGCAACGGGCTTGCCTGAATTCGTTGTGCTCGGGGACTGTGTATTAGTCGTTGGCGTAGTTACAGACGGTGTACTTACAGACGGTGTACTTACAGACGGTGTACTTACAGACGGTGTACTTACAGACGGTGTACTTGCAGACGGTGTACTTGCAGCCGGTGTGCTTGCAGACGGTGTGCTTGCAGACGGTGTACTTGCCACCTTGTTGATTGTCGGAGGTTTGCTTGATTGGGGAGTGCTACCCGGAGGTGTATTTACAGTCGGTTTATTTGCAGCTGGTGTATTTGTAGTCGGTGTATTTGTGGCTTTATTGGGAAGTGCCGGTGGAAGACTGGCGGATGGGGACTTTGCCGGAGAGGGTTGCGCAGAAGGCTGTTTTACGGGGGAGGATGGTGTTGGCCTGGATGCATCCTGTATTGGTTTGCCCGGTATTGCTTTGTCCGGCGTTTGTTTGTCCGGTGTCAATTTTGTTGGCGATTGTTTTGCCGGGGTTGGTGTTACTTTAACCGGTGCTGCCTGAGTCGGCTTGATTGGTTCGACCTTTACAGACTTCTCAGCAACTGTGTTCGCTTCATCTGGTTTGGGAACAATCGGTGCCGCATTTTGAGGGTCTGTACTTTTCGTTGACGGGGAAGATGCTGTTTTTTCGAGTGGTGCGTTGTTGCTTGGGTCAATGTTCTTCGTGGTGGATTCGGCAGGCAGAATCAGTTGATCTAGTGCTCGGATCAACGGGTCAACATTAGCGAAACGAACAGCAGGATCTTTTGCCAAGAGGTGCATCAAGCATCGAACTTGGGTTGCCGGCATTCGTTCCGGTGGTGTTACAGGAACATGAGCATGTAGTTTCGCCCAGTTCTCAACTGGAGCATCTTTTCCAGGGTCAACGGGCCATTGACCGGTAAGGCATCGGTACCAGAGGCAACCAAGAGCATAGAGATCCGAGGCGACGGATGGGAGTGCATTGGGGGCGAAGAGTTCGGGTGCGGCTAATGCCAAGCGGTGATCCAGTCCCCCGAGGACACTTTGAGTGGGGGCATGGTAAGGAGAGCGTGGTGGGAATAGAGGATCTCGCAGAAGTCGAAATCCGTGCATTTCGTTCCAAACAACCGCATCAAGACAAAGATGACCGTGCACGAGCTTCGATGTGTGAAGAAACTTTAAACCAGCCGCGACATCGAGAACTAATCGGTGAGCTTGAGAAATAGACAAAGGACCTTGTTCTAGTACTTCTCGCAGGGACAACCCTGGGACTGCTTCGCAAACAGCGTAGAGGTGTTTTAGAGTTGCACCGGATTGCATCCAGCGATCTAGGTGAGGGGCGTGAACATGGCAGTGTCGTTCGGCCCATCGCAAGCTTGGGGGCCAAGCCTGCATCGACTCATTGGCGAGTGTTTCGTCAGCGATGGCAACAATCCAGAGAGCTTTCGGTGGGAATGCAGACCAGCGAGCCGTCGCTGCATCTTCTCCTTCATACCAAGCCGTACCGCGTTCGGCTTCGAGGGAACGGGTCACGCGAAGCTTGCCAAGTTGCAGTGGGTGGGAAAGCTCTCGGTACAGCACGTTCGCTTGGTAAGCACTGAGTTTCTCTTGCTGAACCAATTCTTTGATCACCAAGGCGGGATCGATTTGGTTTTCTTGACCGATCGCATCGGCGACCGCGCGTGCCCACTGACGGCACTGCTCCGGCGTAGCAAGCCCTGCAAGGTGGACGCGTTCCCAAAGTTGCGCGGTAGTCAATGCCATCCGAAAGGATATCCCTTGCAAATCAGACGTTTTGGCAATAGGTTTAAGGCCGAGCGAGGACTTGGTTCTCGACGTATCCCTGATTGCTCTCTAGAAAACTCATTCCTTAGTATAATGGCTTCTCAGCTAATCGTGAAACCGACTTCAAAAGAAGTCGCATCGAGTGCCTGCGATTGGTTGATCGAATCGATCGCCGAAGCGATTCAAGAGCGGGGACGCTGCGTGGTGGCCTTGTCGGGCGGTACAACCCCTCGACAACTCTACGAATTTATTGCGCAGAGGCATTTGGATACGTTGGATTGGCGAAACGTCCATTTGCTTTGGGGGGACGAGAGAAACGTCCACCACACGGAAGACGAGAGCAATTACCAAATGGTCCGCTTCTCTTGGCTCGACCGCGCCGAGGCTACGAAGGATCCTCGGGCCATTCCCAACGCTTATCCGGTCCCGATCAACATTTCCGCTCCTGTTCAATCAGCACAAAAGTACGGCGAGACGATCCGGCAGGTTTTAGGGGATTCGCCATCAATCGATATCGTCTTGCTCGGGCTCGGCGACGACGCTCACACCGCATCGCTCTTCCCAGATACGGAAGCGTTGAATAGTCTCGATGGATTTGTGGCGAACTATGTGCCGAAATTCGAAGCTTACCGGCTAACGATGACTGCTTCGTTGATCAACCAAGCCAGAAAAATTGCTTTCTTGGTTTGCGGGTCGATGAAAGCCCCCGCGCTCGATGTCGTCTGGCACGGCCCGCGAGATCCGATGAAATTCCCCGCACAGTTGATTCATCCGGCTTCGGGGGATGTTTGGTGGTTTGTTGAAGCTTGCTCCGCTCCAAGATCCGGTTGGATTTAAGTCGGCCCCGAGGGCGTTCGGTTTGAATTGAATCGAGTACGTCAAACACCGAGCAATGAAAGCGGTGCCGCGCAAGCGGCCCGGTGTTTGGTTTACGCGGTTGGAAGTCATTTGATCGTCGAACGAATCGGTCACCGGGCTGCTCGCGCAGCACCGCTAGAGACACCGGGCTGCTCGCGCAGCACCGCTTATATTGGGCTTTAAGCCAATATCGGCTGGACGACGTTACCATGCACGTCGGTCAGTCGGAAATCTCGACCTGCATAGCGGAACGTCATGCGTTGGTGATCGTACCCCATCAAGTGCAGGATGGTTGCATGGAGATCGTGAATCGATACGGGATTCTCAACGGCCTTGAACCCAAATTCATCGGTCGCTCCGTAAATCATGCCACGCCGAACACCACCACCCGCCATCCAAATAGAGAAGCCCCAGTGGTTATGGTCTCGCCCTTGGCTTGCTCCACTACCATCTTGCCCCATTTCGACGGTGGGAGTTCTACCGAACTCACCGGTACACAAAACGAGTGTTTGATCAAGCAACCCTCGTTGCTTCAGGTCGATCAGCAAAGCTGCGAGTCCTGAATCGCATTCGTTTGCAACTTTGCGATGCTCGTCTTTGATGTTCGAATGACTATCCCAAGGTTGCATTTCGCCGTGCCAAGTCTGAACGAATCGCACTCCTCGCTCGACGAGTCTGCGCGCGATCAAGAGTTGCCGGTTTTGTGGGCCATCGCCATAGAGTTTCAAAATATGCTCTGGCTCTTGAGAAATATCGAACGCATCACTGGCTTCGGTCTGCATCCGGAATGCGAGCTCGAAAGACTTCAAACGAGCTTCGATCGCTTCCTCTCCCTTGCGATCCTCGAGATGTTGTCGATTGAATTGTTGCAGTAGAGCGAACTGAGCCGCTTGCTCTTCCGCGCTGACATTTTGGTTCTTAAGGTGATCGATCAGCTTGGATACATCGGTCTTCGATGTATCCACACGAGTGCCCTGAAAAGATCCTGGCAGAAACGCGGATCGCCAGTTCCCAGCTCCACCAACGGGCAGACCACCGGGACACAACGCAACAAATCCAGGCAAATTTTCGTTCAGACTACCCATTCCCCAAGTCAACCATGACCCGAGGCTTGGTCGCACCAATCGCATATCGCCAGTATTCATAAGCATCAACGACATCTCATGGCTGGGTAGCTCCGCATGCATCGATCGGATGACGGTCATCTCATCGACACAAGCCGATAGCTTTGGAAACAGGTCGCTAACGGGAATGCCGCTCTCGCCATGCTGCTTGAACTCAAATGGACTCGGAAGAGCAACACCGGTCTTTCTTTCGGTTTGCAAGTTGGAAAACGGAAGCATTTGACCGGCACGGCGTGTAAGTTCCGGTTTTGGGTCAAACGTATCGACTTGGCTGACACCACCGTTGAGAAACACATGGATGATATGTTTCGCTTTACCAGGAAAATGGGGTGGTAGCAAACCGAAAGTCGGCTCGGAATGGTTCGATTGCGACTCGTTCGCTTGCAAATTAGAACTTGGTGAGTCTATTTGAAGTAGTTGGGCAAGAGCTAGCCCACCAAAGCCCGTACCACAACGGCGCATCCAATGCCGTCGAGAAGTGTCGATCGGATGGCGAGGTTGATCCGCAGATGTTGAGAATGACTGGTTGTGCATAATGATTAATCGATGAAGTTGAATTCGTTCGAAGCGAGCAGAGCGTGGGTTAATTGCGTCCAGCGTCGTTCGCGCAAGGTTGGGTCGAGGTTTGCCAAGTTAGAATCAGCAGGTTGTCCAGCTAATAGAAATGTCTCTGCGGCCAACGATTCTTCTTGTGTGGGATCTCGACCAAAAACGTGTCGCACAATCGCTTCGAAGCGAGGTCGCAGTTGAAGCTCAAGAGTCGTCGCTGGAGCGGCACCGTTCGATTCAGCCGCACCACTTGCAACTGAAACTGCTGTCATCGGCTCGGGAGCGATC
>Ga0114977_10001413_pt1 | contig 15739 bp, 16 predicted proteins | sample S_130805_MF_Meta_FD_87026 | JGI IMG/M metagenome (GOLD analysis project Ga0114977, IMG submission 87026) | Freshwater microbial communities from Lake Simoncouche, Canada to study carbon cycling - S_130805_MF_MetaG | ecosystem: Environmental > Aquatic > Freshwater > Lake | place: Lake...
CGACAATCCGATCTGCTAGCAAAATCATTCCCGCGCATGAGCCGTAAACCGGCATACCTTCAGCAATTCGCTTCCTGATTGGAGCAAAGAGATCAAAAGTTTGAGCTAACTGCGCAATTGTCGTTGATTCACCACCAGGCAATATCAAAGCATCTACTTCAGCTAGCTCTTCAGGTCTACGTACTGTTAAAGCGGCATGACCTGATGCCTTGGCGGCCTGGATATGTTCGCGGAAATCGCCTTGCAGCGCGAGAACACCGATCTTCATCGAAAGTAAATTACTACCAGCCGCGCTCGGCTAAGCGATGAGGTGCAGGTAAATCAGCGACGTTAATTCCAACCATAGCATCCCCTAGCCCTCGTGACACATCTGCCAATACCTTGGCATCATCAAAGAAGGTAGTTGCCTTAACGCAAGCTGCCGCACGTGTTGCTGGATCTCCTGATTTAAAGATTCCGGAACCGATAAATACGCCATCAGCGCCCATCTGCATCATTAACGCTGCATCTGCAGGTGTAGCGATTCCACCAGCTGTGAAAAGTACGACGGGAAGTTTGCCCGTTTCAGCAACTTCTTTTACAAGTGCAAATGGCGCTTGGAGTTCCTTAGCCGCGACATAGAGTTCATCTTCGCGCATCGAAGAAAGGCGACGAATTTCTCCGCCAATTTTGCGCATATGCATCATGGCATTGGATACATCGCCTGTTCCTGCTTCACCTTTGGAACGGATCATCGCAGCACCTTCGTTGATGCGACGTAGCGCCTCACCTAAATTAGTTGCACCACATACGAAAGGAACTTTGAAATCCCACTTTTCGATATGGTTTTCATAATCTGCAGGAGTCAAAACTTCTGATTCATCGATGTAATCCACACCAAGTGATTCAAGGATGCGTGCCTCCACGAAATGGCCGATACGTGCCTTGGCCATAACCGGAATAGTTACTGCAGCTTTAATCTTTTCGATCATATCTGGATCTGACATACGAGCGACGCCACCTTGGGCGCGAATATCTGCGGGTACGCGTTCTAGCGCCATAACAGCGCATGCGCCAGCATCCTGTGCAATCTTGGCTTGTTCAGCGTTTACGACATCCATAATGACGCCGCCTTTGAGCATCTCTGCCATTCCGCGTTTAACGCGCGCTGTGCCGACTGCCTCTGACATGACTTACTCCCTTTAAATGGCTCTTAATATAAAAACTATTGTGCCAATACTACTTTGTGGCAGGCAATGGCGCATCCGCAGCCTTGGGCGTGAAAATCGGCTCTTTATCCGTTAAAGCGATCCAAATCTGACCTGGAGCAAATTTTATCTCTCTACCTGATTTATCACTCCAAGTCGTTCCCTGATCACCAGTGGGTCTACTCCAATTCGCTGCAATCGCAAGACCATCGCGTAGTACATATCCAGTACCGGTTCCGACCGTTTCACTAAATGGAGTCACACCACCGACTTTGTCGTGATATTCAGAAGGTGAAATAGAAACCAATTGAATAACAAATGTAGTCGGACCTAATTGCAATCCGGATGCAGCTAAATCTGGAACCCCGCGTTGCGAAAGCAACCAACGCTCTTGCGATAGCGACCAAGTAGCGTCGTAAGAATTAGCGGGCCATGAAACTTTTACGGATGAGATTGCAGTTCCGGTATCTGGTCCATCACCGAAGCTCCAACCAATCGGCTTAGATTTAGCGATAGATAAGTTCGCGGCTGCAACGTTCGCCATCAATTTCTGCGCTTGCAGCATCATTGCTGTTGGAGCGATTCGTAATGGGTCGTTTGCATAAATCTCTGGTGATTGGCGTTGCGCACCTAAGTTCTCGAGATTCGCTGCCGCAATTACTGGCAATAATTTGGATTGCGCACCACTATAGGCAAAGGCAACCCTTCCGTACTGTTGCAGTATTTCAATATCGGAAATGCGCGCGCTTCTAACTGGGCCAATAACAGTTGGAATCTTCGAACTAAAAACTGCTGCCAAGCGAGTCAGACCACCTTCGACTTGTTCGATGTAAACCACATCAGCATCTTCTAAGCCTGCTTGGGGATGCGCAGGTGGAGTGTCATCGATCTTCACAACCAGGATCGGACCATCGCTACCGATCCGTCCGCTAAGAGAATTTGTTGGCTCTGTTTTACCCAAAATTGGAATAAGACTTACGACTTTGATAGATGGTAGAAAATTAAAGAGAGCAATAGTGACAACGGCAATCGAGACCAAGCCAGCGCCACGTTTCAGGAACTTCTTAAAGGACATCGGCTTCGAATTCGTAGGTAACTGGCAACGGTGCGCGTCCGGCCAATCTAAAGATCTTAAAGACCGGCTTGGCCCGCACCATCTGTGTGCGGGTTACGGCGTCAACGTGCATCGCAATCGCAATTCGAATCTTGTCGGTTAGTTCCGAGAGTTCGCGAAGCAAATCTCTCTCGATCACACCTTCAACTAAATGGCCATCATTTAAGAGCAGTCCTAACGCACCGGATAAACCACTCTCAGCCTGCGAACGCGTCTTCATCTGTGCATCTCGCGCCTGGTGAGCTGCTGCAGTTAATAGAAGTGAAGAAGCAGGGTCAGCGATATCGCTCTTGGCAATTTCCAGTGCAACGGCCGCGCGGCGTTGCAGTAATCCATCCAAATTTGCCCAGCTAGTTTCCACGCGATGGTGCAAACGATCTAAACGGGTCGCTGAATATGACAAATACCAGAGCGCAAAAATAACGAAAAGTACTAAAAAGAAATATCTCTCCATTTAATTTCCTTCCCGTCCTAGAAAACGATTCCAGGCGCGATTTTCCGATGAGAGAGAAACTCCATCGCTGCCGACCAAGGCCATCTCGTAAATCGAGAAGATATCTTCGGCAACTACATCCCAATCAAAACGTTGCGCGTATTCTTTACCTCGTCGCGCCAGCGCCAGTCTCTTATCTTTCTCGCGTAAAAGATCTATGACCACCTTTGCTAACTCCTGTGGATTCTCTGACTCAAAGAGCGCACCGTATTCACCATTACCAAGCAGCGAGACAAAGGCAGGAATATCACTTGCAACGACTGCAGCTCCCCCGGCTAGTGCTTCAGCGAGAATGATTCCAAATGATTCACCACCTGTGTTCGGTGCGATGTATAAAGCAACTGAAGATAAAAAGTCAGCTTTTTCCTTCTCTGTGATTCGACCCAGAAATTCAAAACGGTGGCGCAGTTGCGGGTCGATCTGATCTTCAACTTCTTTACTATCGCCCGGTCCTGCAACGATTACGCGCACATCAGGTGCAAAGCGGGCGATTATCGGTAGCGCTTCCAGCAGCACAGATAAACCCTTCCGAGGCTCTTCAAATCGTCCGATAAAACCTAAAGTGTTTCCGCTCCATTGCGCGCGAATTTCGCCATCGCGATAACGGTCGGCATAGATTCCATTTGGCACAACAACTGCATCGGTCTCTAAATGTTCGGTAAGGGTCTCGCGCGCGGCCTCGCTTACTGCAATTCGCGCCGATAATTTCTCGATAACTGGCTCCAAGATCGGACCAATTGCAAATATCGCTTTCTGACGTTTGGCGGCAGCGTGGAATGTTCCAACCAGTGGCCCTTCTGCGGCCCAACATGCAAGCAAAGATATAGAAGGAATTGCTGGTTCATGTAAGTGGAGCAGATCAAATTTACCGTTTGTAATCCAATGTCTTACTCGCGAGAATGCAATGGGACCAAACAGGACGCGTGCAACCGCACCGTTGTATGGAATTGAGATTGGTTTTCCGGCGCTAGTTACATAATCTGGGATGGCGTCTTCATCGATTACTGGAGCTAAGACCGAAACATAATGACCTTTCGCAATTAAGTATTCAGCTAAATCGCGCACATGGTTCTGAACCCCACCTGGGGTATCCCATCCATACGGACAGACAAGTCCGATACGTAACTTTTTTAAGGTCATGCGCTGCGCTCCCGGAAATCGCCATCTATCCAGATTCTTTGCAACATATGCCAATCTTGCGGAGCTTTGGTGATCCCTTGCGCAAAATGATCTGCACAAGTCTGCACTACTTGCACAACTCTTTCTGAGTCTGTGCCTTCCGACGGAATCGGAACGCTATTGAATTCCACATTAATCCCGGTGGACGTATAAGAAACAAAGGCCGTAACAAGTGGAATCCCAGTTCTGACAGCTAAGAGAGCAGGACCGGCGGGCATACGCGCTGGATGACCAAAGAAATTTACATCGATACCACTGCGCGATAAATCACGATCTGCAACCAGTGCAATCAGCGCACCATCCCTGGCGCGCTGCATCAATGTTGCCATAGATCTTCCATCTAGCGCCAAGACTTCCATTCCCATGTTCTGGCGATACTCTAAAAACTTATTAAAGAGCGCTTCCGGTTTTAGTCGTTCAGCAACTGTGACTAAAGGAAATCCCATCCCACAAAAGTAAGAACCGGCATGATCCCAATTACCAGCATGAGGCAGTGCAATTACGACGCCGCGACCATCGCGCATCGGCTCAGTTAGCAGCTCTTCGCGAGTAACCGTCACCGTATCTTTCACGCGTTCTTTAGACCAATCTGGCGATCTGAAAGTGTCACACCAATAACGCATATATGAAGAGACCGCCTCGACCATCAATTGATCAATGGCAGCGGTATCTCTTTCAGGGCAGACTCGTTGCAAATTACTGCGCAATCTTTGAATTGGCGCACCGTTGCGGCGCAAGGTGATTGTTCCAATCCGTTCGAAGCTGGCGTAGGCAAATTTCTCAGGCAGTGCTCTAACTAACTTCCAACCTGTGAAATATGCCAGAGCGACAAGATTATCCAAGTTCATTGCTTTACAACGCCGCCTTAACGATCAAGATGCGTTGGATAACTGTTACGACCGCAAGGGATAAGAGCAGCCAAACTCCGATGGCTAACGCATAAGGAATTCCTAATCCTTCGAACCCGATGGCTGTTAAGGCAATGATTAAACGTTCTGTTCGCTCAGCGATGCCACCAGAACAGTCAATACCAAGTGATTCCGCTTTCGCGCGGATATATGGAACTAAAGTCCCTGCAACTAGCGCACCAAGGGCAACAGGAACCAGAGGATCGTTACTATCAATTAGCGCAATACATAACCCCAGCAATATTGCAGAATCAGTTATGCGATCAATCGTTGAATCTAGGAATCCACCCCAACGACTTGCTCCAGCTTGTGAGATCCGCGCCATTGCACCATCAAAGAGATCACTAAGTGCAAAGAAGCAGATCAGTAGAGTTCCGATGAAAAAATCTTGCTTGGGATAGAAATAGAGCGCACTAACTACGACGCCAATGGCACCAGTGAAGGTAACTGCGTTAGGTGTTAATCCCATGCGAAGGGCGCCGCGCGCTATTGGATTGATGGCGCGGGTTACGGCTGGCTTTAAAGAAGCGCTTAACATCACCACCATCGTAGGCTCAAGGGTGGAATTTCACCTATTCTGAAGCCTGTGAGTTCTCTTAAACGTATCCACGTATACGGACATGTCTCGGCCCAACCGCAGGCGATCGCCAATTTATTTGGTGCGCAGGTCACGAGCGAAGTTATCGCCGATTCTGATCTTGCGATATTTGCAATTAATCCTGCGGCAGGAATCGACCAAGACACAATTGATCAATGGCAAGCATTAAGTGATTACCAACTGCCACGTTTGGTTGTCGTTAACGAACTCGAAGGCAGTGATGCTGACTTTGAAGATGCGATCATGTTAGCCAATCGTGTATTCGATCAATTGGTCACACCTTATTTAGTATTGCACTCTGAAACCGGCAGTCCAATTGCCTTGATTTCTTTAAGTGATTTGCAAATACTCGACTACAGCACAAACCCCCCGACTGTTTCTGTCGGCGAGCATGAGCATGAAGAAATGGTCGCCGAATTTCGCGAAGAGTATTTGGAAGATATTGCTGGTGCTGGTGAGGGAGCTTTCGCAGCTGGCTTACTATTTCCGGCGATACCTATCGTCGTATCCAATGGCATAGGTATCGATATCGTGAAAAGTTATATTGATCAGTTGCAATAAAGACTTTTACCAGGCGGCAGCTAGCTCATCTCGTGTCTGAGAAAGTAGAACTGGCATAACTTTTGTTTGACCAATTAGCGGCATAAAGTTGGCATCGCCCGACCAACGCGGCACCACATGTTGATGGATATGTTCGGCCACGCCCGCACCTGAAATAGCACCTTGATTCATTCCTAAGTTAAAGCCTGCGGGCGAGGAAACTTTACGTAAGGTAACCATGGCATGTGCAGTCATATCAGAGATCTCATCACGTTCTTCTTTAGTTAAGTCAGTTAAATCAGCAACGTGGCGATAAGAGCAGATCAAGAGATGGCCCGCGTTATATGGATATAGATTCATTACAACGTAGGCAGTATTTCCTCGCGCCACGATCAAACCTGCTTGATCGTCCAAGGTTGGTACGCGACAGAATGGACAGCTGACGTCGTTATCGCCCAACGGACGATTCTCCCCTTTTAAATACTCCATACGATGCGGCGCCCACAGGCGCGCCCAACGATCTGGCATTCCAGGTGTTGGTTCAACCATTGTTAAACCTGCTTACGATCGCGAATTGCGTTCTGTATCTCAGCGATTGCATCCGCAACTGCAATGCCGTTCTTCTGATCACCGTTGCGATAACGAATAGATACCTTGCCGGCAGCTTGATCTTCTTCGCCTGCGATCAACATATATGGAACTTTCTGCATCTGCGCGTTACGAATCTTCTTCTGCATACGGTCATCGGATGAATCTAAATCGATGCGAATTCCAGCGGATTTAAACTCTTTTACAACGCCAGCTAGATAATCGGCAAAGGCCACAGCTACCGGAATCGCAGTAACCTGCACGGGCGCAAGCCATGGTGGGAAGGCGCCGGAATAGTGCTCTGTTAAAACACCGAAGAATCTTTCGATAGAACCAAATAACGCGCGGTGAATCATCACCGGACGTTGACGTGTGCCATCAGTTGCTGAATATTCAAGTTCGAATCTCTGTGGCAATTGGAAATCAACTTGGATCGTCGACATCTGCCAGGTGCGACCGATCGCATCTTTTGCTTGTACTGAAATCTTCGGACCGTAGAACGCGGCCCCACCTTCATCAAGGACTAGTTCCAAATTCTGAGCAAGGGCTGCTTTACGCAGAGCTTCTGTTGCCTCTACCCAATCGGCATCTTCACCAACTGATTTCTCAGGATTACGGGTAGAAAGTTCTAGGTAGAAATCTTCTAAGCCGTAATCGCGCAATAAGTTAAGCACGAACGTTAAAAGGGAATCGAGCTCGCCAACCATTTGTTCTTTGGTGCAGTAAATATGGGCATCATCTTGAGTAAATCCGCGGGCGCGAGTCAGACCCTGAATCACACCTGATTTTTCATAACGGTAAACGGTGCCGAATTCAAAGAGGCGAAGTGGAAGTTCGCGATATGAGCGACCACGTGAAGCAAAGATTAGATTGTGGAAGGGGCAGTTCATCGGCTTCATGTAGTACTGCTGGCCGGCGCGCTTGATAGTGCCATCGGCATGAAGTTCTTCATCCATAACCATTGGTGGATACATACCTTCGGAGTACCACTGCAAGTGGCCCGATTTTTCAAAGAGCGCAGCCTTGGTTAAATGTGGTGAATAAACAAATTCATAACCTTCATCTTCATGGCGCTTGCGCGAATAATCTTCCATCGCCCGACGAATGATTCCGCCTTTGGGATGAAAGACGGCAAGGCCAGAACCAATTTCTTCTGGGAATGAAAATAGATCTAGTTCAGTACCGAGACGACGATGATCGCGCTTTTCTGCTTCGGCGAGTAGTTCTAAATATGCGGCTAACTCTTCTGCTGAGGGCCACGCTGTTCCGTAAATTCGTTGCAACATCGGATTCTTTTCAGAACCGCGCCAATAGGCCGCTGCTGTGCGCATCAACTTAAATGCTGGAATATGTTTTGTGGAAGGCAGATGTGGCCCGCGACAGAGATCTGACCAAACGGGCTGGCCATCACGACCTAAGTTGTCATAAATCGTTAGCTCGGCTCCACCGACTTCAACGCTAGCTTCATCGCCAGCACCTGATTTCAATCCGATCAATTCACATTTATACGGCTCGTGCGACAACTCTTTTAGCGCTTCGGATTCAGTGGTTACGCGACGGCGAAATCTTTGACCATCTTTAACGATCTTACGCATTGCACTTTCAATCTTCTCTAAATCCTCTGGATTGAAAGGACGCTCTGGATCAAAGTCATAGTAGAAGCCATCGGTGATTGGTGGTCCAATGCCAAGACGAGTTTGTGCGAAGACTTGTTGTACCGCTTGCGCCATCACGTGGGCAGTCGAATGGCGCAGCACAGATAAGCCATCTGGTGAGGAGATCGAAACTCCTTCAACTACATCGCCATCAGATATTTCAGTCCAGAGATCCTTGAGAACACCATTTACTTTGCAAACGACGATCTCTTTACGTTCGGCAAAAATTTGGGTTGGGCGAGCATCGCTTTCCACGCTGGTGCGTGCACCATCTACGGTTATCGATATCTGCGACATGTGGCTAGCCTACCGAATGCTTTAACGTCTTTGCCCGAATATTTGCTTCAAGGGCTGCGCAATCTTCATCAATTTTCATTGCGCGACCATCAATTTCTGCAACCGATAGCGCCAGCTTTAAACTCGATATAACAAATGCCGCATCCGCCCGCGCTAAATCCGCTCTGCTGATTAACTGGACGTCAACGCCACAACGCTCAATCACTATCCCCCGCTGTACTCCGGGCAGAACACCGGAAGAAAGCGGTGGTGTGACCCAAGCGCCATCGATGCGAAATATGAAATTCGAGACAGCACCTTCTGTTACTTCCAGATCTAAATTAAGACAGATAATTTCATCAAATCCCAGCGCTTGTGCCTTTGCCAATAAAGCTAAACGGTGTTGATATGGAAATGTTTTAATAGAAATTCCTTCGACTTCAGAAGGATCGGTAATTACCGTTAACTTGGCCGGCTTTGTAATATCTTCATAGAGTTGGTGCACCGCAACAAAGCGATCGCTAGAAAATAACAATCGCAGGCGTCCTACGGTATGTGGCTCCGCAGCCAATAATTTCGAGATGGCGACCCGAATTAGATCTTCATCAGGCAGTTTTATATTCTTTTGTGCAGCGGCATCAATGGCGCGACGCATATGCCGAGCTAATTCAAATATCTCGCCATTTTCCGTTTTAATTGTTTCGAAAATTCCTGCACCATCTGGCCAACCATCAAGTGCGACACCGGCGGAGGCAGCATCAACAAGTCCGTCATTTAGCCAGATCTGCATTAGATATTTCCTCCTGCAATTGAAATTAATTTACGAGCCTTTAACTGGGTCTCTTCCCATTCGGCCAGGGGATCGCTCCCCCAAGTAATTCCTGCACCAGTTCCAAAACGCAATTGTCCGTCTTTGGTGTTCCAAAAGGTTCGAATCGCAACCGAGAGTTCGCACATATCTCCTTGTACCCAGCCCAAAACTCCGCAATATGGTCCCCGCGGTACCGGTTCGTGTTCACTAATTACCTTAAGCGCTGAGCTCTTCGGAGCACCGCTAATTGATCCAGCCGGTAATAACGCCTTAAGAATTTGGCTCCAAGTTAGATCCTTTTTAAGTGATCCGACAACATCGGAGACCAAGTGGCGCAACCCCGGATGATCTTCACTGCGTAGCAACTCTGCAACATCGACGGTACCTGGGCGACAGATCTGCCCCAGGTCATTACGCATCAAATCAACGATCATCACATTCTCGCTACGATCTTTATTTCCAAAGCCCGCTTCACTCAACTTCTGCGTGCCCTTTATCGGGGAAGTTACTAGCTGATCTCCATTGCGGCGCAGAAAAAGTTCTGGCGAAGCCGATGCAATTTGAATCTCTGGAATTGCTAGATAACTGGCGTAAGGCGCTGGATTTTCTGCAAGTAACTTTGCAAATAGTGATGCAACCTCATCTCCATGAAAATCTGCGCTTAAAGTTCTACAAGCATTTACTTGATAGACCCAACCGGCAGCGATTGATTCGCGAATATTTGCAACGTATTCGCAATAGGCAGATTGATCCAGCGATGATTTCCAACTGGTGGCAAGTGCTTGCCATTGAATTGCTTGCACAGGGAAATCCGCAGCGTAATTTTGCGCAAACCGCGCCAAGCGAACCCGGCCTTCGAAGGAGATAGTAAGCGGCCAGAAATTGCCATCATCTAAGCGCGAAAGATCATCGCTAACTTCAACCAGCGAATGTGCAAATCGCCCGCCCATCCAGAAGCAGTCATCGCGCAGATCCATAGGCGTAACGCTACGGTGAAATCTCTCGCTTTGGCGGTTAGCCCATTGCTGCGCTAGATTTGCCCCCGCACGAAATGCGGACGTAGCGCAGCTGGTAGCGCGGAACCTTGCCAAGGTTCAGGTCGCGGGTTCGAACCCCGTCGTCCGCTCGGATTGACCGCCGCTTTGGAATTAATTTTTCAGGTGGCGGTTTCTCTATAAGTGAAGAAGTAAAGGTTTGGTCGGATGGCCGAGAGGCGAGGCAAGGGACTGCAAATCCCTCTACACGGGTTCAAATCCCGTTCCGACCTCCAAGTAAAGAATGATCAGAGTCGATCAGGAGATACAGATGACAGAAGATGAATCAAAACGTCCTTGGGGACGTTATGAGATTTTGTCTGAGAGCGATTCGCACAAAGTAAAAACTATCTGGGTAGAACCAGGTAAGCGACTTTCTTATCAACGCCATCAAAAGCGCGCCGAACATTGGTTCATCGTCGAAGGCGATGCACGTATCACGATCAATGGCGATACCTTTGAAATGGGCGCAGGAGATTCAATCGATATCGAAATCGGTGACTTACACCGGATTGAGAATATTGGCTCAAGTGATGTCATATTCGTTGAGGTCCAGACCGGTACCTACTTTGGCGAAGATGATATTGAGCGTATCGAGGATGATTTCGGGCGTTAGAACGCTCGGCTATACTTTCTCAACAATTTAATAAATACCAAAAATATTTAGACCCGGACGATTGGCTCAGCGGTAGAGCACCACATTGACATTGTGGGGGTCACTGGTTCGATCCCAGTATCGTCCACGTAACGTATTTCATTTCACTTCAACGAGCATCCCACCCCTAAAACCTAGATAATCTTCCTATGTCTCCGAAGATCACTGCTCCTACGTTGGTTGAACAACGCAGTATCACTCAGCAGAAGTTGATTGCGGCGGCTCTAGAAATCGCGATGTCTGCAGGTTCAGAATCCATCACAGTCACAGAAGTTGCCCGCCGCGCTGGATTTTCTAGATCGGTCTTCTACCAATATTTCTCATCCGCAGATGATTTAATCGCCGATCTTCTGATTGACGAACTGAACTCAATGAATTCGCATCTGATTTCTTCAGTATCGGCTATCGAAGACCCAATTGAATATCTGTCGACTTGGATCAGGGAATCTCTCAAATATGTAGCTGATGGTCGCCATTTACTGGCGAAGTCGCTAAACGCGACTCAAATACCAGCATTTCGTAAAAGCGAATTTGAACAAGCACACATGCAGTTGATTCATGCAATGGCAAGACCAATAAAGAATTTAGGAATATCCGATACCAGCGGTGCGCTTTTCTATATACGCAAAGCCCTAGAAGCCGCCACTGTACGTATTGAAAGTGGCGGACATCCAGATCTTGAAATTTCGAACGCTATTATCTTTATTACAGCTGGTATCAGCGCTCTCGCGCTATGAACTAAAAGAGTCTAATTCCGCCAAATTTCCATTCGAGTTGTTGATCTTCACTTCTATCGTTTGGTGCGTTGTGATCGTTTGTCACATAGAAGATGCAGGTAGTGTGAATGCAATCTCCATCTTTAAAGTACTTGTCTACCTTTAGTGTGAATTTTGCCTTACCTGGTGTCGCTCCCTTGGCAATGTCCGCGTCAACATTCGAAACCCAAACTTTGGATGCCGCAGATGGATTACACGCTGTTGGGGCATCTCCCTTTATCTTCGGCGCCATGCATGTGGAGATATAGATTCCATTTTTTGCCGGCAACCCTGATACCCGCATAGTCACAACTGGGTTCTTCTGCGAAACTTTGAACTGCGATAACACGGTTACCTTTGTGGCAGCCGATGCCGCCTGCGTAGATGCCAAGAGCGCAAGAACAACCAATATAGAAAGCTTCTTTTTCACGAATTTCCTCTCAAAGAATTTTCTCAAAGGTAACCATTATTGGAATCCGCGTTGCCCGACACCTGAGCGTCATTCGTCAGCAAAGTTGGTAGCTTTAGGTAAATGTGGAATATGGCTTATTATTTGTAAATGAACGCAAACAGCCCTCGCAAAGGTTTCCTCGGTGAATGGGACAAGCTCTCATCGAATATGAAGATCGTTGCGGTTATATTGCTGATAATTCCAGTCTTTCTCTATCCACCTTCTATCTTTCTCTACATGGGATATGCCGTGTATCTAAATATTAGAGACCGCCGCAAGTAAGCAATGCCTAGTAAAGATCCTGGTCGCGAGGCCCACTTTCCCGCTATCGAAAAAAAGTACGGCGAGAAGATGAAGTACTGGTTCGCGGTGATGGCAAAGCTTGAGGGTAAGAAGTACCCAGAACAGATCGCGCATCTGCGAGAGAATTACGGTTTTTCACAAGCCCACGCCAATGCGCTAGTTATGTTTTCCCGTGGATCCACATCAGCCCAACGCTTTGATACTCCGGTTGACTATTACAAGACGATTACACCCGAACAAGCCAAAACCGTGAGGGCGATTATGAAGGCGATACAAACAAAGTATCCAAAGTTAGAACTTGTCATGGCCTGGAACCAGCCGATGCTTCGTGATGGCACCAAATATGTATTTGGTATTTCAGCGACCAAGGGGTATCTACTAATGGCCCCTTGGAGCACTGATGTTCTGGATGCCTTTCGCCCAAAACTTGATGGCTACAAAGTAAATAAGAAGACGATTCAGATTCCCAGTGACTGGGAAGTCGATAGCAAACTTTTACTGCAGATGGTCAAGGCTCGTTTAGCCGAGTAGTTGTGAGAGGATCCTGCAATGACTAGAGCCAAACTGGAATCCTTTGCCAAAGAGAAGTTAACGTTTGGGGCATCTCCCCTGCAACGACTTGATCGTCTAACGGAGCACCTGGGCGGGAAAGTTGAAATTTGGGCAAAGCGCGAAGACGTTAACTCTGGCCTTGCTTATGGCGGAAATAAAACTCGCAAACTGGAATATTTGGCAGCCGAAGCGCTAGCGACTGGTTGTGACACTCTCGTGTCTATTGGCGGAGTTCAGTCCAATCACACACGACAAGTTGCCGCAGTGGCCGCACACCTAGGACTCAAATGTGTTCTAGTGCAAGAACATTGGGTTGATTGGGAAGAAGCTAATTACGAAAAGACCGGAAATATTTTATTAAGTCGCATCATGGGCGCAGAAGTTCGCTTAGATCCAGCAGGGTTTGATATTGGTTTCCGTAAATCTTGGGAAGATGCGATCGCTGATGTAATTGCGCGCGGCGGTAAGCCTTATCCAATTCCAGCCGGGGCATCTGATCATCCACTTGGAGGACACGGCTTTGCCGGTTGGGCCTTTGAAGTTGAAGATCAAGAGAAGGAACTTGGATTTAAGTTTGATAACTTCATCGTCTGTTCCGTTACTGGTTCAACGCAAGGCGGAATGATCGCTGGATTTGCCCACTCGGATCGCGCCGAATCTGTAATCGGAATCGATGCCTCTGCCACAGTTGAAAAGACTTGGGATCAAATCAAACGAATCGCATCACGTACGGCTGCGGCGATTGATTTAGGACGCGAATTACGTGATTCTGAAATAGTCTTACTCGATCGTTGGCATGATGACATTTACGGAGTTGCTGGTCCTCGGACTATTGAAGCGATTCGTTTAGCGGGCAGCCTCGAAGGAATGATCACTGATCCCGTTTATGAAGGTAAATCGATGGCTGGCATGATCGATCTAATTCGTGAGGGATTTTTCAAAGAAGGCTCACGAGTTTTATATGCGCACCTGGGCGGTCAACCTGCGATTAATGGTTACACCGGAGCCTTTTAAAAGCTAAAAATTGCAAAGAAAAGCTGGGTGGGCCCTCGACCTCCCACCCAGCTTCTTTTCTCTGTCCCTTAGTTAGAAAATACCGAGTTCCAATCAGAGATTGTCATCACGTAATAAGCGCCACCTTCGATAGTCGCCTTATCAATGGCGAGTTTTCTAGGTTCACTCTTCGATGGCAGGTCTGGCCGAGCTAGGGCTCCACCATTTGTATGTACCTGTGCATTGAAGAAGAAGTAGGAGTTCTTATCATCGGTCTTTGCAAGCAGTTTAGTGACATCGATAATTCCAGAAGATTCCTCATCGATTGTCATAAATTGAGCAGCGCCAGTTGCGAAGTACTCCTTGTTGAACTCTGCAAGTACAGCGATCTTTCCGTCAGATGGACGAACAGCGAAGATACGTGAAACGTGTGCATTTCCGCCTGGATCTTCCTGTACCAAGATGACGCCATTTGCAGTAACTGCTAAGTTATCTGGCTTGCTGAAATATGGAGCTTCTGAACCATCAAGCAACATCTCCAACTTCGCGCCGAGTTCTGGCTTTTGGCCGTCAACGAAAGTCAAACGCCACAGTGCGCCGCCATCACGTGAGATTGTTGGCTCAGCTGGATTTGGCTTAGTAGCCCCAGCATCCTTATTTGATTCAGTTGTAATGAAGTAGAAGACATTTGGATTTGACGGATCCCATTCGCCATCTTCAACGCGTGACATTTCAGTTCCCTTTTCAGCGTGATCTTTCTGCTGAGTTGTGATGTCTGCGTTCCAGATTGTCTTCTTGAATTCAACTGCAACTGGCTTGTTCTTACCGTACTTAGCACGGAAAGCGTTGTCATTTGCGATATCTGGGATGCTCAATACGTGTACATCACCGTTTGTAAGGCCAGCCTTGTCAGCAAATGTGCCAGAAGTTGTCTTCTTGCCAACATACATAAAGAGCTGGCTATCTGTTGCTGATCCATCTTCGTTGCCCATTACGACAGTGTTAATGCCTGGCTTTAGATTTGGCATCAAGTTCTCCCAGGATGCAAGACCCATACGTGGTAGCTGAATTCCGTGACCATCCATATCAAATGCGAAGCCGCGTGCGTATCCGCTATCGCCATCTTCTTCACCGCTTAGGAATACTCCACCTTCGTAGCCATAAGTTGTTGCGCCATCTTTAAAGGCAAGGTCTCCAGCTTGAACCAAAGTTGCAGAACAGAAACGGGAAATGTTCCAGTCCAAACCTTTAGTTGTTCCGGCTGGTGCCCCACCGATTGGTGTATCGCCATAAGTGCCGGTGTTGTAGTTGTAGTACTTGATGTCTTGAATGAAGTTCTTAGCCGATGTAATGCGACCAGTCTTTGTGGCGTAATTAAATTGTGTAATAGATACGCCCCATTGTGAAGTTGAAGACTTTGAAAGCTGAGCAAGTGGAGAATATGAAGGAATTTCGTGAACTGAGAGAAGGGTTACATCTCCAGCTGCATTCTTGTATGCGCCCATGCCGTCTGGAATACCGCGTACAACGGTGCTGGTTATCTTGTCGCCTGTATAGGCGATTGGCTTAATTGAAACGCCAGATGCAACTGGAAGAATATAGACAGGCTTTAAAGAGGCCGAATATGCAACGCCTCCGGATACAGCA
>Ga0114977_10001420_pt1 | contig 15699 bp, 14 predicted proteins | sample S_130805_MF_Meta_FD_87026 | JGI IMG/M metagenome (GOLD analysis project Ga0114977, IMG submission 87026) | Freshwater microbial communities from Lake Simoncouche, Canada to study carbon cycling - S_130805_MF_MetaG | ecosystem: Environmental > Aquatic > Freshwater > Lake | place: Lake...
CACGCGGTCGAAAAGTGGCTGAAGACTCACCTAGCGGTAGAAGTGAATTTCAGCGCGATCGCGACCGTATTATTCACTCCAGTGCCTTTCGCCGACTCGAATATAAAACCCAAGTTTTTGTGAATCACGAAGGCGATTTATTTCGCACGCGACTGACGCACAGCATCGAAGTAGCGCAAATTGCGCGCTCGATTGCCCGCCGTTTAAAGCTCAACGAAGACTTGGTCGAAGCCATTTCCTTGGCGCACGATTTGGGACACACGCCGTTTGGTCACGCCGGACAAGATGCGCTAAATTTGTGTATGAAACAGCACGGTGGTTTTGAGCATAATTTGCAATCGTTGCGGGTGGTGGAATTATTAGAAGAACGCTACGCCGCCTTTGATGGATTGAATTTGTGCTTTGAAACGCGCGAAGGCATTCTCAAACATTGTTCGCTAGAACACGCCGCGCAATTAGGTGAAATAGGCCAGCGTTTTTTAATCCCTCATCGCCCCAGTTTAGAAGCGCAAATTGCCAATTTGGCAGATGAAATTGCCTACAACAATCACGATGTAGATGATGGTTTGCGTTCCGGTTTAATCACTTTGGAGCAGCTTTCTTCGGTGCAATTATTTGCTCAACATTTGGCTGAAGTGCGTGAAACTTATCCGCAATTAAGCGAGCGCCGCGTGGTGCATGAAACCGTGCGTCGGATGATCAATACGCTGATTACGGATTTGGTTGAACAAAGCGAACAAAACATCGCTGCACAAAATTTAACGGACATTGCATCCGTGCGAAATGCGCCGACGCTGATCGCTTTTAGTCCTGAAATTCGGCGTTTGAGCAAAGAGCTGAAAGCATTTTTGCACACTCATCTTTATCGGCATTATCGGGTAATGCGGATGAGCGCCAAAGCACAGCGCATCATCGACAATTTATTTCAAGCCTTTATGAACGATCGCCGCTTATTGCCACCGCAATTTGCCAGCATCACTACAGACAATCATGCTCGCTCAGTTGCGGATTACATCGCTGGTATGACCGACCGCTACGCGATTCGTGAGCATCGTCGATTGTTCGCGGTGGAAGAGATTTAAATTCCGGCCACTATTGCTGCACACTCACAAACGGTTTAAATCCCAATTTTTGCGTTAGGTCGATGCTGGCTTTTCGCGCTTGATCAGTCGTGGCGTAAGGGCCATATTGAACACGGGTAAGGCCATTCTTCTTATCTAAGCTCAGCGTTTTATCCGAGTCGGTTAAATTGTCGCGAATTTTCACCATAAAACTCTTGGCGCTATCTTGATTGCCAAACGCACCGAGTTGCAAAAACACTTTGCCGGTTTTGCTGGCGGTTGCCGGTAGCGGTATTTCTTCTGGCGTTAAGGTCGCAACGGTAATTTGTGGCGCGGGGGCCAATGGCGTGCTGGCGACATTTTCGTTACCGGGGGTGATGCTTTCAATCTCAACTTCACCGCTACCGTTACCCAATAAGCCTAATTTATAGGCGGCGGTATAGCTGAGGTCGATCACGCGATCATGCAAGAATGGACCGCGGTCGTTAATTCGGAGGATCACACTTTTATGATTATTGGGATTGGTGATGCGCGCGTAACTTGGAATCGGCAGTGTCGGATGGGCGGCGGTCATGCCGTACATATCGTAAATTTCGCCGATTGAGGTGCGCTGTCCGTGGAATTTTTTACCATACCAAGAAGCGATGCCACGTTCTTTAAAGGTGCCGGTTTTAGTTAGCGGATTGTAGTTTTTCCCTAGCGCGGTATACGGACGGTTGGCGTAACGATGCAAAGGCTCGGTGCGCGGTGTGGCATCGGCAATCGCGTCGATGTCAGCGGGCGCATCGGTACCTGGACCATCGCCAGGTAAATAGGCGCCACCGCTGGTGCTTTTTACAGCGGGGCCGCTACTTAATTCACCAACGGGTGCAGGCGTTGTAGCGCGGCTAGCAGCTGGGGTAGTTGGTAAGGTGTTACACGCTGACAGGATGCAAGCGGCAACTAATAACAAGGTGCTTAATTTTGGCGTGACGTCAGTCTTCTGTTTCAATAAAATCACGGGTATTCCTTTACGATTTAACTAATTGTTTGTGTGACTGGATGCTCATTAATATGCCAAATCCGAGTAGTAAGGTGAGCATCGAGGTGCCGCCATAGCTGACCAGTGGTAAGGGCACACCGACTACTGGCAGAATGCCGCTGACCATGCCCATGTTGACGAAGGCGTAGGTGAAAAAAGTGAGCGTGATGCTACCGGCCATCAGTCGGGTGAAATAGGTGGAGGCGTTGGCGGTAATCATAAAGCCGCGGCAAATCACAAATAGGTAAATCGCCAACAGAATGAGGTTGCCGACCAAGCCAAATTCTTCTGAATACACCGCAAAAATAAAGTCGGTAGTCGGCTCGGGTAAAAAATCCAAATGCGCTTGGCTGCCACTCAAATAACCTTTGCCGAGGATGCCGCCAGAGCCGACCGCGATCATTCCTTGAATGGTGTGATAGCCTTTTCCGAGTGCATCTTGGCTAGGATCGAGCAACATCATGATTCGATGGCGCTGGTAATCGTGCATCATATTCCATAAGAATGGTGCGCTTGCCGCCGCCGCAACGGCCAGTCCAATGATGATGCGCCAGCTCAAGCCCGCCAAAAATAACAAATAGAAACCGCTGGCGCCGATGAGTAATGCGGTGCCAAGGTCAGGCTGGCGCGCGATTAAGCCAAGCGGAATAAACAACAGCAAGGTGGCGATAAAATAATTTTTTAGGGTGAGCGTGGCTTCGTGTTTATCGAAGTACCACGCCATCATCAGCGGTACCGCAATTTTCATCAGCTCGGACGGTTGGATGGTGGCAACGCCTATATTTAACCAGCGTCGAGCGCCGTGGCTAATGTCACCAAATAAAGCGACGCCGATCAGCAACACTGTGCCCAATAAATAGATCGGCAAGGCGCTACGCATTAAATAATGAAGCGGTGTGTTGGCAACGATCCACAGCGCGACAAATGCCACCATAATATTGGTCATCTGACCCAATACGCGGCTGATATCGCCGTCGCTGGCGCTGTATTGCATTAACAAACTGATGAAGAATAGGGCGGCAATTCCGCCTAACAAAACCGGATCGAGGTGTTGCCAAAACAGTTTTCTCAATTCGCGCAGATTGGGAATTTTGGTGTCCGTAAAATGATTGCTAATCATGTTCGGTTTCCTCTTTGCCTAGTTCAGGCGTGATGGGCTTCGGTTCTTTGCCGAGCAAATAATAGTCGAACATTTTCCGAGCAATCGGTGCCGCAACTGAACCACCGTGCCCGCCATTTTCAACCAATACTGCCACCGCAATTTTGGGTTGATCTAGCGGCGCAAACGACATAAACCAAGCGTGGTCGCGATAGCGTTCTGAAATCATGCTGGCATTGTATTTTTGACCTTGCTTGATGGCGATCACCTGTGCGGTGCCGGTTTTTCCCGCCATCATATACGGCGCACCCGCTGCCGCGCCCGACGCTGTGCCGCCCGATTGAGTCACGGCGTACATGGCGCGCTTGACTAAATCAATGTGTTCGGCGGGCAGTTGCAAATCTCGTATCGCTTGATTCGGTAGCGCACGAATTTCGCCGCTGGCCGCCTGAATTTGTTTGACGAAATGCGGTCGATACGCCACGCCATTGTTGGCCAAGGTGGCGGTGGCGCTGGCCAATTGCAGTGGCGTCACTAAGTTGTAGCCTTGACCGATGCCGACCGAAACCGTGTCACCAGTGAACCATTGTTGTTTGTAGCGCTTCATTTTCCATTCGGCAGACGGCAGCAAACCTGATACTTCGCCTTCCATATCGACCCCGGTTTTGCTGCCGAAACCGAATTGCGGTAGATAACTAGAAATTCGGTCGATGCCAAGATCGACGGCCAAGCCGTAATAAAACGTGTCACAAGAAATGACGATCGACTTGAACATGTCAACTTGGCCGTGGCCGCCCACTTTCCAGTCGCGGTAAGCGTGGCTGCTGCCAGGCAAATAATATTGCCCCGCATCGCTGATGCTGAAACCGCCGGTCCGCACATTGAAATGCAATCCCGTTAACGCCATAAATGGTTTGATCGTTGAGCCGGGCGGATATTGGCCGCGCAAGGCGCGATTGTTCAGTGGCACGTCGGGAGAATTATTCAATGCTTCCCAATTTTCGGTGTCGATGCCGTCGACGAATAAATTGGGGTCGTAACCAGGCTTGCTAACGAAAGCTAAAATTTCACCATTGTTCGGATCGATCGCTACTAGCGCGCCGCGATATTTGCCAAAAGCTTCTTCGGCAATTTGCTGCAATTTAGCATCCAGCGATAACATTAAGTTATTACCAGAGCGCGGCGGGGTCCGTGACAGCACGCGAACCGCACGACCGGCGGCATCAACTTCAACTTCTTCAGCGCCGGTAGTGCCGTGCAATTCTGTTTCGTAGCTTTGTTCTAGCCCAGTTTTACCGATGTAATCGGAACCGCGATAGTTGGCTGATAATTCCTTACTCGCTAAGTCATCGGCATCTTTTTGGTTGATGCGGCCAATATAACCAATTAAATGAGCCGTGCCTTCGCCGAATGGATATTCGCGAAATAACCGCGCACGAATTTCTACACCTGGAAAGCGATAACGTTGCGCCGCAAAGCGAGCGACTTCTTCGTCGCTTAAGCGCACGCGGATCGGCAAACTTTCTAGCGAATGATTTTCACCTAGTAACTTTTTGAAGTGTTTTAAATCTTTCGGCTGAATCTCGATGACTTGCCCCAACTCTTCCAAGGTGCGCTGCATGTGCGGCACTTCGCTGGGTTTAATCTCTAAGGTGTAACCTGAATAATTGCGCGCTAGCACCACGCCATTGCGGTCGAGAATCAATCCGCGACTGGGGACGGTCGGCACCACGGAAATGCGATTATTTTCGCCCATGGCATGAAAATGCTCGTAGCGAATGGCTTGCAGATAAAAGAAGCGCAACAGCAACAGAAAAGACAGCGTCAGCACAAAGCCGATGCCGATAATCAGGCGAAAGCGGAAATTAGAAATTTCGCGCTGATGATTTTTCAGCTCGATCGGGCGCTTCATAATTCGTTTGGATTGTGTCGCGTATTACGTAAGTTTTGCAGGGCGACCGTCAGCGGCGTCCACAATGCTGCGGAGGTGACGCTACCGATGAAAAATTGCCACGCGATGACGCCGTGCATTTGCCAGCTCACCAAGGCATAGACTAAATAGCTAGACAGCAAGAGTGGAAAAACCTGGATCGTTTGCTGACGAAAATTAAACATTTGAATGCGACGATTGAGCACGATGCCGCCAAAGGCGAGCACGGTATAAGCCAGCGCGTGCTGGCCAAATAAAGTGGCGTCAGCGACATCAGAAATAATGCCGATCATCCACGCCATGCCAATGCCGACACGATTGGGTTTGTGCGTGCACCAGTACAGCAAAGTTAAAGCCACGAAGTCGGGTTTGAGCATTACGCCCCAGCTGGGCCAGGTTAACCAATTTAGCAGCGTGGCGACTAATAGGCTGAGCCCAATAAAAAGTCCGCTGACGGGCAATAAAAATTCGCGATCGTTGGATAAGTTGTTGTTCATCGGCCGGATCTCGAGTGGGCTTTTTTATTGGATTTTTCGATTGGCTCAATGGGCCGCTCAGTCAGTCGCGGTGGGCTGGCAACAATCAATAATTGTTTATTTTTATCGATGCCGGCTGCCGGTGTCGCCACAATTCGGGCAAATGGATACGCCGGATCGCGTTCAACTTTAGTCACTTTGGCGACGCGGATGCCAGCCGGATAGGTGCCATCGATGCCCGAAGTGACGAGTTCGTCACCCACCACAATGTCCGCATTCATTGGCATGTAACGCAAGGTTAATTCGCTGATATTGCCGGCGCCAAATACCACCGCGCGTAGGCCGCTACGCAATACTTGTACTGGCACTGCGTGATCTTTATGGGTGATTAAGGTAGCCTCGGAGGCGAGTGGGTAAACGTGGGTAATTTGGCCAATGATGCCGATGTCATCCATCACGATTTGCCCTGCTTGGACGTTCGACGCCAGACCTTTATCTAGGATGATTTTTCGTTTAAAAAAATCTTGTTCAATATAGGCGATTTCGCTGGTCTGCATGGGGTAACTCACTTGCTGAAGCAGGTCTAGTAATTTGCGCAGCTGTTGATTTTCGAGTTGAAGAACTTGCAATTGTTGTAACTGTACTGCAGCGGTGTGTTGCCGCAGTTGTAGTTGATTATTGTCTAATTGCAGTTGATGATTGCTAGTGAAGTACGTGTCGACGCCTTCCCACGCTAAACCGGGTAGCGTGGTTAGTCGTTGAAAGGGGTACACCACAAACTGAATGGCGCTACGGACGGGTTCAAATGATTTGTAGCGGGCATCAATGAACAGTGCCAGCATCGACAGAAACCCGAAAAACGCCAAACGCGCGGCCGTGCTCGGGCCACGATTAAAGAAGCGATAAGATCGGGTACTTTCCATTTAGGCTGGTGGCCGCTGGTGCTTGGCGCACATCAGTCGCTAGTGAAGATATTGCTGTATTTGTCCATATGGTCGAGTGCGCGACCAGAGCCACGCACCACGCAAGTCAGCGGATCATCGGCGATCACGACTGGTAAGCCGGTTTCTTCCATCAACAAACGATCGATGTCACGCAACAACGCGCCGCCGCCGGTGAGTACCATGCCTTTGGTGGCAATGTCGGCACCCAATTCTGGCGGGGTGTTTTCTAAGGCGATTTTGACGGCGCTGACGATACTATTCAGCGGGTCGGTCAGTGCTTCCAAAATTTCGTTGCTAGAAATAGTAAAGCTGCGCGGCACGCCTTCAGCCAAGTTGCGACCATTCACTTCGATTTCGCGAACTTCAGCGCCAGGGAAGGCTGAACCGATGGTTTTTTTGATCATTTCGGCAGTCGTTTCGCCAATCAGCATGCCGTAGTTGCGACGGATGTAATTGATAATCGCTTCGTCGAACTTGTCGCCGCCAACGCGCACTGAGCCGGAATATACCGCGCCACCGAGTGACAATACGCCAACTTCAGTCGTGCCGCCGCCGATGTCAACCACCATCGAACCGGTCGCTTCTTCTACGGGCAAATCAGCACCGATCGCTGCTGCCATTGGCTCTTCAATCAATTCAACGCGACGCGCGCCAGCACCATAAGCCGATTCGCGAATCGCACGACGTTCCACTTGAGTAGAACCGCAAGGTACGCAAATCACGATGCGTGGGCTAGGCGTAAAAATACTCGATTTGTGAACGCGGCGAATAAATTGCTTCAGCATTTGTTCGGTGACGGTAAAGTCGGCAATCACGCCGTCTTTCATCGGGCGAATAGCGGTGATATTGCCTGGTGTGCGACCCAACATTTGTTTGGCAGCCGTACCAACTTGTTGGATCACTTTCTTGCCGTTAGGGCCGCCTTCTTGGCGTATGGCAACCACCGAAGGTTCATTTAGAACGATGCCTTTGCCTCGCGCCCAAATTAGGGTGTTAGCGGTGCCTAGGTCAATCGCCAGATCATTAGAAAAATAGCCGTTAAAGTAATTCAACATTTTTGAAGCCTCAATAGTGTGGAAGGGGTGCGCCTGCGGAATGCTTTATGATAACCTATTGCACCGATTTTGATAAAGCGTTCGCCACCATGTCTTTAAGCCAAGCAGATGTAGAAAAAGTTGCTCGACTCGCCCGTTTGGCGATGTCCGAAGCTGAAATTCAAACCGCTCAAGCGCAGTTGACTCATATTTTTGATCTGATTTCTGAGATGCAAGCAGTTGACACTAAAGGGATTGAGCCGATGTCGCACAGCCAAGACTTGGCGCAGCGCTTGCGCGAAGACGTGGTGACGGAGGTGAATCAACGCGCCGTATTTCAGGCGATTGCGCCGCAAATCGAAGGCGGCTTGTATTTGGTGCCGCAAGTTATTGAATAAAAATTTTCTACTTGGCTCTCGTTCACGGGCGACAGCTAGCGACCAGGACTAATCCAAGCTCACACTATTATGATAAACGCCACCATCAAACAACTGGGCGCCGCCTTGCGGGCCAAGCAAATCTCTAGCGTCGAATTGACGCAACTTTACCTCGATCGTATTCATCAGCTCAATCCACAGCTAAATGCTTTTATTACGCTCAATGCCGATAAAAGTTTGGCGCAAGCGCGGGCGGCCGATGCGCGTTTGGCGAGCGGCGATGCCGACGTTTTAACCGGCATTCCGATTGCGCAGAAAGATATTTTTTGCGCTAAAGATTGGCTGACGACGTGCGGTTCAAAAATGCTGAATAATTTTGTGTCGCCGTATGACGCACACGTTATTTCGCAATTTAACCAAGCTGGTGCGATCAATTTGGGTAAAACCAACATGGACGAATTTGCGATGGGTTCGTCTAATGAAACGTCACATTACGGCTCGGTTAAAAATCCGTGGGATATTCAGCGCGTGCCTGGCGGTTCGTCTGGTGGCACGGCGGCGGCGGTGGCGGCGCGCTTGTGCGTGGCGGCAACTGGCACTGACACCGGCGGCTCGATTCGTCAGCCGGCTGCACTGTGCGGCATTTCCGGTTTGAAACCCACTTACGGGGTGGTGTCGCGTTACGGCATGATTGCCTTTGCTTCCAGTTTGGATCAGGCCGGCCCAATGGGACGCAGCGCCGAAGATTTGGCGATTTTACTGAATACGATGGCCGGTTTTGATGAACGAGATTCCACTTCTTTGCAACGTGAAAAAGAAGATTACGCACGCGATTTGAGCCAGCCTTTGAAAGGCTTACGCATTGGCCTGCCGACAGAATTTTTTGCCGCTGGCATGGGCGGCGACGTGGCGCAAGCGGTGGAAGCGGCGATTGCTGAATACAAAAAATTAGGCGCGACCCTCGTTGATATTAGTTTGCCGAATTCGCGTTTGTCGATTCCGGTGTATTACGTGTTGGCGCCGGCCGAAGCGTCGAGCAATTTGTCGCGTTTTGATGGCGTCCGTTACGGTCATCGTGCTGAAAATTATCGCGATTTAACTGAGATGTACGAAAAAACCCGCGCCGAAGGTTTTGGTGATGAAGTGAAGCGACGGATTATGATTGGCACTTATGTATTAAGTCACGGTTATTACGACGCTTATTATTTGCAGGCGCAAAAAATTCGCCGCTTAATCGCGCAAGATTTTGTTGAAGCGTTTAAACATTGCGACGTGATTATGGGGCCGACCTCGCCGTCGACCGCTTTCAAATTGGGCGAAAAAGGTGACGATCCGGTGCAAATGTATTTGTCCGATATTTACACCATTGCCGTCAATTTGGCCGGTTTGCCAGGGATGTCGATTCCGTGCGGTTTTGGCGACAACGCGATGCCGGTGGGGCTGCAAATTATTGGTAATTATTTTGAAGAGGCGCGGATGTTAAATGTCGCGCATCAATATCAATTGGCGACGGATTGGCACAATCGCGCGCCGTCACTGGGTTAAGGAAAATTATGACTTGGGAAATTGTCATCGGGCTCGAAGTTCACACACAACTTTCGACACACACAAAAATCTTTTCGGGCGCGTCCACCGCTTTTGGCGCAGAACCGAATACGCAAGCCGACGCCGTGAGTTTGGCCTTGCCGGGCGTGTTGCCGGTGCTGAATAAAGGCGCGGTCGAACGCGCGATTAAGTTTGGCTTAGCAACCGGTGCTCACATTGCGCCGCGTTCGGTTTTCGCCCGCAAAAATTATTTTTATCCCGACTTGCCCAAAGGCTATCAAATTAGTCAAATGGATTTTCCAGTGGTGGGTAAAGGCGAGCTGACGATTCAAGTGGAGCCGTTGTCTGGCAACGCTAAGGCGTATCAAAAAACCGTGCGTTTGACGCGCGCCCATTTGGAAGAAGACGCCGGAAAATCGGTACACGGCGAATCGCAAGGTATGACCGGTATCGACTTAAATCGGGCGGGCACGCCGTTGTTGGAAATTGTTTCCGAACCGGATATGTGTTCGGCTGCCGAAGCGGTGGCGTATGCGAAAACGTTGCATTCGCTGGTGCGCTGGATCGGTATTTGCGATGGTAATATGCAAGAAGGTTCGTTTCGTTGCGACGTGAATATATCGGTACGCAAGCCGGGCGCCGAGTTGGGAACGCGCCGTGAAATCAAGAATTTAAACTCATTCCGTTTTATGCAGCAAGCGATTGACTACGAAGTGCAATGGCAAATCGACACCTTGGAAAATGGCGGAAAAATTCAGCAAGCGACCATTTTGTTTGATCCTGACAGTGGCGAAACGCGGATGATGCGCAGCAAAGAAGATGCGCACGATTACCGTTATTTTCCTGATCCTGATTTGTTGCCGCTGGAGATTTCGGCGGAGTGGATTGAAGCAGTACGCGCCACCCTGCCAGAGTTGCCGCTGACCAAGCAAACGCGTTATGTCAATGCGTTGGGCTTGTCGATTTACGATGCCAGCCAACTGACCTCTTCGCGTGAAATGGCCGATTTTTTTGAAGCGGCGCTTGCCAGTGGCGGTCAAAACAGTGCAAAAATTTGTGCCAATTGGTTGATTGGCGAAGTGAGCGCGCAACTTAATCGTGACGGTTTGGAAATGGCGCAATGCCCAATTTCTGCCCAGCAATTGGGCGGCATGTTGCAACGTATTGCCGACGCTACAATTTCAAATTCTGGCGCCAAAGAAGTGTTTCGCACGATGTGGACGGACGGTGGCACTGCCGATGAAATTATCGAGGCAAAAGGTTTGAAGCAGGTTTCTGATAGCGGCGCGATCGAGGCGATCGTTGATGAAATCATCGCGGCGAATGCCGAAAAAGTGGCGGAGTATCGTAGCGGTAAAGATAAATTATTTGGTTTCTTTGTTGGTTTGGCGATGAAAGCGAGCCAAGGAAAAGCCAATCCCGCGCAGTTGAATGACGTACTAAAAGCAAAATTGGCCGGCTAGCAATTGTGTTTGAAATAGTGGCTGGGCGACCAACGCTTTTGGAGAAGTAGCGCATGAAAAATATCAATAAAATATATTTGGCCTCGCAAAGTCCACGCCGTCGTGAATTACTGAAGCAAATTGGCGTGCAATTTGAACCCTTGTTGTTGCGCACAGAATTGCTTCGTGGTGCCGATGTGGATGAATCCCCCTTCGAAAATGAAGAGCCTGCGCTTTATGTGCAGCGCGTGTGCTTGGCAAAAGCAGAGGCTGCGCAGCGAGTCGTACAAATGCGCAGTTTGCCGGCGTATCCGATTTTGACGGCCGATACCACGGTTGCTCTGGGTCAGCAGATTATCGGCAAGCCTCGCGATCGTGCTGATGCCGCAGAAATTTTGCGCAACTTGGCCGGCAAATCGCATCAAGTATTAACCGCAGTGGCGCTGGTTTTTGGCGAGCATTGCGAGTCGCGTTTATCCACCACCACGGTTTATTTTGGTCCGCTAACAGAAGTGCAAATTGAGCATTATTTGCTGAGCAATGAAGCGCATGACAAAGCTGGCGCCTATGGCATTCAAGGTCAGGCCGGTGCTTTTGTGGAACGCATCGAAGGTAGTTATACCGGTGTGATGGGATTGCCCTTATTTGAAACTATTGAGTTACTTCGCCGCTTCGCGTGTACCGAACTATGAATAACAATATTTTGATCAATGTCACGCCGCAAGAAACGCGGGTGGCAGTGATGCAGCAAGGTGTGGTGCAAGAATTGCACATCGAACGCGGGCTCAATCGCGGTTTACTCAGTAATGTGTATATCGGCAAAGTGAAGCGTGTGTTGCCAGGGATGCAATCCGCTTTTATTGAGATTGGGCTGGAGCGATCGGCGTTTTTACACGTCGCCGATATTTGGGAAAATAGTAATAACGGTGAGCCGGCGCTGCCCATCGAAAAAGTATTATTCGAAGGGCAGTCCTTATTAGTGCAGGTCATTAAAGATCCAATTGGTACCAAAGGTGCGCGGCTGTCGACGCAAATTAGTATCGCCGGGCGGATGCTGGTTTATCTGCCGCAAGAATCGCATATCGGCGTGTCGCAGCGGATTGAAAATGAAGACGAGCGCGAACAATTACGACTTAAATTACAACAAGCTTTGCCGCCTGATCATCGCGGTGGTTACATCATTCGCACCTTGGCTGAAACGGCAACCGACCTCGAATTTTTCGCCGATATAAATTATTTGGATAAGCTGTGGTGCAATTTGCAAGAGAAAGCAAAAACGCAAAGTGCGCCATCCTTGCTTTACCAAGAATTGAATATCAGTTTGCGTGTGTTGCGCGATTTTGTCAGCGAAGAAACGACGCGAGTACTGGTTGATTCCCGCGAAACGCACGAAAAAATGAAAGCGTTTGCGAGTAATTACATCGCTGCTGCACTGCCCAAGTTGGAACATTATGTGGGTGAACGTCCGCTGTTTGATTTGTATGGCGTGGAAGAAGAAATGGAGCGCGCTTTATCGCGCCGCGTTGATTTGAAATCGGGCGGTTATTTGATTTTTGATCAAACCGAAGCGCTGACCACGGTGGATGTCAATACCGGCGGTTTCGTTGGTGGTCGTTCTTTAGATGACACCATTTTCAAAACCAATTTGGAAGCGGCGCAAGTGATCGCACGTCAACTACGCTTGCGTAATTTGGGCGGCATCATCATTTGCGATTTTATCGATATGGACACGGCGGAACATCGCGATGCGGTGCTGGAAGAATTTAAAAAGACCTTGGCGCGCGATCGCACACGGGTGACAGTAAATGGATTTTCTTCGCTGGGCTTGGTAGAAATGACGCGCAAGCGGACACGCGAAAGTTTGGCGCATGTGTTGTGCGAACCCTGTTCTATTTGCCAAGGTCGCGGTGAAGTAAAAACCGCGCAAACCGTTTGCTATGAAATTCAACGCGAAATTGTGCGCGAAGCCCGACAATTTAATGCGCGTGAATATCGCATTTTGGCTTCGCAGCACGTGATTGATTTATTCCTCGATGAGGAGTCGCAAAGCTTAGCGCAACTGTCCGACTTCATCGGCAAAACAGTTTCGCTGCAAGTTGAAAGTACTTATTCGCAAGAACAATATGATGTCATCCTAATGTAATTTCGAAGCCCTCAACTGTTTTGCCAGCATAATTTATAAAATTCTTTTAAAATACTACCCGGCAGGGGACGGTTTTTGCCGAAGTTAAGGTGATGGCTTATTTATTACAACACAAGGGGAAAATAAAAATGATGAAACAAAAACTGAGTTATATTGGCATGGTCTTAGCATTAGGCTTGGCTTCTGGTGGCGTATTTGCCCACGAACATGCTCATAATGAGCATGAAGAGCACGGCACGGTGAGCGGTGAAATCTGTACGGGTTTTGGTCCTCAAACGCCGCGTGACATTGACAGCCCACAAGGTGAAAATACCCGCACTTTCTCGTTGGCACCTGATTATAAACAGATGAATTTATGTAATATTCATTTGCATAAAAATGCCGAACACAAGTCTAAAGAATTCTCAGTTTTTGCTGGAGAAGGTCATGAAGGCTTTAATTCTGGCTTCAAAAGCAATATGAAATTGACGAAGGCTGAGTTGGCGCCCCTGAAGCGCGCAGCTTGCAAAAGCGAACACGGCGAATTGCAGTCTGGCGACACCATTGAAGTTCACTGGGTTCATTCATCGGCTGACGTAGCGCCGGGCAAAACATTGGCAGCGTGTTTGTCACCTGACAAAATTAACAACCCAGATTTGCGTGTTGAAGCACAAGTGTTTGTATTGGTTAACGATAAGAATGCAACAAATTTCAATGACCTAGGATACGGCGGTAATGTTGTAAACGGTTTGCATCAAGCTAAATCTATTCCAAGTGATACTGGCAAACCAGTTGTTTTTGCTGGTTCCACTACTGGGCCAACTTGGTCTGATTCGAAATGTTCGCCTTTGCAAGTAACTTGGAGCGTCCGTCCGCAAGTTGCTAAGTTGGACATCAATTCAATCTCTAAATGGTGTGAGGCCAATGAGTTTGGAGAAGATCATGCGCACGGTGTGCGTAAATTGGTGACATCACCAAAGTTGTTGTCTGTGATCAAATAATTTTTTACCAGCAGTCGTTGAACAAAAAACCGCAGTGAAAGCTGCGGTTTTTTATTGTCTGCTCGAAATGCTTACCACGCACCCGTTTTTAAAGTTTCGATGTCGCGTCGATCGCGTTTAGTGGGGCGACCTTTGAGAATGGTTTGTGCGGGCTGCGCTTTGGCTTCGGCGGCAAGTGCTGCGCGCTTGGCTTGGCTGGCATCCGATTCGCGATATAACTTTTGCGCTTGCGGTGCTGGGCCGCGCTTATCAGAAAGCGCCAAGACTTCAATGTCGAATTGAAATTTTCCGAAGCGAATCGTCAGTTGATCGCCAATCGCCAACGCTTTAGCCGGCTTCACCCGCGCTTCATTGCACAATACTTTGCCCATCTCTATCGCATCAATCGCCAACGAGCGCGTCTTAAAAAAACGCGCCGCCCACAGCCATTTGTCGATGCGCAGTTTGTTATTGGCGGTTTCTGGGTGCGTCATTTTTAATTAATAATAGGTTCGCTACCGCGTGGGAATAACACCCACATCCGGCCAGATTGCCGCATGCTGCCGGCTTTGGCCGCCGCTGTTTCGCCAAAACCCCAAAAGAAATCAGCGCGCACCGCGCCTTTAATGGCGCCGCCAGTATCTTGTGCAAACATTAAACGGTTGAGTGCTTGGTCGCTATTGGGTTGGGTGGTGGCCAGAAAAACCGGCACGCCGAGCGGTACGGTGCGAGGGTCAATTGCGATGCTATATTCATTGGTGAGTGGCACGCCCAAGGCACCAAGTGGTGCCGATAAAGTATTGGGTAATTCACGGAAGAAAACGTAGCTAGGATTTTGGCCGAGCAACATTGGTAGCCGCGCGGGGTTTTTGTCGGCCCAATTTTTAATGCCTTGCATTGATGCTTCCGACGCTTTTAGTTCGCCCATTTCGATTAATTTTTTGCCAATGGAAATATACGGATGGCCGTTTTGATCGGCGTAGCCTATTTTAATTTGCTGGCCATCTTCTAATTGAATCCGACCGGAACCTTGAATTTGTAGGAAGAATAAATCGACCGCATCTTCCACCCAAAACAATTCACGCCCTTTGAGTGCTGGCGTGCCGTTGTCGATGTCGCGCCGCGCCGTGTAGGGCACCACTTTTCTACCTTGCAATTTTCCACGCAAACGCATCCCTTTTAATTGCGGGTAAAGTTCGCTCAAATCGATGTCGAGCAAATCATCGGGCACGCCATACAGCGGAAAGCGCGCGCGACTAGTGGGTTGGCGACTGCCTTTCAATAGCGGTTCATAGTAGCCCGTAATTAAGCCTTTTTCAGTGCCATCGGGATTGAAAACTTGATACGGGGTAAACCAAGTTTCATAAAAATTTCGCATTGCCTCCGCTTCGCTGAGATTCACTTGCGCCGCCGCTGAGCAGATTGGTTGCCAGTTGGGTTTTTTCTCCAGCGCACGGCAACTTTGCTGCAACGCCGCCCAAGAAGGCGCTAAATCTTGCGTTTGCCACTCAGGCAACATTTCCCATTTGCTCACCATAAAAGTTGGCGAAATGACGGTTGGCGGTGGTATGACGGTGACGGGCGGCTTCACCGGTTCGATGATGACGGGCGGTTTGGGCGCAGTTTGGCAGCCAATTAAAGTGAGCAACAACAGCAAGCTGAAAGCGA
>Ga0114977_10001422_pt1 | contig 15694 bp, 23 predicted proteins | sample S_130805_MF_Meta_FD_87026 | JGI IMG/M metagenome (GOLD analysis project Ga0114977, IMG submission 87026) | Freshwater microbial communities from Lake Simoncouche, Canada to study carbon cycling - S_130805_MF_MetaG | ecosystem: Environmental > Aquatic > Freshwater > Lake | place: Lake...
GACAGTAAAAGACTTGGCTCCAATTCTTCCGCTTTTGGATGCTACTGCCGTTGAGAATCTTGGAAAAGCAGAACAGATCCGTGTGAATGGTGAAGTTTCAAAAAAGCTAAACGCCGGGGAAGACATTACGGCAAGCGACATTCGCGGCTGGTCAAATCGGCAGACTTTGCTAAGAGGACAGGAACAGCAGCAGTTTCAGCAAAGCTTTCTTGCAATGACTCCACAGTTTCAGGCTGCCGCAAAAAGCGGGATGACTAATGTGGTAAACGCTGCTTTTGCCGGAAACATGGATGAAGCCAGAAAGTCCGCAGCCGAAGTTCAGCAGGCTCTCTTGAACAGCAAAGACACAAGTCCGGCGGCAAGATCTGTATCTGATACGTTTGGAAAACTTGTTGGATTGATTGATTCAACTCCCAATATTCCAAAAGAAATATTGGCGCTAAGTGCTGTGAATGCAGCAACTTTAATTGGAGATGAGAATCTTTCCAAGCAAGCCTTGAACATCGTCAAGGAGTACGGTGATCAGACAAAGCCAGGCGGCAAAGACAAAGCAGTCGACGAAGAGAAACGCCAGTTGGATCTCGAGAAGGAAAGGCTCCAGATCAAGGAGATTGAGCAAAAGCTCAATCAAGGCAGAGAAGAAAAAATCAAAACATTTGCGTCTACTAACAAGTACGCAAAAGAGTTAAGCGAAACGTCTGCTCAAAATCAACAGACAGCAGATGTTGCAAGAGGAATTTTGCAAAAGCTTGATTCTGGAGAAATTGAACTTCCAAAGACATTTAAAGGAGCCGTGTGGCAGGAAGTAAAAGATCAATTTCCATTTTATCAAAACGACATAACAAGACTTAGAAAAGAATATCAAAAACTTGCAAACTCTGAAGTAATCAAATCTCTCCCTCCTGGTAGTGCGTCTGATGCAGACAGAAAGTTTGCTCAAGAAGGTGTGATGTCGAGCAAAACGAACCCAGAGCAGTTCCGAAAAGGAGTTGAAGCTATGGCAAGGCTTTCAGAGTATGCGTCTAAATACAACGAGGCAAAACTTGCTTGGGTGTCTCAAAACAACGGGAGCGCCGGCAGCTCACTTAAAGAGTTTGATGTGTTTGGTTCTCCAATTAAAAAAGGGTCTGCCTTTAATGCTTGGTGGAACAAAGTGGGAAACACCCTTGATCCTAATGCTACCGCTCCTTCCGGAGGGTCAACTGATCGCATTACTAACACCCCAGACATAACCAGCGGTCAAAGACGGCAGCAACCTGGGTTTCCGTTGCCTAGCAGTGGCGGCGCAGCAGATTTTGGGTTGTTCAACATCAATGGAGAAGAGGTCAGAGTAACTCCAAAAGGCAAATAAATATGCCCACGTTTACCGTCACGGCAAGAGGTCAAGAATATGATGTGGAGGCTTCAAGCGAAGCTGTCGCGGCACAAGCCGTTGCAAGAATGCTTCAGTCTCCTCAGGCTCCCGTGGAGCAGGCCGGAATGCTTCAGCAGCCCATAGAGGTGCCTGCTGCACTTCCTTCTGAAGCAGCACAGATTGCTGGTGGAGCCATCAGGGGTGCCGGTCCTATTGCTGTTGGAGCAGGTATTGGTGCTTTATTAGGTGCTCCGATTGCTGGAGTTGGCGCTATTCCTGGGGCGTTTGCTGGGGCCGGCGCAATGGCTATCTCTCAGTCGAAATTGGCTGGTGCAATGGTTGATAAAGTCAACCAGACTTTTGGAACAAACTACAGCCGTCCTGATGAGGCAATGCAGCACTTTTTGGCTTATTTGGGAGTGCCAAAAGCTGATACTGAAGCCGCTAGAATTGTTCAAGCAGCTACTGGTGGCATGGCAGAAGGAGCAGCAGGAGTTGGAATTGGAAAGGCCTTAATGGCAGCGGCTCCCGCAATGTCTGCCCCCGCAATATTAGGTGAAGCAATATCGACTCAGCCAGCATCACAGATGGCAATTGGAGGAGGTGCCGCAGGAGCAGCTCAGACGGCCAAAGAAGCTGGTCTTGGGCCTGTTGCTCAGTTTGGAGCAGGACTTGCCGGAGGAATGGCCGGAGGAATGGGAATGGGCCTTGGAACGCCGGCATTTAAAGCTGAATATCAGGCACAAAAAGAAGCAGTCCCGCTGACAGAAACAGCAATTAAAGCGGCTCGCGGTGACAAGACTGCAATGGAAGAGTTTGCTAAAAGAGCCATTGCTGATCCAAAGATGCAGAAAGCGGCGTCTGATCTTGGTCTTGAATTGTCTCCAGAGCTTTTAGCAAACGATCCGCAGTACATAAAGCTGGCTCAAGCTGTGGCTTCATCTCAAAACTCTCGGTTTGGCATTCAGCAGCAAGAGCAGCTATATGCCGTGGGACAGCGTGCCAACAAGCTACTCGAAGAACTCGGCGGAAGTTCAAACTTTGCAGGGTTGAGTGAAAAAGTTAAGTCCACAATGGAAGGCACTCATACTGCATTAAAGGCTTCTGAAGATTCACTGTGGAACAAGCTTCGGGAGACAATTCCAGCAAAAACTCCAGCACCAGGCACATCAACCATGGCTGAAATTAACAAAGCCGCGACTGAGTTTGGTGGTGTTGACAAGCTAGGAAAGATGGAGCAGTCTATTCGTAATGATCTTAACCCAAAGAGGATGTACGATAAAGATGGAATTTTTACTGGAATGAGAATGCCAACGTATGCTTTGCTTGAGCGTCGTCGTCAAGAAGTTGGCGAAGCTGCTCGAGGCATGGGGCCTTTCTCTGATGCCGGAATTGGACTGGCAAAAAAATATTACGCTCTTCTTTCTGAAGATGCCGGTCGCGTAGCTGAGGCTGTTGGTGCTGGAGAATTAAGCCAGCAAGCCAAAGCTTTTACTGTTCAGAGGAAACAGCTTGAAGACAAGTTGACAACTCTTTTTGGAGATCAGCTCGATAAAAGCCTTTCTGGCAAACTTCAGACTGCAACTAATGTCCTTGCAAAAGGTGATGTAGATCAACTTGTTAAGATACTTAACGCTGCTCCAAAAGAACTACGGCAAGAAATTGTTGCAACCGGGCTAAGTGAAGCATTTGGAAAATCGACACAAGCCAAAGGTGAGTTGAACTTTGATAGCTTTTCAAAATGGTGGCATGGGATTGAAGAAAACAAACAGGCAAAGGCTTTAGTAATGAGCAATCTTCCAGCCGAGTCTCGGCAGAACTTGCAGTCACTAGCCGATCTGTCCTCTCAGATTTCTAAAGTTTTAGCAGCCAAAGTAAACACCGGCAAAATTCTTGATGCCATGAAAACCGTTGAGCGACCAATGGAAAAGGTCGTTCAGGCGGCTAAGAATGTAGCGATGGGAGTTGCCATAGGTACCCCTGCTGAAGCTGCCGCAAGTGCTATTGGTTTTGGAGGACACGGAATCGGATATGCCGTTACCACTGCCGTTACAGGCGCACTAATGGCTAAAAAGTCTGCTCCGCTTCAGGCTGCTGATGAGCTTTTAATGTCGCCCAAGTTTCAGAATTTGATTCGAGAAATGGCAGCAAAATATCCGGCAGGTGCCCCCAAGGCTGAAGCTGAAGTCTTGAAGAGTTCTGCCTTTCGTAAGTTTGCTGATGCAGCTAACATACCGCAGGCAGCTCGCGCCACGTTTTTCTCATCAACCGTTGAACCTCAACAGGAGTCCAAGTAATGTCTATTCCTATAATAACACCTTTTCCCGTATTCAACGATCTTGACGGTACTCCGCTCGAGAACGGGTTCATCTACATTGGGACCGCAAACTTAAACCCGGAGACATCGCTTGTGAATGTGTATTGGGACGCTGCGCTTACTGTTCCAGCGGCTCAACCAATCCGCACAATTGGAGGATACCCAAGTCGAAATGGAACTCCTTCAAATGTTTATGTTTCGGCAACTAGCTTTAGCATCACGGTTCGCAACATAAACAAGGGCTTTGTTTACAGTTCTCAAAGTGCTGGAAGCCCTATTTTTAAAGGGTATCCAATTCTTGGCACAGATTCTTCTTTTGTTCAGGCTGGAAATGGCGCAATAACACGCACCATGCAGGAAAAAGTCCGAGAGTTTGTCTCGGTAAAAGACTTTGGTGCTGTTGGTGATGGAATTATTGATGACACTGATGCCATCCAGGCTGCTTGGTCTAATTGTGTGGAAAAAAATCAAGCACTGTTTTTTCCTTCTGGAAGCTATTTGGTTACTGACACTCTTAGCGAAGAACCAATTTTGTTTTATGGTGAAGCTGACAGTGCATTAATTTTTGAAAATTTTAGCGGAAAAAACGGCATTACGTATTTGGGGGCAACAACTGTAGGGCAACTAGGAGGCATCGTAAACATGCAGCTTATTGCCAAAAACCAGAATGGAGCTACTTGTGTTGAATTGCCAAAAGATGCAACTCAATATGAAACTTATTACACACGTTGGATTTTTAGTGGCTTGTATTGTCGCGGTAGCAATAGAAACTTAAGCGCGTACGGCCCTGCTTGGGATTTTGGGTTTGCTAAATGGATTCGAGTTTCTGACTGTTTTGGAGTTGATATTGAAAATATTGTTATCCAAGGACAGTTTGATATTAAGACAGACCCATCGGGTCAATTTGCTGATACCGGGATTGAACTTGATGCAGCCAGCGCTATTCTAACTGCACGAATTTCTGATTTGACTATTGGACCAATTCACACAGCAGTTAATGTTGGTGACAAAGCTTTTTACTCAATTACAACTTTTGATTTTATTGGGACGTTTCGCGGCGTATATCAATCTGGCACTACGCTTTACAATGAACCAAAAATTGCGTTTGGAAACATAAATGCTCAAGATGTTGGAATCTTTATTGATGGTCCCGATACTCGCGACATTGACAGTGTAACAATTCGCCGTCATTCGTCAGGATGGAAAGGAGGATCAGCAGCCTGGTATGGAATCAAGGCAGCTAACTCTACCAATTTAAATATCTCGCGTTGCACAATCCAGCCAGATGAAAGTGCAGGCGCTTTTACCGGCACCATGACAGCTATTGATTTAAATGCGTGTTCACTTGGTGTCTGTACTGGGAATTACATCGGAACAAGCAATGATCTTGGTTATAACTTAAATAATTGCACTGGTGGAATCATTGACCAAACAATTAGCGCACAAAATCAAGTCGCAGATGTGTTGTTTAATTTGATTGCAAACACTCGCGTGACTGCCATTGGCTTGTATGAACTGGTGTCCTCATTTGCAGGAACAGTTTTGAAAAAAGACTCAACAATTGTTGGTGCAATTCAAATGATAAATCAGTCATTTGATTTACAAGGCACTGGCAACATAACGTCTGAAATAACTCGCGTTAATGCCGCGACGGACAGTAAAAAATGGAGAACTACTGTAAGCACAACTCAGTGCAACAGACAGGTTGTCAGCGATGCCGGTTCAAACACAAATTACGAAATAGTAACACGAACAGGTACAACTGTAGATTCTATTGAATGGCGTTCTACCAAGTTTAAATTTAACAATGGCCCAGAGTTGTCAACTGGCTCAGGCTCGCCCGAAGGTGTTGTTACAGCACCTCAAGGTTCTTTGTATTTAAACAATTCTGGAGGAACTGGAACTACTCTGTACGTCAAGCAATCAGGCGCAGGAAACACTGGTTGGATTGGAAAATAATTTTTCAATGAACTGGATCAAATCTATACTTCCGACAATCGGCACGCTCCTCGGTGGGCCCCTTGGCGGGGCTGCCGTGGAGGCCGTGGGTAAGGCCTTGGGTATGTCTGAGGCTACCACTGACAAAGTGCAGAAAGCGCTTTCAAGCGGCAATCTTAGCGCCGACCAGATGGCGGCACTCCAAGCTGCCGACATCCAACTCAAGACTCGGATGGCGGAGCTGGGGATTGACGCCGAAAAGATTGCTCAAGCCGACCGAGAAAGCGCCAGGACAATGCAGGTGCGCACTGGTAGCTGGGTGCCGGCTTCGCTGGCTGTGGTGCTCACAATTTGCTACCTCACGATCATCTGCTGCCTGTTAACTGGAGACATGAAATTATGGGAGAATCCCACGCTCACATTGCTGCTGGGGGGGCTAACTACGGGGTTTACATCTGTGTTGTCCTTTTACTTTGGTGCATCGCACATTTACCCCACAGATAAGAAATGAGTTTACGAGATGAGGGGATAAACATCGGTCTTGGACTAGCCGGTTTGTTTGGTGCGTTAATGACCATGAGCAAAACCGCCGGGCAACATGCCGGCAGGACAGTGCTTGCAACGGTTGGCGGCGCGGCCAGCGCCAATTACATAACGCCCCTTGTGCTTCATATAACAAAGCTGGATGCAGAGGTTTACAGCTACAGTATAGCTTTTCTATTGGGATTTGCAGGGCTTCGCGCCATAGAAAAACTCACTCAAGGATTTTTGCCAAATGAACCCGCTAACACTCGCAAACGCAGTCGCTAATGTCATTGTAGTGTTTGCCGTGGCTGGAATGGCGATCCGTGTCTTCGGGGATCCCAAGCACAACATTCACCAGCACCCGGAATTATTTTGGATTCGCAAGTTTATATCGTCTTTGGTAATTTGCGGTGCAGTTTTGAATCTGTTTACGTTGTCCACTCCTAACTGGACAGAAGTGGTTCTTAATTACGGATTTGCATCAAATTATCTTTTCTCGCTTTACTACCATGACCGTGCTTCCCGTCCCTCAAATACCGGCGCTGCAACAGCGGTACCTAAACGGCGTACCCCCAGCCGGCCTTCAAATACTGGCAAAGGTAAACCGCGTTCTTCCTCCCGCCGGGCAGGACGGTAACGGTTTGCCTCCTGACACAATCACTCCGCATTCGGGCATCTACGATGAACACGGAAGACTCCCAACACCGGCATCAAACCTTACATTCCTCGCTCATGCTTGACCGTAACATCGAGGAGTTATTGAAGGTCAACTTTGTGAATCTGGCGGCTTTCATCGTCAGCATCTCAGAGTTTTCTGAGGTGGTTAAGCTGCTCGTGATGATTGCTTCGCTCGTGTACACCATCGTGAAGATTGTTCAAACCGTTCAGGAAATTAAGGACAAAAAGAAATGAATGTCGTTCAACAGCTTCTCCAGTTCCAGTCCCAGCTCAAGCTCTGGCATTGGATGACCAAATCCTTCGCCCAGCATGAGGCGTTTGGTGATGCCTACGAGGCCATCTCGGGGCAGATTGACGAGTTTATAGAAGTCTTCTTTGGCCGGTATGGTCGCGAGGCGCTTAAAGACGTAAACCTGGGCCTCAAGGCATCCGTGGAGGATTCCACCATCATCACCATTTTGACCGGCATGAGGAACTACTTTGCCGGCATGGACAAAGATCTGAAAGGTGCCACCGATTTGCTGGCTCTTCGAGACGACATGCTCGGAGAAGTAAACCACCTGGTCTACCGTTTGAGTCTTGTATGAGCGAGTTTGAGAAGGCTTTGAAGTTTGTGCTAGAGCACGAAACCGTCTATGCCAAAGGGCATTACGGAGACATGGATTTTGCCGTTGTGGAGAACGAGGAAGGGGATTCTGGGGGGCGCACAAAGTACGGCCTGGACTCTGCCAGTCACCCGGAGCTGAGCCTTGACACGCTCACCGTGGAAGAAGCCGGCATCGTGTACAAGCGATGCTACTGGGAGAGAGCACATTGTCCCGAAATGGCGTGGCCTCTTTCGCAGATTCAGTTTGATGGAGCGGTAAACACCGGTATTGGCCAGCAGATGAAGTTTCTGCAACGCGCCGTGGGAGTTAACGCTGACGGCGCGTGGGGGCCAAACACAAAGCGGGCCATGATGGAAACTATCAACGATATCGGCATGAAGGCTTTATGCATTTTTGTATGCGACCAGAAGGAAACTTTTTACCGTAATTTAGCCAAAGACAAACCAAAGACGGCACGGTTTTTGGCAGGTTGGCTGAACCGCTTAAACGATCTCCGCAAAGATTGCGATCTAGCGTAACATCTTCCCCATCAGTAACAAGAAAGGCGCACTTAAAAAAGTGCGCTTTTTTTATTGCACGCACAAACTGCGCACTGTAGATCTTTCACCGCCATGACAACACTTGATGTCACCGGTGTGATTCGGAAGTTCGGCGGCAGGGCTCAACTCTACAGAAAGTTGTGTCTTGCCAAGATCCAAATCAGCCACAGAACGATAGATAACTGGATCTACCACGGGATCATTCCCATGAACAGATTCATGCAATTGATGGCCCTCGCGAAAGACGAGGGATGGAAACTAAAACTCGACGACCACATTACTACAAAAAATGACAAACCCAGCAGAAATGACGGTTCCGCAAATAGCGGAAAAAATGGAAAGCCTACGCTCGACGGCGCAGTACATTAAGCTTCAACTTCAGCACCTTGAGGCTGAGTTGTTGCAACGAACCTCTGGCGATTTCATCGCTGAGATGGTGCAACGGGAGAAGAGCCATGGCTCGATCTCAAAAGAAATCGACGGCATCAAGCTGACCTACGATGTTAAGCAGACCATTTCTTGGAACCAAGACCGGCTGCGCTCCTTGTGGGAATCTTTGCCGCCAGAGATCTCAAGCAAGCTGATCAAGATCGAGTACTCAGTTTCGGAGGCGGTCTTTAAGAACCAGGTCGATCCCGGCCTCATTGACGCTCTGGTGGATGCCAGAACAACTAAACTTGGGATTCCAACAATCAGACTGAACAAAAAAGATGCTTAAATTCACAAAAGCGGACGACCGGCTCAAGGTCGCACGCAACAAAGTAACCATGTGCATTTTCGGCCCCGCCGGGGCTGGAAAGACCACGCAGGCCCGGACACTGGATCCGAAAAAGACCCTGTTTATTGACTTCGAGGCCGGCACGCTGGCTCTTGGGCGAGACTGGGCCAAAGACAACGTCTTTGACGTTCGCGGCGTAGCAGGCACCGTAGGGTGCCATCCGTGGGAGTTGGCGCGGGCTGCCGCGCTTTACATCGGCGGGCCGGACCCATCCGATACGAACGGCTCGTACAGCAAGCCAATGTACGACCAGGTCGTCTCAATGTTCGGTGACCCCAAGGAACTCGAGCAGTATGACACTGTGTTTGTGGACAGTATCACGGTGGCAGCACGCGAGTGCTTCAAGTGGGCGCAGACCCAGCCTGAAGCCCTTAGCGAGCGCACCGGCAAGGTTGATATGCGTGGATCCTACGGCTTGTTGGGCCGCGAGATGATGCGCTGGATCACCCATCTCCAGCACGCTCCCAAGAGCATTGTGATGGTGGGCATCCTGAACCGTGAGGAGGACGAACTGAAGCGAGTCTTCTGGGAGCCACAGATTGAAGGCTCTAAGACCGGCAGGGAACTGCCTGGGGTCTTTGACGAGGTGTTGACCTTGTCTAACCTCAAGGCCGAGGACGGCAGCCTGTATCGGGCGTTCGTCTGCCATGAGCAGAACCCGTTTGGTTTCCCTGCTAAAGACCGCTCTGGTTGCCTCGACATGATTGAGGAACCCAACTTAGCAAAGATCATCGCGAAGATTCGCGCTGGCAAACGTATCGACAACTTGCAGACTACACTTCCTACCAAATCCGAATAATATGTCCTTCTTTTCGCCTGAAACATCAAACACCGGCAGCACTTCAATTGAACTGATTCCTGCCGGAACCATCGCCAAAGTCGTCATCGCAGTGCGCGACATCAAACACTCCCAGAGTACCGGAGGCCGGTATCTGGATCTTGAGTTAATCATCGACGGCGGAAAGTTCGACCGGCGCCGTGTGTTTACGATTATCTGTGACCCGTGGGACGACAAGACCTCGGAGAAGGCCAAGGAGATGGCCGTGGGTAGCATCACCCGCATCATGGAATCCATTGGCGTGTTCAACCCGTCGAACCCGGAAACCTACAATGTGTTCAACAACGCTTCGATCAACGAAGTGGCGATGGCGATGTCCGCCAAGCCGGTACACATCGTGATCGGCATCCAGAAAGGCAAGGATGGCCGTGCCGACAAGAACGAGGTCAAAGAGTGGACGAGTCCTAATCCAAAAAGCAACGGATACAAAAGCTACACACTTGCTCAAAGTGGAGCTGAGTCCGTATCAACAGTACCGGCAGCAACTGCACCGCCGGTGGCGGCGAGGCCCTCTCAGACGGTTGGAGCAGTGAAGCCACCCTGGATCAAGTAGTCAACCGCAGGCTGTACTGGTTCAACACAAAAACGAACTAGCCAGTACAGCCTGCTTTCGGTACAACCCACCCCGTGTACGTGGGGTGCACGCGCAATACGCCATGCTACGCAGGGAGATCCTGCGGGAAGGTTCGTTCATTTGACCCTTGTGAAACAGCTATTGCGGCTTTTTTATGATTCTTCGACCAAGACAAAAACTATTTGTAGAGAAGTGCCATGCGGCACTTGATCAATACGGCTCCGCTCTCGGAGTCGCCCCAACCGGAGCCGGCAAAACCGTCATGCTATCGGCTGCCGCCTCACGGTACAATCGGACACTGATTCTTCAGCACCGGGACGAGTTGGTTTCTCAAAACCGCAAGACGTTCACTGCCGTCAACCCAAAGAAGAGGAGCGATCTCTTTACCGCTGACCGCAAAAGCTGGGGAGTGCACGCCACCTTTGGGATGGTGCAGACGCTGGTGAAGGAACGCAATCTCGCGACAATGCCAGGGGATCTGGATTTGTTGGTGGTTGATGAGGCGCATCACGTAGCTGCTGCCAGTTATCTGCGCATCATCGAGGAGTTCCGCGACCGAAACCCACAGGGACACATTCTTGGTTTAACGGCTACACCACAGCGTAGCGACCGCAAAGCCCTGATCTCGGTGTTTCCGACCGTGGCAGACATCATCCAGCTCGGAGAATTAGTGCAGGGTGGCTTTCTAGTGCGTCCAAGGGGAGTTGTGATGGATCTTGGGCTGAAGGCGGAGTTGGACCGAATTCCGAAGATGAGCGACTTCGACATGGACGAGGTGGCCGAGGTCATGGATAAAAGCCCGTTAAACGACCGCATTGTGCGAGAGTGGCGCACTCACGCTGGGAAGCGGCAGACGGTGGTTTTTACAGCCACTGTGGCTCACGCCCAGCACTTGTGTGAATCGTTCATCGAGGCCGGTGTGAGTGCCGTTGTTGTCCATGGCGAGATGGCTGGAGCGGATCGAGTCGCAACGCTGAAAGCCTTTGATGAAGGCCGGTATCAGGTGATACTGAACGTGGCAGTGCTCACCGAGGGCTGGGACTGTCAGCCAGTGTCCTGCGTTGTGTTGGTGCGTCCTTGTTCGAGCAAAAGCGTAATGCTTCAGATGGTTGGGCGCGGATTGCGTAAGCTGGATCCAGAGCGGTATCCAGGCCAAACCAAGAGCGACTGTCTCATCATGGACTTTGGCTACAGCCTTGTGACCCATGGCAATCTCGAGGCCGAGGTGCGACTGACTTCCAAGGCCAAGGACTCTGAACCCGGTGAGGCCCCTAGCAAGAAGTGTAAAGGATGCGGTATCTCGCTTCCGATCTCCACGATGATCTGCCCGATCTGCGGGTACGAAGACAAGGTCAGCAAAGGTGTCCTCGAAGAGTTCCGCATGACAGAGGTGGAGTTGATAGACGCTTCACCATTTCAGTGGGAGAACCTGTTTGACGGCTTGGTGCTGGTTGCGAACGGGATGCAGGCATGGGCAGCGGTGATCTCTTTTGGCGGCTGCTTCTGGGCCGTGGGTGCGGTTGAGAATGGCCGCGTTCAGAAGCTAGAGGGAAGTGACGACAAAATCATGGCGATTTCCAGCGCAGATGATTTCCTGCGGGCAAATGGAGACACAAGCCTGTGCCGTAAGACACGTTCTTGGTTGAACTTGCCGCCGACTCAGAAGCAGATTCAGATGCTGGGGAACGGGGCCTCGATGTTTAACATGAACCGGTATCGGGCAAGCTGTTTGCTGACTTGGAATTTCAACCAGCAAAAAATTCGTACAAAATTAACTAAAGCCGGCGCATGAACCTGCCGACTGAGAGACAGGCACTGGTATTCTGGCTGCACGCAACCGGGATGACATGCCGGCGGATCTCCGAGGAACTTGGCTGTTCACCGGAGGCCGCAAGAAACGTCTTGGTTCAAGCGCAACAGAAGGCGCGGAAGACCGGACTCAGCTACAGTGTAACACAACCCAAACAAGAACCTAATGAGAGCGGCATGGGAATTGCCATGCGGCTTGCTAAAGAAGCTAAACTGATATGAGTGAGCAAGAACAATGTGTAGCGGCAGAAATCATGCTGCTTGAGGCCGAAGCAAAGATAGAGCAGCTTTCCAAAGAAGTGCTCGCGCTTGAGGCCGAGAATCAACGGGTTAACAAAGTCATCAACGAAATGATCAAACCCTTTATCACAAGATTATGAGCCACATCTGGGGGCCAGAAGATCCGCTGCACGTCCAGGACGAGCCAACGTGCCCGACCTGCGAGCAACCCATGAGCCGGCACTGGCTCCATGCGCATGAGTGGGAGTGTGAGGGGTGCCAGGCGGAGGAAACAGACGCGCAGGAGGTGAACGCATGACAATTCACAGATCATTACACGGTTTGCCACCTGAAACGGAAACAATATGGACAGTTTTAAACCTTGGGGCCGGAGTGCAGTCCAGCGCACTGGCACTTATGGCAGCAGCAGGAAAGATTACGCCGATGCCGGATTTCGCCATCTTCGCTGACACGCAGGCGGAGCCTGCAAGCGTTTATAAGTGGCTGGATTGGCTGGAGACTCAACTGCCGTTCCCGGTGCACCGCGTCACAAAAGGAAACATGACGGAGGCCATGATGACTTTCCGGACGGCTAAGGATGGCAGAGTTTGGACTAAAAGCATGATACCGGCATTTATGCAGGCACCAGATGGTAGTATCGGATTGCTTGGAAGAGCGTGCACGGCAGACTATAAAATTACGCCAATTCTCCAGAATCTGCGTCGTTTATGCGGCATCAAGCGTGGTGAGAAGAACCTCAAAATCACACAATGGATCGGCATTAGTTATGACGAAATCCAGCGCATGAAGCCAAGCCGAGACAAGTGGACTCAGCACCGCTGGCCGTTGATTGAACGCGAAATGCGGCGGCATGATTGCATTGTGTGGCTCAAACAACATGGCTTCCCTGAGCCACCGAGAAGCGCGTGCAGCTATTGTCCATTTCATAGCAACAAGGAATGGCGCAGGCTCAAAGAGCACGAACCAGAAGCGTTTGCGGAGGCCGTGCGCGTAGAGCAGGAACTCCAGCGCACCAAAGCGGCCACTGACAACATGCGTTCGGTTCCGTGGTTGCACAAATCCTGCGTGCCATTGGAGCAGGTTGATCTTTCCACCGAGATGGACGCCGGTCAGGTCGATATGTTTGGAAACGAATGTGAGGGGCTTTGTGGGGTATAATAATATGACCTGGACACGCACCTACCGTTGCACTGCCGACTACCGGCCATACCTGCACTGGCTCATCGAGGCCGAGTCGCCATGCACTGCGCGATTGGCACTGGCGCAGATGTTGGGCATTCCATACGAGCAAACAGACGCACAGGCGCAGGCAAATTGAACACACAGAATTGAACACGAAAAACGCTGATGCGTTTAAACCAACAGAGTAAAATTGAACATGAATACACCAACGGACATAATAATATCGGCATTACGGATTTTGGTTAATGACATACAATCCCCGGATGGCGTGCCTAATGCCTGCGTGGCTCAAGCCGCCGACAGGCTGGAAGAGTTGCAGCGGGCAAACACCAACACACTGGCAGACTTGGCTGTGGCGATTGAGCAGCGTGACGACTCGTACGCCGAGGTGGAGCGGTTAAAGGCTGAATTAACCGAGTCAATCAGAGAGCGTAACAAAACGGTTGCCGATCTCATCAAGCAGCGTGATGAGGCGCTCAAAAATCAACAACCAACAACAATTGCGCAGCGGTTGACGACCCACCCAGAGCCATCACGGCTAGAGATTGCGGCCCTGCTGTTGGCTGCCATGTGCGGATCGCAGTACACATGGACAAATGCTGAGGGGCTCGCGCTCAGGAAGGCAGACGCACTCATCGCAGCAGCAAAGGAGGGAAAATGACCGTTATGCCCGCAAATAGCACTGGCTGGTTTTGGCATTGTCTAGCTCGGGAGACCGGGCGCATCGGGCACCTGTTTTCGCCAGACGCTCAACGCGGCCCGTGGCCGTGGATGCCGTACGCATTGGACAACGGAGCGTTTGCAGCTTGGGACATGGCCGCTAATGTTTGGGATGAATCAAAATGGGACGCCAACGCATGGCGGCGCATGATTTTTTGGGCGCAGTCTCAACAGCAGCAACCACTCTGGGCCATTGTGCCGGATTGGATCGGCGACGGAGATAAGACCATTGAGCGTTGGCATCAATTTAAGAATGAAATCCCGTTTCCAAAAGCCTTGGCAGTGCAGGATGGAATGACGGCAGAAGCAGCTCGGGGGTTAAACCCAGACGTTATTGCGGTCGGAGGCACCACTGAATGGAAATGGGCGACCGTTGAAATGTGGGCAAAAGAGTTCCCGCGAGTCCATGTCCTTAGAGTCAACAGTCCTTCAAATTTGGATTACCTTGAGTCTTTGGGGATTGAAAGCTGTGACGGCACGGGGTGGAATCGCGGAAACAAAAATCAAACCATGGGACTGGAGTTATGGGCAAGAGAAAACCCACAACCGAGGACTGACCTGCTGACACCTTTTACTTGCAGACAGCAACGCGACAAGGAGCAAATGACCTTTGCATGAGTCCCCATGAATTACATTTACACTGGAAAAACAAACAAATGATATTAACAGAAGAGCAGCTAAAATCTTTGCGCGAAGCAGCATTGCCACTCATGCAGTGGCTTGCCGAAAATTGTCACCCGCACGTCACGGCTATCGTGGATAGCGAGCACGTTGAGCTTCTTGAGGGACTAGCAACTGCGCGAAGACAGCCAAAGGAGGCCAAATGACCGACGAACAGATCAACGCGGCGATTGCTCGGGTGCTTAATGCTGACGAGCACTGGATGGTTCAGAAGAACTACTGCACCGACCTGAACGCGATGCATGAGGCGGAGAAGGTGCTGAGAGACAAAGAACTGCTCTTTGAATACGGAATGCACATATCAAACTCTCATCATTACGAGTATTTACTGAGAGCAACAGCCCGCGAACGCGCAGAAGCGTTTCTCAAAACGCTGGGCAAGTGGGAGGAGGCAGAATGAATCAAGTCACAATACCAGCAGGAGAATTTATTCGGATAACAACCCGTATTTTGGAATTAGAAAAAGCATTAATTGAAATTGCATGCGGAAGCGGATGCCGCGAATCGGCAAATCAGATAGCACTGAAAGCGTTAGCAACTACCGAGGAATCCTCGGCAGATCATTTGCGTGACGCCACGAAAATGATAAAGGAGATTAAAAAATGAGCAAAACTATACTTGTGTTGGTGCTTATTGTGATTGGGTGTTTTGGAGTTAAGTGGAACATCGCATGGATACAGTCAATCACATGTCAGTGCCAGTGCCAGAAAGAGGTGCAAAAATGAGCATCCACGACGAGCATGAGATAGAGCGGCTGCACAATTCTAGTGAGCAGTTACGTGAGGCTTTAAAAGCCAGCGAGCAGAAGCTAAAAGAAGCCATGCGCCTGCTTTCTGAGGCTTGCTGCGCGAAGGACGATATGCTGAATGGACAGATCTGGCGGCAACGCAAGGCAAACCTGGAAGACCGATAC
>Ga0114977_10001425_pt1 | contig 15690 bp, 13 predicted proteins | sample S_130805_MF_Meta_FD_87026 | JGI IMG/M metagenome (GOLD analysis project Ga0114977, IMG submission 87026) | Freshwater microbial communities from Lake Simoncouche, Canada to study carbon cycling - S_130805_MF_MetaG | ecosystem: Environmental > Aquatic > Freshwater > Lake | place: Lake...
TTTCTCATCCTCTGAACGTCTCGAGGATTAAATTCTTTTTTTAAATGATCACTCATAACAATTTTTATTTTTTTACTATCCTATATGAATCTCCGACAGTCATTAATCTATAATTAGAAGGCAGGTTCTTTCTTAAATACGCACCGTATAAGTTAAAACGTCTTTGATCGCCTCCTTTATTAGCTTCTTTAGTCTTAATCGGTCTAAATATAACAATTTCGGGATCTTTTCTTTTGATAAAGTCTTTTGCAATTTCTACAACAGTAGATAGAACTCTTAATGGAACTCCCTCATTAGTGTCTAAACTAATATCTGGGTCACCATCCTTTGAGGTAGTATTAAACGATAAGTCGTACATACCGTCTTCTAAATCAGCAATACCTACACTGTAAGTGCTATTCTCTGTATCAAAAGAATAAAAGGAATTACCATCACCGTCTTCATCGTCAAATTTCCAAGAGTATGTTCTTGTTCCTTCCCCAATTTCTTTCAGTATATCTACTAACTTTATCATTTTTTAAGCATTGCTTTAATTAAGTCTATATGTCCCTCTCCTGCTGTAGCTACTACTTTATAACCTCTACTCTCATACTGTTCTAGTTTTCTTAATAAATTCTCATCTCTTGATTCATTAAAAGCATCAGCTGCGGAAGCAACTTTAGTGTGTTTATCTCCATGGTCTTCTGGGAATGATAGTCTATACATAGTATCGTAATCCTCTGCGGTAGGTTCATATAAGTTATCTGATAAAGGTAAGCCTGCTTCTTGTGCAGATACCTTTAAAAATTTAATACCTTCAGGGCTCAAATAATCCTCTGGAGCAAAGTCTGCTACTGATTGGCCTTGTAAAATATTTTGTCCAACCATACTAGCCCAATTGGCTGCTAATATTTGATTATGAGAGAGACCTGTCTTTTGTTTCTGTATTTTATATAGAGTAGACTGATCGTTCATTACATTTAAGTCGGCTCCATCCCAGGAATCATTAACTAGATTATCAAAGTAAGAACTTAGCTCATCGTAGATCATCTCCTGTTCGCTACCTGCTGCGTACTTATTACTATCGTCGCCTCCTTCCCCCATAAATACGACTTTGTCTTCCGGTGAGAAGTGTTTTTTAACATAGTTTATAACAGCTTGAGCATCCGACTTACTATGATGCTTAACTCCAAAAATAATAGAATTGTTAATAGGTAATTGTTGAACTTCGTATAATGATTCTCTTAAATTACTTTTCTCTAATGAACCCAACTCATAAACATTTACATTTTTTTTACCGAAATCTCTCATAAGGATCCCCGCCATAGCGTTAGCATCATTCTCAATATCGGTTCCTGTATCGCCTGCTTCGTTATAAATCATATCTAACTCATTCTGTCTATGATGACATAATTCATGAGCAAGACTTCTACAAATATCTGCAAGATTTCTATTTAATGCAACTACTTTAATAGCATTAGTTTGGGGATTATACTCACCAAAAGATCTATTCTGCTCAACAAAAGACTTATCGTTAAGCAAAGAGATTTTAGGTAAAGTCTGAATATTTAATTCTGCTTTACAAAATCCTAAAAAATCCTTTAATACATTAAGCCTGTTCTGGTTCATTTCCTTTTACTTTTGTTCCGAGCATTTTAAATATTTTTGGAGCAAATCCTTTGTTATAAGCAGCTTCGGGAACGGCTTCTGCAAATTCTTCAAAGTCGCCTGATGCTAAAACGTTTCTAACGTGAGGTGCTGAGATATCGCCTGCTTTTTCATGTACAGGAATTATTTTTACTCTATTACCGAATTGCTGTTGTAAAGAATTACCGTAAGCTTCATCATCTACTTCATCGTCTCCTACTGCTACATATACTGTACTAACAGTCGGATTGTTCTTTAGGTACTTTATAATTGTTTGAATAGGAGATTCGTCTGTTGAGATCTTAACTGTAATTTTTGGATTAGGTTCCGCTTTTAAGTACATATGCCAAATCATAAGCGAATCTTCAGGTGTAATACCGTCAATAGTCTTTCTACTTATAATGACATTTACTTGTTTTATATAGTCTCTCTGAGCTAATTCAGTAGCAGCTGTATAATGTCCTTTGTGTGGAGGTTTAAATTTACCTGGGTAAAAGCAAGGACCTGCTTCATTAGCAATAGCTTCAGCAATTCTCTGTCCTATTTTTTTAGCGTCTATCATAGTACTAATAAATATCTATCCTAAGAGTAACTTAGGTTTAGCAGCCTCTATCTCTACTACAAGCTCTTTCATATATCTTATAGCTAATTCAATTCTCTCTTTAACTGCCTTAACTTCTTCTTCGTCTAGCTCTAATCTAAATATAAACATTCTGTATTCATCTTGAACTCTTGGATCAAAGCTAATAAAGTCACAGAAGGTTGCTTCAGCGCATATCATATTAGAAATACATTGGTAGTAATAGTTAGGAGCTACCTTTCTGAATTTAGCTGCTGTATTAATCATTCCATGTTTAAAGTGATTTGCAGATTTAAAAGGGCATTTTACCTCTATAATACCTCCTGTAGTAATAATACCATCGGGGGAGCCTCCGTAAAAGTCTCCTGCAGGAATGAAAGAAGCTTTATCAACCTTCAAGCCTGTCTTTTCTTCGTAATATTCTATTGCTACTGGTTCTAAATCTGTACCCCAGTTTAGTGCAGCACCTACTGCAGGTTCTGTAACACCTCCGTATAGTTCACAAACCTTTTCAAGCAGGTAAGTCTTAGCGGTTTCACTAAAATCTCCTCTACCCATTATTTTATGAATTTCTGAGCTTGTTATTTTAGCTTTTCTAATTTCAAACCAAGCTTCTGAACGTTGTTCTATAATCATAATTGCATTTTCTTTAAAAGTAACTCCCCAAATGTAAGTTGCTTTGCATGATGTAAATATTTTGTCATTTCCTTAAACCCTATATCAGATGGATCTTTACCGTTTAGTTCAATTAAGTAAACATCCTTACCGAGATCAATTAATTGCTGTGCATATTTGAGTGCTTCTTTTAAAGCATCCTTATCTAAGGCCAGGTACACAGTCTTAACATCGCTTTGTACAAGCTTCATCATTAAGGCTTTGGGTATACTTTTACCAAATAAGGGTACTACATTACGTTTTAAAGCAATTGCATCAAAAATACCTTCACATAGTACAACAGGTACCTTCCAGTTAATAAAATACTCTAGACCTACTAGCTCGTTTTTATTACAACTAGGTGCATTGTACTTTCTTCCTGGATCTTTTTCGAAAGAACGTGATATAAAGTAGTTTAATCTACCTCTTGAGTCGTAAGAAGGAACTATTATAGAGTTTCTATACTTTCCTGCTTCACAATACCCAATGTTATACTTTATAATATCTGTATCTGTTATACCTCTACTTATAATGTAAGACCTAGCTTGTCTATAAGTTAGTTTTGTACTAGGCTTTATAAGAGAAATAAACTCTTTCGGTAATTCTACTACTTCGTACTGCTTATCGTCTACCTCCCCCTTACCGCTTGGGAAATAACTTCTCATTTCAGTAATTTGAGTAGATGTAGCTTGTACTTTTTTCAGTAAAGATACTAAATTTCTTCCTTTCGTAGCAGGTTCACAAGTCCAGCAGTGGTAAAATCCTGTTTTTGGATCTATTTCAAGCTTTGGCTTATGATGCTTGCAGAAAGGACAGTGAAATGCGTGATTTCCTTTAGTAGAAGGTTTAGATTTACCTAAAACGTTATGTAAAAGGCCTAAAACTAGGCGTGAATTCTCCATTAACTTACAGTCTTTAACGGATAATATAAGAAATTATTCTGATTCTACCAAATCTTTTCTAAAGAACTTAGCAAGTACATTATCGTTGTAAGATTTATCTGTCAAAAGTACCTCGTTTATGCATTGATAGTGAACTTCCCAGTATGTTAATTGCTTTTTATTAAAGCAGAATTTAAGTATTTCTTTACGGAAGCTATCTGTACTTGAGTCTTTAATTTCCTGCAAGATTCCCTTGTTAGAGCCCCAGTAATCTATCCAATTCGACTCGGATGTAACTAGCTTTTTAATAGGTTTTCTACCTGGTCCAGTATATTCAGCTAATTCTTTTTTGGTTAATCTTTTTCTAATGTTAGAATAGAGGGATTTTTTACCGATATAGAACTTTCCAGTCTGTATATTCGTAATTTTATACACAAATCCAACGCAGTTTTCAGGGAATTTATCGATAGAATCATACTCTTTTATCTTTCCTTTTTCGTATGTAAACCATTTTTTTGACATAAACTTAGGGTTTTAACTATCCCATCTTATAATAAAGGTAATATCCGTATTTTCTGGAATTGGATAAGGGGTTGCTAATTTACCTACTACTAGAAGATCATTAAATTCGTTGTAAAGTCCTACAGTAGTTACATAAGGATTAAAATAAGATCCTGTTAAATTATCGGCAATCGTACCGTCTGTAATAATTCCTACCGAGCTACTGTAAAAAGGTAGAGCTCTTGAACCAGTAATTCTGGTAATGTACTTAAATACAGTAGGATTTTGAGAGTAATTAAAGTCATTCTCGAGTACTCTACATTTAACTTCATTAACGTAAATCGTTGTTTCTGCTGTTAAGCCTAGACTGTAAGGTACGACTGAAGAGGATACTATCATGGTTATAAATATTGAAAAAGGTTACTTTCCTTATTCCTATATATTATAGTTTTATATCAACTCTCTCTAACCAATCCTTATCTTTTTGATGAGGCCATAAAATTAGCTTAGAAGGTACTTTACTAGAGGTAAAATTCACTTCTTTTGTAACTTTTTTCCCTCTTAAGTAATCTTCTTCTGTTAAATCTTCTCTATAGAGTACTTCTCCATCTTCGCTCTCTACTCCAAGGTAAATAAAATCGAAAGTACAAGTACATCTAGTTTGAGATTTTACAGCGTCCCAATGATCTAGCCAGTCTAAGTTTAGAGTTTGTTCTCTTTTAACTTCATAAGCCCAGTCCATTCCTTCGCTTTCTGAAGTTGTAGGTGGATCGATTCCCTTTACTGCATCTGGATGTAACTTTTTTAATCTAAAGTGTATTCCTGCGTATAATTGGTAACTCCAATGGCTTCTAAAAGTCCCTAAACCGTACTCGCCTAAGTCAATATCGTTATCTTCTTCTTGGAGCATATGTCTTAACCTTCTTTTACTTTCACTGTCCATGTCCCACCAAGCTTTCTCTACTAAACCAGCATCTTTGGTTTCATTATTAAAATCGGTCCAATGCTTAGTTCTTCCTTCTCTTGTATACTCATGCCAAACTAGAGTCTTATGAGGGTGAAATAGATCGTAACCTAGAGTATAGGATCTAATAGATAAACTAATTTCATCCCCTGCAAAATAGATATTAGGGTCGTATTTATACTCTTGACAATGTATTCCGAGAGTAAAAAAGAAGTGTCCGCTAACAAATCTAGCCGGAATTGGCTTATCTAGCTGTTCGTAATTTTCAATTCTATGAGGGTAAAATAAAATAGTTCCGCCGCCTGTAAATTTATCTGGAACCATTTTGTAGGGTTCTTGATTTAAAAGTTTATTCTCTTTTGGATCATACATTCCAGCATAAGCTGTTAAGAGAGGTTTTGGAGAGCCTGTTAAATCCATCATCTCGATAAGCTGTTCATCCCAATCTTGTGCAAATCTATGATGAGAATCAAGTTGCATAGTATACTTTTCTTTTTTCCACATCTTTTGAATGTGGTGTCTAGCCCAGCATAGTCCCTTACTTTCATTCCAAGGAACGTCCATAATAGTGAACTTAGGGTTATCTTTATATTCATCTAAATTATCCCATACATCCTCTGTAGATCTTTGCCAGCAAATACCGAAAGTAAGTCTATCCGGATATTTTGCTTTTGCAATACAATCTTTAATGGTAGGGATTAATTCAGGATCTCTATAACTTGCTATTTGTACAAAGATTTTATCTTTTTTCATAACGTTCTTTTTTAAAAGGTAAGGTTTTTATTTTAAATTTCCAACTTTTTTATATTTTCCAGTCTATATTAGCTTTTTGTAATTCATATTCATAGTGCTCTTTTCTCCACTGTCCTACAATAGGGGAACTATTTAAATGCAAAGCGGTTAATCCATGCTCTGCTCTGAATTCATGAAAAGTAGGAACGCAATAGTCGGGATGAGGTAGCTGGAAGAAAGAAATTCCTTCTTTTCTCAACTGAGTTGTCATATAAGCTATACAATTTTGCTCTAAGAAAGGATGTGTAGCTCCCTTAGAACCGTGGTTATACAATATTTCTAAGCATTTTTCAACATGATCTAAACTATAATGAGCTTTAGTCGGGTAGTAGTTTAATCCTGCATTTATAAATCTATCTACTAAAGTATCGTTATCTTCGTCTCTGAAAGGAACACAGTATGCACTCCAAGTATCTCTTAAATAAGCACCTTCTCTATTTGCAATATGGTTGATTAAAGCTTGAGGAGCTTTAGAAAAAAGTATATCAGCATCAAGCTGTATTAAATTATTAGATCTGGTAAAGTAAAATTGGTCAAATAACTTCATTCTAAAGATAGTATGGTGTTCTGCAAACCTAAAATGAGTACAGAGTTCATGATCCTTTAAAAAGCCTCTTACTGCAATTTCTGCATCTTCTCTTCTTATTATGTATACATTGGGAATATGTTCATTTAAATAAGCGCAATCAGAATCATCAAAGCTTCCGTCCTCGTGTATTACAGTATCAAATTCTAGCTTTGAATGATGAGCAAACAATTTTATTGTTGCTATAAATAATTTTATATCTCTCTTACATATAAGAGTGTGTACTTCTAGTCTTTCCATGTTCTATTATCGTAATCTATTTTAGTATATTGATCATCCGGTAGTATTGTTCTAGTTGCATAGTCTACAAACTTAAAGTCAGGAGCTGCAACCCTTAGGTCTGTTCCATAATAACGGTCGTCATTGAAAGAAAAAGGTCCTTCAAGGGGTATTGGATAATAAACATTTTCTGCTTCAGATAGAAATGCAAGCCACCAAGAGTATGTGCTTTGAGAAATTGCTATATTATTAAATGAAGCGCCGTAGGCCATAGACATTACTGGTTCGTAACATCTAACAATAATAGGATCATACTCTCTAAATTCATCAAAAAACTTATAGTAAAACTCTTGATGATTAATACATCCCGGGTTTGTAATAATAACTAACTTATTAAACTTTTTACTCTCTAAAATAATTTTAAAGTAGTCAAAATCTAAAAGCCTATCTTTGTTATTACTTGTAGTATAATCTTCAAGTCTAAAGGAAATTACTAAATCGTTTTTATCTATTTCCGGTCTTTCAGAGCTAATAAAATAATCTTCTCTATTAGGAGCTAATTTAAAAAACTCGAATTGACTATAATCTATACTTGGAAACCTAAACCACTCTTTTAACTGTCCTCTATAAGGAAGGTATTGATTCCCGGTCTCAAAATTACCTAATGTAACGAGCCATTTTTTATCAACATCTGGTATAGAGAGTATCTTCTGTATAGTCAGGTTATCTCCAAAGCTTTCTATCTTGCCCCCTTGGAATTGCTTCTCAATATGCCAAGACATATTATCATTCTCGTTCTCAACAGTCCTTGGATTCTCAGGGTAATCTAAGTATATCTGATGTTTATGTTCATGGTGTCCTATCTCTTTAGCATCGGCTGCTATATTAGGGAAAGCTGCAATTTCTGTTCCTTTAGGTACGCTACATCTCGTCTTAAGACTATAGGCAAGACATCTATTAAATGCATAGGCAAACATACAATTACCAATTCTACCGCTATAAAACCATAATTCTACCATAACTTTTACTTAATAGAAATTTTATAAATATCTTCTGGAGTATTTAACTCAGCAAGTCTTTTCCCCATTCTATGACTAAGCTGATCATTATATCCTCCTTTATACATTCCTTTATATTCTCCAATAAACCCTGAGAATTTACAATCTCCAAAACGATTATGCATTTGATTAAAAATAACAGCATCTAAATTAGCAGTCATTGGATAGGGAAACTTAATATTGGCCTCTAAAAATTCTTTTCTTCTCCATGCAACTTGAGACATATCAATATTAAAGTGAGGATTTAAAGGCCATGTCTTATTTAAGTGGTGGTCTTCGAAAGGAGGATTTGTATCAAGAGGAGTTAAAAGGGGATCGTAGGTGTGTATATGAGAGTATACGTAATTTTCATCTGTATGCTCTTCAAAATACTTATCTAAATTTTTAAGATAGTCGGGGTAAAGAGCATCATCGTCACAAAGCATTAAAACGTAGTCTGCATTAGATTCCTCTACGGCTATTTGTGCATATTTTCCGAAAATAGAACCATGTTCCTTTCCTCTACTTAATCTATTCTCTACACTATCGTCAGTATTATAGAATTTAATTCTATCTAAATACTCTTTTAGTATTTCTTCTACTATAGGTTTTCCAGGTTCTTCTGAGCTATCGTCTATGAAAGCTATCTCCCAATTACTATACGAATGCTCTAATATACTTTTTAAAGCAACTTTTATTAAATTAGGTCTATTGTAATAGAATAATAATATTAATATTTTTTTCATAACTAATTTTTATTTAATACCTAAGTAATTTTATATACAAGCACTATCGCTACAGGTTATATCTACACCACCAGTAATATCAAATGTTCTAGATATATTTGCTCCACCAGCTACGTTCACACATTCTATGAATCCAGCTACTGCTGAAATAACTACATTACCGTCTGGGGATACGTTTGCTACTTGAACAACAACGTTTTGGCTACCAATATTAGGAGTAGTTCCACTGAATCCGTTACCTATATCAACTGGGAATGTAACTCCAGAAATAGTTGTTCCGTTAACTGAAATATTACTAATTATACCGCCGAAGAAGTTATTAGTTCCTGATATTACTGTTTCAGCTGGTGGAGGGGTAGATGTTGGTGTAGGAGTAGGTGTTAATGTTGGAGTTGGTTCCGGAGTAGCAGTTGGTGTTGGTGTTAATGTTGGAGTAGGAGTAGGTGTTAAAGTAGGAGTAGGAGTAGGTGTTAATGTCGGAGTTGGTGTTAAAGTTGGAGTAGGAGTCGGAGTAGAAGTTTGACATACAGCGCAAGCAGCATTTGGAGTAGCTATTGTACTTGATGGGCCTCCAGATCTTGTTAACTGTCTTGAATTCGATCCATCACTAATCCAGAATGTAAATAGATCAAAAGTAGGTATCTCTGCGATAGTAAACGTAGTTGCAGTACAGAAATTACCTGTATCACTAGCTACAGAATATGCAGTATACGGAGTACTTACATTACCTCCATCACAAGCGTTTTGAGCACTTGTATTGCTAATATATAAACTTTGCGGTCCAGGTGTAGGAGTTGGTGTAGGTGTCAGAGTAGGAGTTAATGTTGGTGTAGGAGTTAATGTTGGTGTAAGTGTTGGTGTTAACGTAGGTGTTGGCGTTAATGTTGGTGTTAACGTTGGTGTAGGGGTAGGAGGAGTTGGTGTTGGTGTTAACGTTGGTGTAGGGGTAGGAGGAGTTGGTGTAGGTGTTAACGTTGGTGTAGGTGTCGGAGGGGTTGGTGTTGGTGTTAACGTTGGTGTAGGTGTAGGAGGAGTCGGTGTAGGTGTTAATGTTGGAGTTAATGTTGGAGTAGGTGTAGGTGTATTTGTAGGGCAGATAGTACTATTGAAAGTAACACCGCTATCATTTACCTGGAATACGTTACTATTTGTATCAGCTCTCCATTGATCTGCTCCAGCAATCGGTGTAAATGGTAGCGTATTGCTATTATAGAATGTAATACCGTCGTAGTAAGTATCACTATAGGCATATACAGTAATGTTTCTAGTTGCAGCACAAGCTGCAGTAGATCCGTTTCTAGCTTGAGTTATTGTAAATGCAAATGGCGGTGGTACAGGAGTTGCAGTCGGTGTAGGAGTTGGTGTTAAAGTCGGTGTTAATGTCGGAGTAGGTGTTGGACCAGGGGTTGCAGTTGGTGTTGGAGTTAATGTCGGAGTTGGTGTTAACGTTGGAGTCGGAGTAGGAGGAGTTGGAGTTGGTGTTAATGTTGGTGTAGGTGTTGGAGGAGTTGGAGTCGGTGTTAATGTCGGAGTTAACGTTGGAGTTAAAGTAGGAGTTGGAGTTGGAGTTAAAGTAGGAGTTGGACAAATCTGTTCACAAGGAACTTGGTATATTAGATTTGAAAGAGCTCCTATTACAGAACCGGATTTAAAGCAAGAACCGGAAGTTAAATCAAATCCAGTTGAACCGGAAGGTAAAGTCGTTGTGTTCAATACATCGCAGCAATCGTTGTAATTAATTACTACACTAGCTGTAAGTACATTATACGATATATTACTAAAGCAACTACCGGTATAAGCTGCTGTAGGTGTAGGTGTAGGAGTTAGAGTAGGAGTCGGAGTTGGTTCAACAGTCGCAGTAGGTGTAGGCGTTAATGTTGGAGTTGGTGTCGGTTCAACAGTCGCAGTAGGTGTAGGTGTTAATGTTGGTGTAGGAGTTGAAGTTGGTCCAGGAGTTGTAGTTGGAGTAGGTGTTAATGTCGGAGTCGGAGTTGGTCCTAGAGTAGCAGTAGGCGTTGGAGTTAATGTCGGAGTAGGCGTTGGGCCTGGTGTTGCAGTAGGTGTTACTGTAGGTGTTGGAGTTAAAGTAGGTGTAGGTGTTACCGTTATAATTGGAATAATATTACTATATCCGGCACAATCTCCACTAATACTAGTAATGTATGCAAAATCGCTTCCATCTCCTACTAGTGCAGCAAAGCCGTTAAGTATTTGAGTTCTATTTACAGGATTTAAGCTACCGCTTGCAGCATTTAATGCTGGATATTGAGTAGGGGATCCGGCTTCAGAATAAAAAACATTAAAAGAATTACATGCAATTTTAACGTTCTGGGCCTGTATATATATTAATTGAGACATTTACTATATTGTATATTTAATAAATATCTTTTAGGTTATGATTAGGGTTATTTGCTTTCATACATATTTTTAAAGTCCACAAGCATCACTACATGTTGAGCCAGTTTGAGCAATGCTGTCGAAGTCTGTAAAAGTTATGTTCGGTGATGCATTTCCGGTTATTTGATAAACGTATCCATCTGCTATATTATACCAGTTATTAATAGTTAGGGCAGTAGAAGACCTAGCGGTTAGCACAGTTCCTTGATCTTCACATGGATAACATAGGTAGCGTTGTGCATCATACCAGTAATAAATAGGTTCCGGTGTAGGAGTTGGTGTTGGAGTTGGTGCTGTACATGTTGCTTGATTACTAAGTAATCCGCCTAATGCTCCTACATACCAAGAATTAACTCCATTAGAGTAATAGTTTTGAGGTATTACAGTATTTAGTATTGGATCTGTATATAATACAGTTCCGTTTTGTAGAGTTGATCCATTAGCTCCATAGTAAGTATTTCTATATTCTAAAGCATCCCAATTAGTACAAGCCTCAGCTGCACTAGAGCCAGAAGTTAATCCAAATGCTGCTGGAAGTACTGACGTGGCTGTAGGAGTCGGTGTTGGTGTTAAGGTAGGTGTTAATGTTGGTGTTGGAGTTAATGTCGGCGTTAAAGTCGGAGTAGGTGTTGGAGGAGTTGGTGTTGGTGTTAATGTAGGAGTAGGTGTTAAAGTTGGAGTTGGTGTTGGAGTAGGTGTAGGTTGAGCACATAATGAACTACAAGTCACGACCCCGGCACCGCTCATAGATGTAAGTAGTGCTATTTGTGCAGATACGTCTGTCATTACTCTTAGGATATATCCTGTTGTAGGATCTAATCTGTAACGTTGAGTTGGTGCTATTGATAAAGTAACGTTATTGCTAATAATTATATCTTCAATATATAAACAACTGCCGTCTTCTTGACATTCATATCTTTGTGCTGAGTAGTAGAAGCTAGGAGTAGGAGTTGGCGTTAGAGTAGGAGTCGGTGTTGGCGGTGTAGCAGTTGGAGTTGGAGTTAATGTAGCAGTAGGTGTTGGAGTTGGTACAGGGGTAGCGGTAGGAGTTAAAGTAGGAGTTGGAGTAGGAGGAGTAGGCGTAGGTGTTAGCGTTGGTGTAGGAGTAGGACAATTAGTTAAATTTGTTGCATATCCGTTATCGTCAATTTGAACGGCTACTGATCCGTTACTCTTCCATATATCTGCTCCGGCATAAACTACCAATGGAATAGTAGGTCCACTACTTATACCTTCATAGTATGTTACTAAGTCTGTAAAAGTATTTGCATATGACCATATGTAAACATTCTTAGTAGTACTACAAGCTACGGTTGCGCTTACTGAAGGTGATCCGTTAACTAGGTAACCGTATCCAGGTGGAGGAGTAGGTGTTGGTGTTGGTGTAGGTGTTGCTGTTGGTACCGGTGTAGCAGTAGGAGTAGGTGTTAGTGTCGGTGTAGGTGTTAATGTGCTAGTTGGAGTTGGTGTAGGAGTTGAAGTTCCACATATAACGCAAGCTGCAGCTGGGGTAGCTGTTGTACTTGATGGGCCTCCAGATCTTGTTAACTGTCTTGAATTCGATCCATCACTAACCCAGAATGTGTCTAAATCTAAAGCAGGTATCTCTGCAATAGTAAATGTGGTTGCTGTACAGAAATTACCGGTATTACTAGCTACAGAGTATGCAAAGTATGGAGTACTTACATTACCTCCGTTGCAAGCATTTGCACCGCTTGTATTACTAATATATAAACTTTGTGGTCCAGGTGTAGGTGTAGGTGTTGGTGTAGGTGTTGGACAATAAACAATCTGAGTTACTCTTCCATCCTCTACACTCGGCAAACCGATTAAGTACACTTGACTATTAGCAGTATCGTTTACATATTTAGTTGCAACAATAGGAGTTGTTAATCCAAGATCTTCGTAAAGGACTGTTCCGACACCTAAAGTACCTCTATAATAAATTTGAGTTGTAATAGTTCCGTTACAAGCATTTGTTAAGCTACTACCTGTATAAGAGGTAAAGAATACTGGTGTACAACTTCCGCAGTCTACATACTGTGTACCAATAGAGACATTTGTGCTAGCTGCTGAAGCAGTTACTGATGCTGTTGATAGGACATTCCAACAATTTGCACCATTCATACCAGGTATTAAGTCGCTTAAATCATCCATTGTATAGACCTTGCCGACTACGGGATCCAATCCGTTTGATTGCATTACATAAGTAGTAACGCTACCGCTACACAATCTAACATTAAATTTAGGTATCGGAGTAGGGGATGGAGTTGGAGTAGGAGTTAATGTCGGAGTTGGAGTAGGAGTTAATGTCGGCGTAGGCGTAGGCGTTAATGTAGACGTTGGAGTTAGGGTCGGCGTTGGAGTAGGTGTAGGAGTTGGTGCGATATAAGTAGTTAATACGCTTCCTGATAAAGATCCTGTAAAAGATCCTGTTAAATAAGTTCCTCGGCTTAATATACTACCGCTATCTGTTGTGGTAAGTATACTTGATGTATTTGAAGATCCAGTAATACTTAAAGTCATAGTAGAAGTACCAGTTAATAGCCATGGACTTCCGCTATTATATCCGCTAAAGATTACATAATCTCCAGGTATAGCACTAAGTGATCCGCTTACAGAGCTAGAGAAGAAATAGCTACTAGAAGTAGCTGATCCTGAAGGTCTCTGTATTACAACAGACATGCTAGCAGGAACATTAGCAGCTAAATTAAGTTGATAGAATACCGGTACAGGTACTGGAGTAGCTGTTGGTGTCGGTGTAGGTGTTAGGGTAGGAGTAGGTGTTAGAGTAGAAGTTAATGTCGGAGTGGGTGTTAATGTCGGTGTAGGTGTTAATGTTGGTGTTAGCGTTGGAGTTGGTGTTAAGGTAGGTGTAGGGGTAGGTGTTAAAGTAAGTGTAGGTGTAGGTGTTGGCGTCAATGTAGGTGTTGGAGCTCCTGGAACAAGTGTTGTTATAGTAATTCCATTACACTTACCACCATAATTACTAAGGTATATGTATTGAATATCGTCAGGGGCTAGAGTATAAAATCCGCTAGTAATCTGAGATGCACTTATAGGAGATAAACTACCACTACTTAAGTTTAATGCTAAGTATTGAGTCGTACTTCCTGCTAATGAGTAGTATACATTAAAGAGATCGCATGTTACTCCGGCTCTGTTTGCTTTTATGTATAGTGTTCTTGCCATCGTTTATAAATATTCTACTCTAATATATCTTTTAATTAATGTATACTGATTGACCTGCTGAATTAGTTCCAAAAACTCCTCTTAATGTTACTGTATATGTACCTGGTGCTACTATATCATTATGACAAGAAGGAGCTCCTGCTGTACTATCACTAGCCGCAAATGAGTAAGTTCCAGCACCTGTTAAATCACAAGTTACTGAAACCAGTGCTGAAGTACCTGCTGGTGCTGCACATACTGATATATTATCAGATCCACCTGATACTACTAAAGTTCCTGTTATAATAGTTGTACCGCTAGTTCCAGTAGGCCATCCGTAAATTGTACCGCCACTACTATTTCCTAAATAACTATCATAACCACTAACAAGCGACCAAGCGCTAAATACTTTAGTAACAACTGGTGTTGGTGTTGGTGTTAAGGCTGGAGTTGCAGTAGGTGTAGGAGTAGGAGGAGTCGGAGTTGGTGTTAACGTTGGTGTAGGTGTCGGAGGAGTTGGTGTTGGTGTTAATGTCGGAGTTAACGTTGGTGTAGGCGTTGGACCAGGAGTTGCAGTAGGTGTTAATGTAGGCGTTGGAGTAGGTGTTAGGGTAAGCGTAGGCGTAGGTGTTAAGGTAAGTGTAGGCGTAGGTGTTGCGGTTGGTGAGATTTCATCTATAGTAATACCTGTCACTCCGCAATCTACAATATCTATTTCTAATCTTTGAGGATCAGATGCTGCGCAATAGGTTGAATTTACAGTATACTTAGCTAGATAAGTACCTACTATGTTAATAAGATTATTAGTTCCTGTTAAAGTTACATCTCCAGAACCGTTAATAGTATTACTTGGAAAGGAAGTATAAGAAGCAGTTAGGATAGTTAGGGTACCGGGACTAACGGGTGCACAATCTGCTTGAGCGTCAGTAGTTGGATTAAATACTTTACTGCTCTCTGTTACGTCAAATCGATAATACTTAGGGAAAGTAAAAGGTCCGCCGTCCATCGCGCAATAGTAGTTAGGATTGGTTATGATTGCAAATCCTTGGGGATATATTATGTTACCTACGCGTACATTACTATTGTATTTATCTATTAAATTACCATTTCCGTCGTCAGTCAGGTAGTAATTGCTTCCAGTCAGAAAGAAACTTTTCCTTGAAACTTTTTCACCAAAAGTATTTTTTGCAATATTAATAATCTTTATTTTAGATAAAGACTGTGTAGGAAAGTATCGAATATCGGCAGAAGAAGATAGGGTACTATTGTTTTCAAATGTACCGGAAGCGGCTGTAGACTGTAAGAAATTATCAGCAGAAGAGCCTGATATTTGATAGGAGCCAGTTAAGAAGTTAGAATAGAACAAATGTCTAATAGACCAATATCGCAAAGTTCTTTGCGGTACAGATCCTGTTACTGTAACGGGGCCATTCAACCCACTTTGTGCATAAATACCTGAATCGCATATAGCAGTGTTACTATAAGAGGAAGAGTACTTAAGTTTAATGGGAGTAGTGGCAACATCAGAAACTAAAA
>Ga0114977_10001427_pt1 | contig 15681 bp, 15 predicted proteins | sample S_130805_MF_Meta_FD_87026 | JGI IMG/M metagenome (GOLD analysis project Ga0114977, IMG submission 87026) | Freshwater microbial communities from Lake Simoncouche, Canada to study carbon cycling - S_130805_MF_MetaG | ecosystem: Environmental > Aquatic > Freshwater > Lake | place: Lake...
ATCGGTAACACCAATTGCAGCACCTGCGGCACGTTGTTCGCGCTGGCGAATTGCAGGCATCTCCTCTTTTGTAAATCCTGACTCTTCCCCGCCTTGGTCACCATTAGTGCAGAACACGTATGCGACGTCAATACCCTTTTTAACCCATTGGGCAATGGTTCCTGAAGCTCCAAAATCAGAGTCATCGGGGTGGGCACTAATGACCAAAACTCGTTTGATCTCACTATCTGCGATCGGTTCCATCGCGTTAGCCTAATAGACTTAAGGCCATGATGAGTAATGAAACTTTGCTTGAGGGTCTAAATCCCGCGCAAAGTACCGCAGTTACTCATGCAGGTGGACCATTATTAGTAGTTGCAGGTGCGGGCTCGGGCAAGACCCGTGTGTTAACCAGGCGAATCGCTTATTTAATGTCTCATAGACATGTAGCCCCGTATCAAATCCTGGCAATTACATTTACAAATAAAGCCGCCGGAGAAATGAAGGCGCGCGTTGGAGAATTAGTCGGTCCGGTCGCTCAATCAATGTGGGTATCTACTTTTCACTCGGCATGTGTACGTATCTTGCGCCAAGAGGCTGTACGCATGGGTTATAGCAACTCATTTTCTATCTATGACTCTGCCGATTCACTGCGCCTTATTACTATCGTTGCAAAAGAGCTCAACTTAGATTCAAAGAGATATCCTGCTCGCCAATTTCAAGCGATGATATCAAATGCTAAGAATGAACTCATGGGACCACAAGATTACGTCAATGCATCGAGTAATCAATTTGAACAAGTTGTGGGCGATGTCTATGGCGTGTATCAAGCACGGTTACAGCGTGCTAACGCGATGGATTTTGATGATTTAATTTCCAAGACCGTTGAAGTCTTGCAGCGATTTCCCGAAGCTAAAGCGCGTTTCAGATCGCGCTTTCGTCATGTTTTAGTCGATGAATACCAGGATACAAATCATGCGCAGTACATACTTGTAAAAGAGTTAGTGGGAACCGATAGCGAAGGCATGCCACCGGCTGAACTATGTGTGGTTGGTGATGCCGATCAATCAATTTATGGCTTTCGTGGAGCGACGATTCGCAACATTTTGCAGTTTGAGCTGGATTATCCCAACGCAACTACCGTGCTTTTAGAGCAGAACTACCGTTCAACCCAAAATATTCTTAATGCGGCCAATGCCGTTATAACAAAGAATGAGAGCCGCAAAGAGAAAAACCTCTGGACTGATTCGGGTTCTGGAGCACTCCTTACAGGTTATGTTGCCGAGAGCGAACATGATGAAGCCAACTTCGTAGCCGATGAGATTCGACAGCTTCAAAAAGATTCGCAATCAAATCCTGGCGATACGGCTATTTTCTATCGGACAAATGCACAGTCTCGCGTCTTTGAAGAAGTCTTTATGCGAAATGCGCTGCCCTATAAAGTCGTTGGTGGGCTTCGATTCTATGAGCGCCGTGAAGTCAAAGATTTGCTGGCTTATTTGCGTGTACTAACTAATCTTGAAGATGAAATCTCTCTGCGGCGAATCATTAATGTTCCTAAGCGGGGCATTGGTGATACGACCCTTGAATATGTTGATGAATTTGCACGCCTGCATGGAGTTTCTTTTTGGCAAGGTTTACTTCGTGCCTCACAAATTGAAGCTTTATCATCTCGGGCAGCACTTTCGATTAATGACTTCACTTCGATGATTAGCGCTCTCAATGTTTTAGTTGAAGCCAAAACTCGCCCTTCTGTCATTGTTGAAGCTGCATTAGAACAGTCGGGTTTATTAAAAGAGTTAGTAGATAGCACTGATCCACAAGATGAGGTACGAGTTGAAAACCTTAAAGAACTTGTCGCTGTTTCAATGGAATATGAAGAGCGAGAGTTTGATGAACTAGCCGAAGATGAAGAGATTTCACTGTCAGGGTTTCTAGAAAAAGTTTCACTTGTTGCCGATGCCGATGAAATACCAGAAGGTGAAGACCATGGAGGAGTCGTCACGATGATGACGCTTCACACTGCAAAAGGTCTAGAGTTTCCGACAGTATTTTTAACTGGCATGGAAGATGGAATATTTCCGCATTCACGAACACTTGGTGAAAAAGATGAGATTGAAGAAGAGCGCAGACTTGCCTATGTTGGTTTAACTCGCGCTCGTGAACGCCTTTATCTCTCACGCGCCGAATACCGTTCTACGTGGGGTGCGCCAAATTACAATCCACCATCACGCTTCCTCGATGAGATTCCAGAGGATGTCATTGAATGGCGCAATCAATCCTCTACATCGTTCTCACCAGCCTCTATTAAGCGCTCTCGTGTTGCTGCAGCACCGCCTCCACGAGCAACTGGCAAGAAGATTTCCTCAATTGAACTCAGTATTGGCGAGCGTGTGTCTCATGACACATTTGGTTTAGGCACAGTCGTATCAGTGGCCGGTGAGGGCGATAAGGCGGAGGCGACAATAAAATTTGGACAGTATGGCGAGAAGCGATTGCTGCTGCGCTATGCACCTGTTGAGAAGCTCTAGGATTACCCCCTAAACACGATACGGAGTACCAGTGGATCTCTTTGAATATCAAGCCCGTGACTTATTTGAAAAGCATGGCGTCCCAGTTCTAGCAGCCGCTACTGCAACAACGGCCGATGAAGCCGAAGCTGCAGCAACAAAAATCGGCGGCAAGGTAGTCGTTAAGGCGCAGGTAAAAGTTGGCGGTCGAGGCAAAGCTGGCGGCGTAAAGCTGGCCGAGAATCCCGCCGATGCTCGCGAAAAAGCTGCGGCAATTCTGGGAATGGATATCAAGGGCCACGAGGTTCGCACTGTAATGATTGCAGCTGCTGCGCCAATCGAATCTGAATACTACTTAGCGATTTTGCTTGATCGCTCTAATCGAACATTCCTTGTAATGGCATCGGTTTCTGGCGGAATGGACATTGAAGAAGTTGCACATACTGCGCCAGAAAAATTAGCGAAGATTCCTGTCTCTGCCGTTGATGGAATTAGCTTGGCAAAAGCTAAAGAGATAATTGCCGCAGCTAACTTTCCAAGTGATGTTGCCGATCAGGTTGCAGAAGTTCTTCTGAAGCTCTGGGAAGTTTTCCAATCTGAAGATGCAACACTTGTTGAGGTTAATCCATTGGTTAAGACTAAAGATGGAAAAGTAATTGCTCTCGATGGAAAAATTACTCTTGATGACAATGCAGAGTTTCGCCAACCAGGCCATGAAGCCTTGGTCGATCATGCGGCAACAAATGCACTTGAGGCGGCAGCTAAAGCTAAGAACTTAAACTATGTAAAGCTAGATGGTGAAGTTGGAATCATCGGTAACGGCGCAGGTTTAGTAATGAGCACGCTGGATGTTGTTGCCTATGCTGGCACAAAGCATGGTGGAGTTCGCCCAGCTAACTTCCTAGACATTGGTGGCGGAGCATCGGCGCAGATTATGGCCGATGGTCTCTCAATTATTCTTGGTGATAAAGATGTGAAGAGCGTCTTCGTCAACGTATTTGGTGGAATCACGGCTTGTGACGCCGTTGCCGATGGAATTGTTCAAGCCCTAGAGCTATTAGGTGACAAGGCAACTAAGCCGATCGTTGTACGCCTAGATGGCAACAATGTCGTCGAAGGGCGCGCAATTTTGGCTAAAGCGGCACACCCGCTCATCGAACAGGCCGACACGATGGATGGAGCAGCTAACAGAGCTGCAGAATTGGCGGCAAAGTAAATGTCTATCTTCTTAAATGAAAACACTAAGGTCATTGTCCAAGGCATGACTGGCTCTGAAGGAACTAAACACACACGCCGTATGTTGGCATCGGGTACAAAGATTGTCGGGGGAGTAACACCAGGTAAGGGCGGACAGCTCGTAGAGATCGATGGCCACAAGCTTCCAGTCTTTAACACTGTTGCCGAGGCAATGTCGGCAACGGGCGCGGATGCATCGGTTGTCTTTGTTCCACCTAAGTTTGCAAAGGCTGCAGTGATCGATGCAATCGATGCAGCAATGCCATTGGTCGTTGTGATTACCGAAGGTATTCCAGTTCACGACTCAGCAAGTTTCTACGCTTATTCAGTCAGCAAAGGAACAACGCGCATCATTGGACCAAACTGCCCTGGGTTAATTAGCCCCGGAAAATCAAATATTGGAATCATCCCTGCCGACATCACAGGTGCGGGCCCAATTGGATTAGTATCAAAATCAGGAACTCTTACCTACCAGATGATGTATGAACTGCGCGATATTGGATTTAGTACGGCAGTTGGAATCGGTGGAGATCCTGTCATTGGAACAACACATATCGATTGTCTTCGCGCATTTCAAGATGACCCAGAGACAACTGCAATCGTGATGATTGGTGAAATTGGTGGCGATGCAGAAGAGCGCGCAGCAGCCTTCATCGCTGAATATGTCACTAAGCCAGTTGTTGGTTACGTAGCAGGATTTACTGCACCAGAAGGAAAGACAATGGGCCACGCAGGCGCAATTGTTTCTGGCTCTTCAGGTACGGCTCAAGGTAAGAAAGATGCACTGGAGGCAGCTGGCGTAAAAGTTGGCCAGACTCCTAGTGAAACGGCGCAGTTGCTGCGCGATATCTTAGGCCGTTAACAGAAATGTTCGGGCGCGTACTTGGGGTCACAGTGACCCAAGTGCTGCGCAGCATTGCAGTTCTACTTCTGCCTACCTCATTTATTGCTCTGCTTGCCTGGGCAACTGCCGGCAGTGCCACCGGAAACACAGGAGATCCACTTCGGGCTGCCTTATGGATTTGGTTGTCGGCCCACCAACTACCATTTTCGTTAGCACTTCCACCAGTTAATGCTGCGGGATATTTATCCTATTTACCGCTAGGTGCTCTGGTATTTCCAGTGTTGGCGATTCGCAATGGAGTAGCACGAACAATTAATCGCCTTGATCATGATGCTTCACTAATCCCATTAGCTCGAACAATGTTTGCCGTTATATATAGCGCGATCGGCGCTCTCTTTGCATATTTCTCATCCACTAGTGCAGTAAAACCAGTTTGGTACTTTGTTCCACTCTTCTTTTTACCGCTGACTTTCATTAGCGCATCTAGCGTTGGTCGCCGTTTAATCTTTGGGCAAGCACTTCTCTATAGCTCTCGGATTATTTCCTTCTTGCTGGGAGTCTCATCTATCACCTTTGGAGTAATGATTTTTACTCATTTATCTACGGTAAGGGATTTAACTACCGTTCTAGAGCCTGGATTGCTAGGCGGTTTTCTCTTGCTACTTCTAAATATTTTATATCTACCTAATGCCGTAGTTGCCACGCTTGGTTATTTTTCAGGTGCAGGCTTTGCCGTAGGTTCCGGCTCGCTCATTTCGCCACTAAGTTTTCATGTGAATTCAATTCCAGCTTTTCCACTTCTTGGAACACTGCCATCGGGCACATATCCCATTGCATTGATTGGTATTGCATTAGTAATTCTCTCTGGTGCAATGCTTGCTGTCTGGACCGTTGCACTTAATACAAGGATTTTGATACAGAGTTTGTTTGCCTCTGTTGTGATAATTGCCCTCATTGGTTATTCAGGCAGTGGTGCGCTATTTACCGATGCAATGTCGGCCGTGGGCGTCTCACCCTGGAAATTTACACTCACCGTTGGCGTTGAGTTAATAGTCGGCGCATTGCTAGCGCTTTATATTCCCCGTATAGGTAAGCGTTAATGGCGTATCGCCTTGTAGTTTTGGCATCAGGATCAGGAACGTTGGCACAAGCGATATTTGATGCACGAGACGATTTAGATTGTGAAATCGTTGCAGTAATTAGTGATAACGATGCAGCACTAGTCTTAGGTAAAGCACAGTCAATGGATATTGCTACCGAGGTCATTGCTGTTGGGGCTTCACGCCAAGAATGGAATACTCAGATAATTGAGCGGGTGGGTTCATATAAACCCGATCTAGTCGTGAGCGCTGGCTTCATGCGCATCTTGCCCGCCGATTTCGTCAATAGATTTCCAACAATAAATATCCATCCAGCCTTATTGCCGAACTTTCCAGGCGCACATGCTGTGAGAGATGCACTTGCCGCCGGGGTTACAGTAACCGGCACAACGGTTCACTGGGTCGATGATGGTGTCGATACTGGGCCAATCATCACGCAGATGGAGGTTCCTATTGTGCCCGGTGATGATGAACCAACACTTCATGAGAGAATTAAGAACGTTGAACGAGGTCTCATTGTTGCGACCATTGCACTGATTCTTCCCACTTTGGAGCGACATGTCTGAACGTAAAGTGATTCGACGGGCACTAGTGAGCGTCTATGACAAAGCCCGATTATTAGAGGTTGGGCAGGTCCTTTGTGATTCTGGAATCGAAATCCTTTCAACTGGTTCAACTGCCAAGAATTTAGCTGCGGCAGGAATTCCTGTCACTGAAGTCAGTCAGTACACGGGCTTTCCAGAGATTATGGGAGGTCGAGTTAAGACTCTGCATCCTCGCGTGCATTCTGGAATTCTGGCCGATCAAAGCAATCCTGAACACTTAAGCGCGATTGCTGAATTAGATATCGCGCCATTTGATCTAGTGATTATCAATCTTTATCCCTTTGCGCAAACTATTGCATCGGGAGCTGATTTTGCCGAATGTATCGAGCAGATTGATATCGGTGGTCCATCAATGTTGCGCGGTGGGGCAAAAAACCACAACTCCGTGGCGGTCGTCTGCAAGACATCTCAGTACGATGCTTTAATTGAAGCGATTAAAGCTGGTGGCTTTACGTATGAGCAGCGCAAAGCCTTGGCTTTAGAAGTCTTTAGAACAACGGCTGAATATGATTTAGCGATAGCAACATGGCTAGATACCAGTAAAGAGTTACCAGATTGGTTTGGGCGAATTTATAAGCGCGAAAATACTCTGCGCTATGGAGAAAATCCACATCAAAGTGCAGCAATTTACTCCGGTGGATTAGCAGGAATCGTTGGCGCAGTGCAGTTGCATGGCAAAGAGATGTCATTTAACAACTACACCGATGCCGATGCGGCATGGCGGGCAGCACTAGATCATGAGCAGCCATGTGTGGCAATCATTAAACACGCTAACCCGTGTGGAATCGCAGTTGCAGCCGATATCGCTCTTGCCCACAGCAAAGCACATGAGTGCGATCCTGTTTCTGCTTTTGGCGGAGTAGTTGCAGCAAATCGCCAAGTCAGTGTGAAAATGGCTGAACAGCTATCTGAGATATTTACAGAGGTTGTTATCGCGCCAAGTTATGAGGCGGGTGCAGTAGAGCTACTTGCTAAGAAACCTTCGATTCGGATTTTGCAATGCGATGTTACGTCGATCGCTACCGTTGAAATGCGTCCAGTATCGGGGGGAGTATTGCTTCAAGAGACAGACTTAATAAATGCACCCGGAGATAGTTTGGCATCATGGATTCAAGTCTGCGGCGAAAAAGTTAATGATGAGTTAATGAGGGATTTAGAGTTTGCATGGAAATCAGTACGCGCAGTAAAGAGCAATGCGATTTTGTTAAGTAAAGATGGTGCATCTATTGGCATAGGCATGGGTCAAGTGAATCGCGTTGATTCTGCGCGTCTTGCAGTTACTAGAGCCGGTGATCGAGTCAAGGGTTCTGTCGCTGCAAGCGATGCGTTCTTCCCCTTTGCAGATGGATTACAAATTCTTATAGAAGCCGGAATCACTGCTGTTGTGCAACCTGGAGGCAGTGTTCGAGATGACGAAGTCATCGCTGCCGCACAGAACGCTGGAATAGCGATGTTCTTCACAGGCACGCGGCATTTCTCTCACGCGTAGGGCTGGCATAGGATTACAGCATGAGCGCACAAATTTTAGATGGCAAGGCATTAGCTTCTTTGATTAAATCTCAATTAGCCGTAAGGGTTGTTGAGTTAAAGTCTCGCGGAATCACTCCGGGGCTTGGAACAGTTTTAGTAGGCGATGACCCAGGTTCGCACTCGTACGTAGGTGGAAAGCATCGCGACTGCCATGAAGTTGGCATCAACTCAATTCGCGTTGATCTACCGGCCAATGCGACTGAGGCCGACGTAATGGCGGCGATTAAGGATTTGAATTCATCCCCAGAGTGCACCGGTTACATTGTGCAGTTGCCACTACCAAAGGGAATTAATACCCAAAGAGTTCTGGAGGCAATTGATCCATCAAAGGATGCCGATGGCCTGCACCCAATGAACTTAGGGCGCTTGGTTTCAGGTTATGACGCACCTTTGCCTTGCACACCACATGGAATTGTTGAGCTCTTAACTCATTACGGAATTAGTACCCAAGGTGCAGAAGTAACTGTTATTGGTCGAGGTCTAACTGTCGGTCGCCCATTAGGTTTATTACTCACACGCAAACAAGAAAATGCAACGGTTACTTTGACGCATACTGGAACCAAAGACTTATTAACCCACACCAAAAAAGCTGACATTATTGTTGCTGCAATCGGGCAAGCACATTTCTTGAAGGCCGAAATGATCAAGCCAGGTGCAGTAGTTTTAGATGTTGGAATTTCTCGCACAGATAAAGGCTTATTAGGCGACGTAGATCCTGGCGTTATGGAAGTTGCATCATGGGTTGCACCGATGCCTGGTGGCGTAGGTCCAATGACTCGCGCAATGTTGATTAAGAATGTTGTAGATGCATGCAGTTAACTAACCGATTACTAAGTATTGTCAGTAATATTTCAATACTTATTGGTGTGGCATTGGGCATGGGCGGGATAGTGCGAGGTGGGTCACTATTTATAGCGGCCGGTACTGCAGGTGTAGCACTCAAAGCGCGCCATCGCCGCCGTTTCGACTTTTATTTTCCCCTCATTATTGCGGTCGCCCTTTTTGCCTTGGCAGTTGCACTTCCTCGCGGACGGTAGAGTTTGGGCAGTGCCTCAATCACTTAACCAAGGGAGTACGCCATGGGCGGAAAAGTCACAGTAGTCGGCGCAGGTTTTTATGGATCAACAACTGCACTTCGATTAGCTGAATACGATGTTTTTGACACGGTAGTTCTTACCGATATCGTGGAAGGCAAACCTGAAGGTTTAGCTCTCGATATGAATCAATCTCGTTCTATTGAAGGTTTTGAGACAAAAATAATTGGCGCAACAACGACACCAGAAGGTGCGGGCTATGAAGCCACAGCAAACTCAGATGTAGTCGTTATTACCGCCGGACTTCCACGCAAGCCTGGTATGAGTCGCATGGATTTAATCGGCGTTAACGCTGGAATCGTCCGCGGAGTTGCCGAGAACATTGCAAAGCATTCACCTAACGCAGTCATTATCGTGGTTTCAAATCCACTCGATGAGATGACAGCACTGGCTCAGATTGCAACTGGTTTTCCTAAGAACCGCGTGATGGGTCAGGCAGGAATGCTCGACACCGCACGCTTTACTAACTTTGTTGCTGAGAAATTGGCAGTAAAAGTAGGTGTTGTTAAGACGCTGACTCTTGGTTCACACGGTGACACCATGGTTCCAGTTCCAAGTCGCTGCACAGTAAATGGAAAAGCACTCAGTGAGCTGTTATCTCAAGTCGAAATCGATGAGCTAGTTGATCGCACACGCAATGGTGGCGCAGAAGTTGTTGCCTTGCTCAAGACAGGCTCTGCGTATTACGCACCATCGGCAGCTGCTGCACGTATGGCAAAGGCGGTCATTGAAGACTCTGGTGCCGTGATGCCTGTGTGTGCATGGGTCGATGGCGAATATGGAATTTCAGGTGTCTATCTTGGTGTTGAAGCCGAGATTGGCCGTAGCGGAATCAAAAAAGTCGTTGAAAGTGCACTGACTGAATCCGAAGTTACCGCGCTTAAAGCTGCCGCTGAGGCAGTTCGTGCAAAACAAGCAGACGTCCAAACACTCTAAAGGGGAGAACAACACATGTCCAAGATTAAAGTAGAAGGAACAGTTGTTGAGCTAGATGGCGATGAGATGACTCGCATTATTTGGCAGTTCATTAAGGAGTCATTGATCCTTCCTTATCTAGACGTCAACCTTGATTACTACGATCTTGGCATGGAAAATCGTGATGCAACCGATGATCAGGTAACCATTGATTCCGCACATGCGATTCAAAAGCATGGCGTTGGAATTAAGTGCGCAACGATCACTCCTGATGAGGCCCGTGTTGAAGAGTTTGGCCTTAAGAAGATGTGGAAGTCTCCCAATGGAACTGTCCGCAATATCTTGGGCGGCGTGATTTTTCGCGAGCCGATCATTATCAGCAACGTTCCACGTTTGGTACCTCATTGGACTAAGCCAATTGTTATTGGGCGCCATGCTTTTGGCGATCAGTACAAAGCAACAGATTTCAAAGTTCCAAGTGCCGGCAAGCTAACAATGACATTTGTTCCAGCTGATGGCTCTGCACCAGTTGAATACAATGTTTTTGATTTCCCATCATCGGGTGTTGCAATGGGTATGTACAACATGGATGAATCAATCCGTGACTTTGCCCGGGCTTCTTTGAACTACGGACTTAACCGTAACTTCCCGGTTTACCTATCAACCAAAAACACAATCTTGAAGGCTTATGACGGTCGCTTTAAAGATATCTTCGAAGAGATTTTCCAAGCTGAATTCAAGACTGCATTCGAAGCTGCAGGAATTTGGTATGAGCACCGCTTAATCGATGACATGGTCGCTATGTCACTTCGCATGGAGGGTGGATACGTCTGGGCATGTAAGAACTATGACGGCGATGTTCAATCTGACACCGTTGCTCAGGGTTATGGCTCACTTGGTTTAATGACATCTGTCTTAATGACACCAGATGGAAAGATTGTTGAATCAGAGGCCGCTCACGGAACAGTGACTCGTCACTACCGTGATCACCAAAAAGGTAAGGCAACATCGACGAATCCAATTGCATCTATCTTTGCTTGGACACGTGGCTTAGCCCATCGTGCAAAGTTAGATGACAACGCCGAACTTGCAGCTTTTTGTGCAACGCTAGAACGCGTATGCATCGAAACTGTTGAAGAAGGCAAGATGACGAAAGATCTAGCATTGCTTATCTCCAAAACTGCGCCATGGCAAACAACACAAGAGTTCTTGGCATCAATTGATGAGAACCTTAAGAAAGCTATGGCATAACGCTTAACTCTCAACTCTATTGAGGGGTAGGCCTCAGATTCTCCTTGTTAGTCATCTGACGTAGGTCTAGTTTCAATCCAACATGTGAGCACCGTTGCGCACGTGAAATTGGAGAAGAAATGACTGATTTCATCGCTCCCGGCCAACCCGGAAGCAAAGTTACGTATCTACCTCGTTATGACCATTGGATTAATGGCAAGTATGAAAAGCCAGATTCAGGTCAGTACTTTGAAAACGTAACTCCAGTAACTGGAAAAGTTTTCTGTGATGTTGCACGTGGAAATGCTAAAGATATTGATAAGGCACTTGATGCAGCACATGCTGCAGCTCCTGCATGGGGTAAGACATCTGCAACTGAACGCGCAATTATTCTTAACAAAATTGCCGATCGCATGGAGGCAAATGTTGAAGCCATAGCAGTTGCCGAAACATGGGAAAACGGAAAACCAGTTCGTGAGGCGCTCTATGTAGATATTCCACTTGCAATCGATCACTTTAGATACTTTGCCGCAGCTATCCGTGCGCAAGAAGGATCAGCTGGCGAACTGGACAATGACACTGTCGCCTATCACTTCCACGAACCACTGGGTGTAGTTGGCCAAATTATTCCGTGGAACTTCCCAATATTGATGGCAGTATGGAAGTTAGCTCCAGCAATCGCCGCAGGTAACTGCGTCGTACTAAAGCCAGCTGAGCAGACTCCAGTATCGATTTTGTTCTTGATGGATATCATCAAAGACCTTTTGCCAGATGGTGTCGTTAATATCGTTAACGGCTTTGGTGTCGAAGCCGGTAAGCCATTGGCATCTTCTCCACGCATTGCCAAGATCGCATTCACAGGTGAAACCACAACAGGCCGCTTGATTATGCAGTATGCATCAGAGAACATTATTCCTGTCACCCTTGAACTCGGTGGCAAAAGTCCGAATATCTTCTTTGGTGATGTTGCTGCCGAAGACGATGCCTTTTATGACAAGGCACTTGAAGGCTTCACGATGTTTGCCGTCAACCAGGGTGAGGTCTGCACCTGCCCTTCACGCGGTTTGATCGATACCAAAATCTACGATCGATTCTTAGGTGATGTCACTGCACGCACCAATGCGATTAAGCAGGGACACCCATTGGATCTTTCTACGATGATTGGTGCACAAGCCAGCACAGATCAGTTAGAAAAGATTCTTTCCTACCTAGATATTGGTAAGAAAGAGGGCGCAAAGGTAATCACGGGTGGTGAGCGCGCAGATTTGGGCGGCGAGCTTTCCGGTGGCTACTACGTTATGCCTACTATCTTTGAAGGCCATAACAAGATGCGCATCTTCCAAGAGGAGATCTTCGGTCCAGTTGTCTCAGTTACAAAGTTCGATGGCTTCGATAATGCCATTGAGATTGCCAATGACAGCTTGTACGGTCTAGGTGCAGGTGTATGGACACGCGATATGAATACCGCTTATCGCGCAGGCCGAGCTATCCAAGCTGGTCGTGTCTGGACTAACTGCTATCACGCCTATCCAGCTGGAGCTGCATTTGGTGGCTACAAAGCCTCTGGAATCGGCCGCGAGAACCATAAGATGATGCTTGATCATTACCAACAAACTAAGAACCTGCTTGTTTCGTACTCACCAAACAAGCTCGGCTTCTTTTAAGGAGTACTAATGTCTCTGCCGTCCCGCGTTGATTACACACCCGAGGCGGCAGAGCTATTACTCAAGTTAACAAAAATAAACGGTCCGCTGATGTTTCATCAATCAGGTGGTTGTTGTGATGGATCATCGCCTATGTGTTATTTGAAAGGTGAGTTTAGAGTTGGCGGCTCTGATGTTTTAGTCGGCGAATTAGTTATTGAAGGAGTTGAAGAAGCGATTCGCGTATGGATGTCTGCAACTCAGTTTGAATACTGGAAGCACACGCATTTAACTATTGATGTTGTAGATGGAAGAGGAGGAGGGTTTTCCCTCGAGTCGACAGAGGGAAAACGCTTTCTTACAAGGTCGCGGTTATTCACTGATGAAGAGTGGCGCGTGTTAGAAAATTCGCCCGTAACAACTGGGGCGTAGATACTCGCTCTCATAACTAGTTCTTGCATGAGAGGTTGCACTCACATAACTGCAGAGATAGTGCTGAGCTTTTTTATAGCAAAGGTAGGGTTACCCCATGGAAATAATCTCAATCACTCAGGCTCCAGAAAATGCAGGATCTCATTCATGTCGTTGCGGTGAAGAGAGTTCATCGACATACCCAGAGCTCGATGCAACGCTTATTCCTCACGAGATTCGTCACCCAGCAATTTTCGGTGCCCTTGAATCACTCAAGGTTGGAGAAGGAATGGTTTTAGTTGCACCCCACAAGCCAATTCCGCTCTTAGCCCAGATTGAAAAGAAGCACCCAGGTGCTTATTCGGTCAACTTTCTCGATGAGGGTCCCGATAAGTGGCACATCGAATTTATCCGAAGCACGGTAGAAGTTAGCCGTGCCAACTAAAGTATTTGTAGTCGATGATCATGAGCTGGTTCGAAAAGGCTTAATTGATCTCATTGATGCCGAAGCTGACTTATCCGTTGTGGGCAGTGCGGCAAATGTTGCTGACGCACTTTTTCATTTTGTGACAGTAGATGCCGATATTGCAGTATTAGACGTGCGGCTTCCCGATGGAAATGGAATTGAGTTATGTAGAGAGTTAATCTCTATTAATTCCAAAGTAAAGGTTTTAATGCTGACATCCTTTCAAGATGATGAGGCTCTTCTTGGTGCAGTCCTTGGCGGTGCCTCTGGCTACCTGATTAAGGATATTAAGAACCTTGAACTTCTTGCATCTATTCGTAAAGTTGCATCTGGCGAAAGTTTCCTCGATACGAAGTTAATCTCTTCAGTTACTAATCGCCTTCGCGAAAACAAGAATCCAGCAAGTGAGATTTATGAGCTCACCGATCAGGAACAGCGAGTTCTTGAGTTCATCGGTGAGGGAATGACTAACCGGGAGATTGCAAAGAATATGTTCTTGGCTGAAAAGACTGTTAAGAACTACGTCTCGTCTCTTCTAAGAAAACTAGGTTTGGAGCGTCGAACACAGGCTGCTGCAATGGCGGTTCGTTTAAGCGTTGGCAGAAGTTAAAGACTTCCACGCCACATCGCTCGGGTACCCGATGAGCCATCTTTAGTAATTTCAAACTCTCCACCTCTGGCCAATGCGCGTTGCTCAAGGTTGAGAAGACCACTCTTTCGCTCACTCGGTACGTAACCTTTGCCATTATCAACGACTCTAATTTCACAGTATGTTTGATTGGCCATTACTACTAAATCGATAGAAGTTGCCTCTGCGTGGCGAATCGCGTTAGTGACAAGTTCGCGAATGACTGGAATCACTTCTCGTGCAAGATCTGGGTTAATGACTGTATCTACTGGTCCTATATACGAGTGTGTCACTTGGAAGCCAGCGATTGAGGACAGAGATGCAATTTCGCCAAGGACTAATGTGCGGACATTCTGAATTGGGTGGTCATTGTGAAGGGCAAAGATTGTCGTTCTAATCTGCTGAACCGTAGAATCTAGATTTTCTAAAATATCGTTAATCTTTGCTAGTGATTGCACTGGGATAGATGCATCGGCGGCAATTGATTGCAGGGATATTCCAGATGCAAATAGTTGCTGAATAACTAAATCATGTAAGTCACGAGCAATACGTTCCCGTTCAGCCAGAACTCCTACTTGATTACGTGCAATGTGCCCCCGGTAGCTATCAATTGCGATTCCAGCGGCAGATGCTAAAACGACAACAAGCTCTTCATCTTCTTGCGTGAAATCTTCACCATTGCGTTTTTGAGTCAAATAAATACTTCCGTACAGCTCCTCACGAATGCGAATCGGAACACCTAAAAAACCCGACATGGAAGGGTGTCCCTTGGGAAAACCAACCGAGGATGGGTGATCTTGAATAACTGACACACGAAGTGGTGCTGGAAATTTAAGTAAGTGGCCAAGAAGGCCCTTACCTTCAGGAAAAGTATTTATCTCATCGGCAGTTTCATCACTCATGCCTACGTATGTGAAATCCTCAAGTGTGCCATCGGGAGTAATTGAACCAAGAGCACCATAAGTGCAGTCGGTAATGAGAACAGCGTTATGAATGAGCCGCTTGAGTGATGTCTTTAAGTCTTCGCCCTTAGCGACATCCATAACAGCATCGGAGAGTGCGCTGAGCCGGGTGACATCCATGACGTGAGTCTGCCGAATATCACCCGGAATGACGAGTTAGCTTCGCGCCTCAGCCTCTTTGCGCGTATAGAACCACCAGGCGATGCATGTGCCGACTACAGCAAAGAGTGCGACCCCTTGGAAAAAGCCCGCAGGAGCCATCATTGAGAGCAGAACTCCAAAGATGAATGGACCAAAAGCTGCGATGGCACCCGTCCACCCAATAACACTTCCTGCTTGACGAGGCTCAAAGATCATCGGCATCTGTTTGAAAGTACTCGCATTTCCAACACCAGCAAAGAAGAAGATGGCCATCATGCCCCAGAAGAACTTCATAAAGTCATCGCTGCTACCGGGTGTTAATTGAGTCGACGTAAAGATTGCCGATGCGGCAATACCGATTCCCGAGAAGAAGGTAAGAATTCCTCC